>CESI01065781.1_pt1 | contig 10158 bp, 11 predicted proteins | sample 356301 | NCBI WGS metagenome assembly CESI01 (sample SAMEA2621423, study PRJEB7988) | marine metagenome | biome: marine biome (ENVO:00000447); feature: deep chlorophyll maximum layer (ENVO:xxxxxxxx); material: "saline water (ENVO:00002010), including plankton (ENVO:xxxxxxxx)" | depth 40 m | reverse complement strand
ACCGCTTACTATAGAGTGCAGAATTCCTTAGACGTAAACAAAAAAAATCTTTCAAAAAACTTACAAAAGTTGGCTAGTGGGAGTGACCATGTCAGCGGAGGCGATCGGTCCGCTAGTACTCAGTTGGGGTACGGCATGAAAACTGAACTTCAGAACATTAAGGCAGGAGTTAAAACTGCAACAGAAGTATTAAGTGCTTTAGAAGTGGTTAATAGCGGTCTTCAAAGGCTAAAAGGAATGTTGGCGAGAGGGGAAGAATTGGTAGCTCTAGCCACGAACGGTCTCAACAATTTTCAAGATATGAGCGCAATCAATGCTGAGGCTATTGTACTATCTGACGAAATTAATGGGTTTCAGGCCCGCCTTTTATGGAAGGGGGCAGGTATTATTGGTGGTGATCGGGAAATTGGGTTTAGTCGAAATGCTGGCTCAGCTTTCACTCTCAACGTAGGAACAAGTATAGATGCATGGGATATGATGAATTTTTGGCCCAATATGAGGGCCGTACCTAATTTAGTAGCCCTGGCGTCTGAACTTCAAAATCTGCACTCAGCCGCTAATGAAATGATTATAAGTACGGGCGCGAAATATAATGAAATGTCTAATAGGCTTAACCACATGACTGCACTCAAGGCTGGCTTTGATCAGGCCCTTTCTTCCATGACAGAGGTTGATTTTGCGGACAAAACTATGGCATTGGCAAAAAATCAAATTTTGAATAAAGCGGGAGTAGCAATGCTAGCGCAGGCCAATTCGCAGAGAGAGGGTTTTTTAGATTTACTGTTATAATTTTTTATAACTGAATCAAAACCCCTTCAGTGGACAATCCGACATCAAGTTTATTGCAATTTCTATACGAAAAGACGATATAATATTCTCAACTCGCTACGGTAGAATTAAAGTGGATCTGATAAATGGCAGAAGAAACCAAAAATCCAGAAGTTAATGTAGCTATTCTTGAAGCCCAGCTGTCAGACGGCCCTAGCTCAGATGCAGAAGAAAGCGTTGAAGATGCGGAAGACAACAGTGAAAAAGATCAACAGAGGTCGGAAGCAGATTTTGCGCTAAAACTCGTAGAAACATTAGTTGGGCTTAATGATCAGGTCATTTCCAACTACGAACTTTCTAATAGATTTTTTACAATTGAAGAGTTGATCTGCTTCGGTTTTTTTGCAAAGTCTGTGCCCTTAAATCCTTTGTCGGCGATATATCCTGAGAATGGGTTTCTTTTATTTAAAGGTGTCCCAGTACCAAAATCTGTAAACCTTACATCGTCGAACTTAGCTGAAATAGAACGAACTGTTCAGTCTTCTGGCTCGACGGGGACGCAGATTAATCAATTGTCTGATTTAGCGCCTGACATGTTAAATGCATACCAAATGGCAACTCAAATTTATAACGATAGGCTAAGTAAAATCGCTGCAACATATATGGCAAACGTAAAAAATGCCAAAACCCAAGTGATTGAGGTTTCTGCTGCGGTAGTGTGTGGTTTTGTCATTATTCTAACATTAGCCAGCCTCATCTAGTTTAGGATCTTGGCTAAGCCAAGACCTTTCAGTCATCCCTTACCAATAAAACTGGCAGAGATTGATGAGGAAAAAATCGCGAATATGAATGGCCAGTCATGAAGTTTACAGACCAAAACGTTCTACGATTTAAAGCGTTTCTATCGCTCGTCCAATATGCTTCTGGATAAAGTTTTGGAAAATATTTAGGATTAATTTTTGGTGGTGGACACTCTTCGCACACTAGTCTTTTGAGCTCATCATGAGTTGGTAAGCGCCAATCGGTCCCCAGCTGGCGCTTCGCCTCTGTAATGGCATAGGCGATTTGATCATGGTTTAGCTTGACTATTTCGCCCGCGCACGTGTTGGCAGCGGGATCCCAGAACTGTCCCACAGAGCACCGAAGCCAAGTGGTGCCGTATTTAAGATCCTTTACTGTGTGTTGCCTTGCCATAAATTGTGCTGACGCGGCGCTCGACAGATAAAATAAAAAAATAATAGTACTAGTGAACTTTTTTAACATTGCTCTACTTCTAAAAATCAATTGATGAAATTAAACTAGTTTATACATTTATTTCTTCAAACGTATATCGAATGGTACAAATCTTGTATATAAGGTTACGAAAAGAGGAGTATCTAATATGGATATTGCAGCATTACTAGGATTTATTGGTGCAGTTGGTATGATCTTAGCCGCGATGATCGCCGGCGGAGGGATTGCGCCATTCGTGGATAACCAATCTGTTCTGATCGTTTTTGGTGGAAGTTTCTTTGCAGTGATGTATTCAGCACCGATGCCGACTTTTCTGTCGTCGTTCAAAGCGATGGGGAAGTGTTTCAAGCCTGGCATGCCTAAACTTGATGAGACAGTCGAGCGCATGGTCGAACTTGCGGGGATGGCGCGCAAGGATGGTATGATGGCTTTAGAGGGCCAGCCCGTTCCTGACAAATTCTTTGAAAAAGGGATGCAAATGTTAGTGGATGGAGCTGATGAGCAAAAACTCATAAAGCAAATGAACTCTGAAATTAAGTCGATGCAGGTTCGGCACGCCGGCACCTGCGGCTGCGTAAATAGCTGGGTGGATATTGCCCCGGCCATGGGCATGATTGGTACGCTGATTGGCCTAGTTCTTATGTTGGGCAACATGGGTGACCCTAAGTCTATTGGGCCAGCCATGGCGGTAGCCCTTTTGACAACTCTTTATGGGGCTTTTATAGCAAACGTTATGTTTATGCCTATGGTAAAGAAACTTGAAGGTTATACGGAATTCGAAGTTAACTATCGTAAATTTGTGCTGGAAGGCCTTCGTGGGATAGCGCGGAGTGACAGTCCAAGAAACATCCAAGATCAAATGGCGGCTACATTACCGCCTAAGCTTCAAGCTAAATTTGAAATTGCAGCATAGTAATAGCGAAGTGATTTACCATGGCTGAAGAAGCTCTAAAAGAAGAAGATCAAGAAGAGGAGGAGTGCCCTAAGTGTCCACCAAAGGGTGCGCCGGCTTGGATGGCCACTTTTGCTGACATGGCCACTCTTCTAATGGCGTTCTTTGTTCTGATTTTATCATTTGCAGAATTTAATGTTCCCAAATTTAAGCAAATTTCGGGCTCGCTCCGTGAGTCATTTGGTGTGCAAAAAGTTGTCCCTGTTGTGGAGCAACCCAAAGGTACCACAGTGATTTCTTTGAATTTTAGTCCTAGCCCAACTCCGTCAGTTACTGAAACTCTTCGTCAACAAACTACAGAATTACAACAACCGGAACTTGAGCTTCAAACCAAAACAGAAGACTCTCCAGACGGTGGAGAATTAGATAAGCAAAAGACATCTGATTTTGATGGTGCAGGTGGCGAAAGTGACGCGTCTCTCGATGCGACTGATTTAGCTAAGCAGCTTAAAAAGGCGATTGATACCGGTGAAATAAAAATTGAGACCTTAGGTGAAAATGTTGTGATCAACTTCCCTAAAGAGGATTTGAATCAAGAAGAGATAAAAAGTATGATCCAGGAGACCATGAATGCACTGGCTGAGGTCCGCCAGGCGGCGGGTGCGTCGGAGAGTGAAGTTCTTTTTGGGGGCTTGGAAGCAGAGCTTCAGGAATTGGCAACATCTCTCAATGAGAGCTACCCCGAGAATGGCAGTAACCAAGGAGGGTCTTCCCAGCGAGTGAGTGAAAAAATCCAGAACGCGTCTAATGCCACAGATGAACTGACTGTGGCGCTGCAGGAGCAGATTGATCAAGGTCTAATCGAGGTTGAGCAACGTGAGGGAAGCGTATTTATATCTGTTGGCGCTGGAGGGGCATTTCCATCAGGTACCGCTGATTTAACTGCAGATGCCCAAGAGATTTTAGATCGGATTGCACTGACAGCGATGTCACCTGATAGTCAAATTACTGTTACGGGTCACACTGATGATATTCCAATCTCGAATGGAAAATTTCGTGACAACTGGGATCTGGCTGCTGGGCGAGCCGCAAGTGTCGTGCAAGCAATAGAAGAGACTGGTTTGGTTTCTGGTGGCCGCATGTCGGCTGTGAGTAAAGGCGAAACTGATCCCTTAGCCGACAATGTAACTGCAGATGGCAGAGAAGAAAATCGCCGAATAGAAATTGAAATTTCATATTAAACTAAGTTTTTTGTAACGTTGGTCGTTAAACTACAAGAGGTGTATTGATGAGCGGAACAATTAGCAACGATTATGTAAGCATGATCAATAAGACGGGTTCAGGGTATAATATCCCTGTGATCGTGGATGCGATTGTTGACGCGGCCATTACTCCTGTAAAGGACATAGTTACAGCCCAGAAAAATAAAGTTGATGCGGCAGTTACTGGAATGGCTGCTTTGAAATCTAGTATGCTTTTGAGTCAAACGACCATAAACAAAATGAGTGGCAGCAGCGACTACAATTTATCCAGCGTCGATACCAAAACTGTAACGCTTTCAGTAAACGATCGAAGTAAGCTGGCGAGTTTTTCTAAAGACATAACTGATGTGACAATTGCAAAGCCTATGATTTTCACAGTGAAAAGCTGGAGTTCACCTACGCAAGCCTATCAGCAAGCTTTTATCGATATAACGATTAATGGCTCAGCCATACCTAGGCTCGACACCAACGGTACTAACGCGACGACATTGACCCAAAGATTAAATGCTATCACGGGCTTGAAGGCGGAATTGATTAAAGCTGATACTACATACACAATGGTAGTGACAAGCGACCTCGGTTCCAATTTTACTATGGCCGCGACCGCAGGTTCTAATAAAATGAACACTGAAACTAGTCCTCTTCATAGCCTTTCAACAAAAGTTCAATCTGGTGCAAATGCAACATTTAAGCTCGATGGCGCTACGATAACGCGAAGCACTAATACCATCACTGATCTAATAGATGGAGTTACCATTAATTTGGTGGCTAATAATTCTGCTACACCAACAAAAATAAGTTCGTCACTGTCTTCCACAAAAATTCAAGAAACAGTTGAAGGTCTCATTACGGAATTGAATGCCTATAAAGCTGATTTAAACGCGCTTGGTTTTATCGATCCAAATGGTGACGAGAACGGCGATTTGGCTAACAGTGGCCAAATTCGAAATGCTAAACGGCGGCTTACCAATCTTATGTCGACACCCATCTCTGGTTACGGTGATGCGAATATTCATTTTGTAAATTTTGGAATTAAAACGGCAAAAGATGGCTCATATGTGTTTGATCAACTTACTTTTAATCGCACCTTCAAGAATTCCCCCGAAAAGTTTGATGCATTAACGCAAGACAAGGCTTATGCGAGTGATCCAAACGTTTTTGTTTACTCAACACCAAACTCGGCTTTGCCCCAGGGCAAGTATTCGTTCCGACAATCGGACATAAACTTACTGTTTGAATCAAATTCTTTAACCACTTTGACAAGAAGTGGACCAGTTTCAGGTACATATACTTTTCAAGATTCTAGCAATTATGCGGGATTTTTGTTTAGTAGTAATGAGGCGAGCCCGGCGGATTTTGACCTCTATATTGGTAGAAGTGCTAAAACCAAGCTGTTCAATTTTTTTAATGAGGGTTTGGGCAGCTCAGGGATCCACAACAAAACTGTCGCTCTTTATAAGGGTCAGAGCGACACGCTCTCTGCCAGATTAGATAAAATTGATCTGCGAGAGGCTCGGCTTCAGCAAATATACACCAAGCAATTCTCTGAAATGGAAAAAGTAGTTAATGCATCAACCTCCTCACAGGAATACGTTACTCAACTCGTGGATGGTTGGAATAAATCTTAAAGACCGTATTTCTTGATTTTCTCAATTAGCGTCGTCCTCTGTAGATGAAGGTCTTTCGCGGCCTCGCTAGTATTTTGTGAATTTCGCTCCAGGGCCTTTTCAATCAACACAATCTCAATGTCTCTTAAAAGTTTTCTTAAGTCGACGCTGTTGGATCTCTCAAACAATCTAGAAAAGTCGGCTGGAGATGGTGGCAGCTGCTCGGAAATGTCGTACTCGCGCTCCGAACCTCCTAGGTTATCGAGGGCTTCCCAAATTGATGTCGTCTCCTCCACCTTTTGAAAGATCAAATTTTGGTCAAACCCTAGAAGGGCCTGCGTAACTTGATCATGATTAATTTTTTGACCTGGAAAAAAAACTTTAGCACGCTCCAGTATGTTTTTTAATTCCCGTATATTACCTGGCCAGTCATATGATTTTAGCGCTTCGATACCACTTTCGTGAAACGCTATTTCTGTATTATTTGCATTACTTGATGGAATAACCTTAAGCAGGTGGGTGATTATTTCTGGAATGTCATCTAAGCGTTCCTTCAAGGTTGGGACCTGAATAGGGAATACATTTAACCTAAACAGTAAGTCTTCACGGAACTCTTTTTTCACTACTAATTCATTTAGATCTTTGTGAGTTGCGCACACAATTCGTACATCTAATTGTATGTCTGCTCGTCCACCAACTCGTGTTACATTGGAGTTCTCTAATACACGGAGTAATTTTGACTGTAGATCTAGGTTCATGTCTCCAATTTCATCAAGGAAGAGTGTACCTCTGTTCGCCTGCTCAAATTTCCCCTGTGTTGTTTTGAGAGCTCCTGTGAACGCTCCCTTTTCATATCCAAACAACTCCGCTTCCATCAAGTCGCGAGGTATTGCTGCACAATTAACTGCCACGAACTTACCTTTTCGGCGGCTCGCTTCATGTAAGCTTTCCGCAACAAGTTCTTTGCCAACGCCTGTTTGGCCTTGAATTATCACAGCAGAGCTAGACGGCGCGACCATCGATATTAGTTTTTTGAGGCGGGTAGCCGCTTCAGAATTTCCAACCAGCTTCGTATACATTGCAGCCATTAAAGACACACCGTTGAATATATTATATTTCTAGTGTCATTGTAGCACGTAAGTTTGATAATTCTAAGTAGTACAATTCATTTTTGCATTATTTACAAAGTACTTTATTAGATAATCATACTAGGATACCATAATCACAGGAGTTGAAGTATCAAAATCCTTTCAAAATTTAAAAAGGAAGTGTTAATTGAAACGGCTTTTAGCGTCATTTGCGCCTGGTAAACTCATAACGACGCTTTTTGTGAAGAAAAAACCTCCACTACCCGACTATAACTTAACGAGGTTTGACGATCAGGATATAATTCTTGAAAGTGAAGCTCAGATCCAGGAATTTTTACCCGACATATTAGGACAAGCGCTTGCGCGAACATGGGTAGATAAAAGGTTCTTGGATGCATTTTATGAGCAACCAAAAGAGATTTTAGAAAGGGCAGGGGTATTCCTTCCGCAATCTATTTCTGTAGAGTTTATCAAAAAAGATAAAGAAAGACCAAAAGTGGTAGTATATCAAACATTAGGATCAAAAAATACCAGGCTTCTAGAGTTGAAGCTTGTAATGGTGGCAGCTACATGACGCGGTCCATTACACAGTGCCTCTGTGCCTTAATACTTTTGGCAAATAATGCGTATGCACAATCTGATTTAGTTGAGGCCGATTCCGAAATTTTTGAGAATGCTATTAATGCTTTCGAACAGAAAGATTTCCAAACAGCTGTGGAGCTGTTTACTGCTCTAGCAGATGAAGGTGAGCCGACCGCTCAACACAACCTCTCTGTTTTGTACTTCAAGGGCCTGGGAAGCCCTGTTAGTTATAAAACGGCTCTATACTGGGCTTGGCGCGCCTCCTTAGGTGGTAGTCAGCCAGCATTAGTCATGGTCGAAGATGTGCGAGATATTGTTACAGACGAGCTGATTGGGATTGTTGCAGACGAAATAGTCGCTGAGCTAACCGTGAAGGCCATGGCCGGCGACAAAAATGCTTCAGAAAGGTTGGGCAAGACCTATTATAATCTGTTTGTCGTGCCAGATCTAAGAATGGCTTACGTTTGGTGTTTGATTTCCCAGGCTTTTGGTAATGAGAATGTTAGTCAAATGATAGCTGAACTCGAAGGTCTAATCGAAGTGCAGGCCAGGATTACTTATCAAGAAGAAGCTACGGAGACTTTCCGTAATATTCTAAAATAGCTATGTTTTAGGTGTTACGTCTGATAAAAAATCTAATTTATTTAAATTTAAATCTACATGCTTCTCAATGACATCAATTTTTGACGTCAACTGATTTAAAATAGATTTTAATTCGTTTGAATGTTCTTCACTTTCCGCATCAGAGCTCTGCTTTTCTGCATACTCATCTATTAATTGGTAGAATTCTGCTATTGTTTTGGTCAAACCGGGCTCGTTAGCCCGGGAACGAATTCCAGGGCTGGAGAGTAGTTCTTTCATTTGCTCCAATTTATCTAAGAACAAATGGCTGTCGATATTCATTTTATTAACCTTTAGCTTCCTTGAAATCCTCAAATAATTTCTCAGTTACCATATCAATATCAATGGGGTAACGACCTTGCGTAACCTTTGTTTTTATTTCGTTCACCAATGATCTGTCTATAGGGGGACCATCAGCGAGTTTGGCAACTTGATCTTTAATAGTGAGATCCATGCCATCAAGCTTGTTGACTATTTCTTTCGGAGGTAAGTCCGAAACTTTTGTATCAACGGTAAAATTTGCTTTATTGTTGTCGCTTACCAGCGTGTTGGCATTCGCGAAATTATTGTTAACAGAATTAATCATAACTAATACTCCTCTCGAGAAACTAAACGACACATGTCTAATTTATGTTAGTTATTGGCGTAACTTTTTTTTCTGCAATCACAATTGCCTTAAATTCCTTGTTGGAAGAGAGGTTTCTGACTAACACCATATCTCCCAATTTCCCATTCGATAGGGCCTCACCATAGGTTACGATACTTATCCCCGATGATCCAGACACTATTAATATAGTGTCTGTTTCATTTACTGCATTATTAGCCAATACATGACGGGCTTTGATTACTGTGTCTCTTGCCATGTTTCTCTTAGCCTTGAGGCCAACGATGTTTTCGATTGTTAAATATGCGCCATGTGATGACCTAGAGCTTGCCCACTTCATCACTAAATCGTCGGTTTGTATGACCTTTCCTTTTGGAATATTTTTTTTGGTGAAGACGAGCTCTATGGAGTTGGAAGAAGTTTCTCCACTTTTTTCGCTGCGTGCACTTTGGGTTTCTTGCGTCCGAAAGGAAACAGACCAGCTTGGTGGGTTGCCACATGACGCCTTGATTGTGTTCCAATCGCTTGCATTTTGTTGAGATACATAGATTTTAGAAGCACATGGAAAATATGCTCTTTTGTCCGAAACCAATATAGTACTGAACACAGCATTTTCTGCCAAATATTCATCAGCTATTTGCCTAATGTCAGAACCATAAATTAGTTTTTCTTCTGCAAAAAGTGTTTGAACCTGTAGCAAAATGAAAATTATTATAGCTAATTTATTTAAAAACTTCATTAGAAACGCTCCAACAATTGAATATTTAATCCATCGTATACTTTTATGTTGGTATTCTGGGATAAGGCGTGGAGGGTAGTTGAATTATCGCCCATTTTTTTTACGGTAAAGTAATATTGCTTCGTCTTAGTCCCGTATGCGCTAAAAATATCAGTTTCTAATAAACCATCACGATAGCCGTAATCGATTTCTAAGCTTTTATTTTTATATTTTATTTTACTAATAATATTTTTACATTCTAATTTTTCGAGACTTTTAGCCACTGCTAGCTCTGCTAGCTTAGCTATTTCTATTTGCAGGTTATCTAAGTTTCTTCGACCGGAACTGATATTATTATTTAAAATAATATTTTCTATTCTAAAATCTGCTTGAAGTTCGGCTGAGTTAATTATCTGCAATCGACGAATTAAATCGGACTGTATTTTTATTATTAGGTTTTTTGATTGGTGTAAAAAATTTGAATTATTTTTTGTATCTAGAATAATTTTCAATGAGATAGTATATTTAGGATTGGATGTGGTCGTTATGCTTTTTGTCTCATATAATGAATAGCTAGATTGGTCCCCGTCTTGGACGGATACTTTACCAAAAGTATTAAATTTACCATCAGCGTTTATTTGCTGTGTTATTCTGCTTAGCATGGATTGCTCGTCTATTTGCATCCAGAAAGGGATTGTTTTCTTAGAAAATACGCCTTGCCATTTCAACGCAATGTCCAAGTTAGTGGGTTGGCGGCAAGTTGGCAATTTTTTGCCATTACCT
>CESI01010804.1_pt1 | contig 10165 bp, 6 predicted proteins | sample 356301 | NCBI WGS metagenome assembly CESI01 (sample SAMEA2621423, study PRJEB7988) | marine metagenome | biome: marine biome (ENVO:00000447); feature: deep chlorophyll maximum layer (ENVO:xxxxxxxx); material: "saline water (ENVO:00002010), including plankton (ENVO:xxxxxxxx)" | depth 40 m | reverse complement strand
TAATATGGGAAGTTTATGTTTTGGAGAGAATTCAATTAGATCGAATACATTTCAAGTATTAAACTCTTTACACTTCCGTATAAATAAACTAACTTGCACTCAACATCGAGATTCACTTAAATGTGAAACCAACCGGGAAGCATCCACGGTGGTGCAAATGATGCGGGCGATCTGCCAAAAAAGTGCTACAGATAATCCTATTCAATGTTCTTGGTGAATGTTTAACGCTTAAATCATTCATTATGAATTCAAAATCAAAACTAGTCTTTACAGACAATGATGGTCGGCATGTAAGACATGTCTTAGCCGAGTCTGAACCGCACATTAATACCATTAACGGTATTAATTTCAAACATGCAAAAAAATGGTCCTTCAATCACAATTTCTTTCCCGTTGTCAGCCATATTGATGGAGAAACACTCATTATCAAATTCTATCACTGCGAGAAGTTAAGAGATGAAGCAAGAATGTTAACTGATTTTGTCAATGCCTATTGTTTTAATGTTCTAAACCCTAGAGAAATTCCCGAAATTAATTTCATTAAAATGGTGTATAAAAAACAGCCAAGTTTAGACTTAATATCCAGCTGCACAACTATACAAGAACTTGAAAAAATACATCTTGTTAGTATGGATGAATTTTACACTACCAAATTCCTTAGCTCAGAGAAAGGGGAGTTTACAGGCATGGGAAGAACTTTGGAAGAATTTAATCGTTGGGAGCAGATGCTTGACGACGGCTTTCTTGAATATTCAGAGGTGGATCATATCATAGCTGCAGTTAATGAGGGAATTATCGATAAAACCTTAAATGTTGATGTAAGGTTTATAAAGCGGAAGAATTGATATTATTGAATAAGAAAAAGCCCGGAACTATGCTTCGGGCTTTTCATTTACCATCACCTTAACGAGTTAAATTTAAAAGCAATTTCTATAGACCTTTGAAGCAGAGAAAATGATTAAATGACGAAAACATTTAACCCCATTCTCCAACAGAAAATAACTAATTTACAGCAAGTTAAAGCAAAAGACAAGAGAAGAACTATTAGCCGTTCCGAGAGAAGAACTGAGCCTGCACGAGCAAGTCGCCCAAGAGACATTAAGGAGATACCCTGATATGACGTTGGAAAAAGTGATAGAGTTGTTGGAGATTATACCGTAGGACCTCGACAGGAAGGAGTTCAAACTTTTTGGAGGATTTGAAGAGACTGATTTAACGATTAGTATAATCGGCTGTTTAAATGCCACTTATGTATTTTTATGGGTTGTTTGTTGCCAAATCTTGATAGGAAGTACTCAATTGGAATTAATTCTTTTGATTTTTCAGGCATATTTTAATTTTGTTCTAATTGATGAATTTCAGCCCCTTTTCAAGCTTTAAAAAATCGTTTACAGAAAGACCATATTCTCTGTCATACTTTTCAATTATTTCAATGATCTCCTCTCGTAAATTATAGTTGTCCTCAAAATCTGCTTCATGATCCAAAGTAAATTGATCACACTTTTTTAAAAAACTCACTCTATCAGAAAATATTTCATCACATATTAAATCACACTTAATATCAATTTTTAGATCATTTTCATCAACCTCGGCATTAAAATTATACCCCTCCTTCTTCAATTTTCTGTAAAAAGCAGAAATTTGTTCGACTCGCTTTTTAGTTAGTATATTTTTCCTTAATTGAATTTTTTTTATTTGATTCTTAATCATTGTATTCTCTGACCTAAATACACTTTGGCTCGCCGAAATAATTAGCAACTGTTTCAAAATAGATGCATTATTTTTCAAAAGAAAATTAAGTGCTGCGAAATAATTAACGTCCTCTTCGTTCTGGATTTCAGATTCTCTAGATTTTTTCTCTTTTAACGTTATTGTGAAATTTTCAAGCTGTTTTATGACATTATCATTGATTTCAATATTTGCCTTAACATGCTCCCAGCATTTCACGTTTTTTGTTTGTTCTTGTGCCGAAGAACCACCAAAAATTTCAATTTGAACCCAGCAAGCTTTAATTACTGACTCTAGAATGTCGTCTAATTCAGATTCTTTTCGCTTTTTCTCAACTAGAGCGTCACAAACACCATATTTATAATTATATATTCCCCAATAATCGAGACATCCTCCAGTTATATAATGAAGATAAGCCATTGCATATATCGTTGTAGCCATACCAACACTAGAATCTCCTATAATAGAAGGATAGTCTCTTCCTTTTTTAGTTCCACATAATTTCCTAGCTCTTTGACATAACATACCGAACCCCACCAATGTCTTGTATATTCCTATAGATATTTCCTTTCTTTCGAAATCTTTTTCATCCATGAAATTGGTAAATTGCTTTTCCGCGCTTAGCACGGAAATATGAGGAAGTTCCTCCATGGTATTATACCATCTTGCAACATCAACTTTGTTGTAAGACAATTTTTTTGGGTGCTTCAACTCCCATATTTTTATATTCCTATTTGTTCCCCTGCTGTTTTTTGTGACATTATACTGCCCAGCCATCCTTTCAAAATAATAAGAGATAGAATGTGAATCGTAATTCAGTACTGGGTTTTTTAATGACAATCTTTCTATTCCTATCAATAAAGGATCGTTGGCATAGAAATCACTTGGTTTAATAGAAGTTTGAGTATTAGCAGCTTTCGAAATATTACTGACAGTTTTACCATATTCTTTATCTTTTTTTAAAGCCGTTATTTTTACTGCAACGAATACCTTTTTTAAATCTAAGCCTGAGGTTTTTCTACTGTGATGAATAGTAGCTGTCGTTTGACCACCATTTACTATTTGGAAGTCGTTAATTTTAATAATCCTAGAATCTTTTATAATTACTGATTCAGCCGTAGCAGAAATTCCATTGTTGTAGGAAAAAAAATTGTCAGTATCAATCTTTATGGTCTCACGTATTGCTTTATTTGCTTTTCGATTAGCTGACAAAAAAACGCGTACATTATTCTCTAAAAGTCTCGTATTATGGTAATCATACAAATCTGCAATTAAATCTCCGGGAAATACGGCTAAATAATAGGATAGTTTATCATTTACTTTTCTCTCAAGGTAATCTACATTGTAGATGCTAAATTCTTTATCTTGAAAATCAATATTGATAGCTTCTCTTTTTGACTTACTTCTTTTCAGATCATTCCACCTTTTCAGATCCCAATAGTATATTCTACATTCTAAATTTAAGTTCTCAATAAATACCTTTGTATCAAGTTTTTCTTGATCTATTACTTTATCCGTTATAATACATATATCGAGTCTCTCCAATGCATTATTCTTATTTTGCTTAAGTAATTCCGCCTGAAGGTCTTTAGCTTCACACACGTCATTAATCAAGCTAGGTGAAAAAGTTTTTTCAATAAAACGAGTAACTTCATTTATCGCTTTTGTGATTTCTAGTTTTGTAGCTTTTACGACTCCAATATCATCACTAAAAAACCCATTAAATAGCGTATATTCCCATTGAAATTCTAACTTATCATCTTCTTCATCAGGCCCTTGATCAATCTCATCATCAGTCTCTTCCTCGTCGTCAACTCGTCTGTAACTATTACAGCAATATCCGAGCACCCCCCACTTCCCTTTTTTGTAAGCACCTTCTTTTCTTGATACTACAGGGGAGTTAAACACATCTGTTTCATCCAAAAACTCAGTGAAAATTAAAAATCTAGCATCTTCTAAGGCTATTTGTTCAGTACTATACATATTGTGATAGTCTGAATAAAACATTTGTTTAGTTATTTCGAGTTCGGTAGCCATTATTATGGAATTTTAAAACTTTCAAAAGAGGAAATATCAAGGTTATATGATACTTTAGAAAGTCCTACATCTAGAATTTCTTTTCTAATTCTGGGAAACAGTCCCTGGTCTACACCAAATAAAAAGTCTTCAATAATAAGGAATTTATAATCTAAAGGCATATTTTCAGGTCCTAAATATTCGCAAAATTCATCCTCCGCACATTTCATTTCAAAAACATTAACTAGTCCAGTTTCTAGCTGCTTTTTTATTATTAAATATAACTCACCTAGACTATCTTCATTACTTTTCTTTACAGTATCGATTCTGTATAAATGTAAGTGAAGAGGCTTATCCTCTATAGCCATTAACTGATGTTCAGAAGTTATTTTTATAGTTGTACTATCTCTTGAAGTAGCCTTAACTTCCAACGAGAAATCTTCATAATCAAAATCATGATTAGCAGGTGCAGGCCGATGCCAACCTTGCAGCACTTCAGCTTGGGTATATTGCCCTTCATCCAAATACTGCTTCAATACCAAAAACTCGGCATACAAACCTTTAGCTGCATTCACAGACATCTTTTTTTCTTTTTGCCCTAACAATACAATTGCCTTGATTTCATTGTTAAATTTCTTAATAAGGATTTCACTAGAATCATTAACTTCTATTTTATCAATAAATCTTGTAACCCAATCATTAAAAAAATCCCTAAAGGAAGGGTTTTTTAAAGTAATTGTAATTGTGCTATCTACTTTAGCGAAACCGATATTCTCAAGGTTTGGAGTAAATAATGCCTCAAGATTGTTTTCTGAATCAAACTTCAACCATAACATTTTTGTTTCAATGTCAGTTTCTATTGACTCAATTACTCTTACTATATCATCTATACCTTCCATGATTACTTTTATTTTTTTCTTACGATATATCTTACTTTATCAGCTCCTTTAATTTTGGGTATAAAAAAGTATAACAATGGAACAATACCAATATCAGTTTTGACTGGATAAATTAACAACATTGGTTTACCTGATTTATTCCTAAATTGCTTGGCAATATCTGCCTGTCTTGGTTTTCCATCTTCCACTTTAGCTGGCGGGTATTCCTCACAATTACTCTCATCAACTATATCAAAAATATTATCTTTTTGTCGATTTAAAATTGCCTTAAAATATAAGGTTTCCTTACTCGCTCCTTCAGGAACTGATGCTCTTTTTAGACTCGAAATTTCTACATTTGATTTTAACTCCTTTTTTACATAAAAATCACTTGTCCAACCTTCTATTTGGCTATCTCCTTTATTTGTATTAACTAAAACTAAGGACCAATTATTTATTTTATCTTTATTTGTTTCAATAAACCCTCTTAAGGCTATTAAATCACTCTTTAGTTTATCGTGCGCATCATAATTATCAAGTAAATCAATTATATATTTACAGTTAACATCAGTATAATTTGTATTCGTATTCATACACACGTCTGGAACAGAAGACTTACTCATATCAAACAGTTTAGCCTTACTATCTAGTTTAACAGACTCAAGAATGCGTTTCACCAAACTTATATTCTTCTTCTGAATGCCTATATCGTTAATAATTCTATTTGTGCTTTTAGAGCCGTAAAATGACATCAGTTGAGTTCTTGTATTCCTTAATTTATTTGGATCACAAATTGCAGGGAACTTTTTTCTTAGTTCTTTTGGCACGTGCATATTTTCATTTGTATGATATGCTAATTTAATTACTGCATCCCTAGGCAACATCTTGGTGTCTTCTTCATTATTTTGCTCAAAATCTTTTCGAAGATCCATTTCCAATTTATATACCCCATTAAACCACTGGATTTGATCTGTGGGCATATAAATCCTAACTAAATCCTCAAAACCAATTCGATAGCCAAACCATCTACCCATTTGGTATAAAGAATCTTGACGAGTAGAATTTCTAATAAAATAAGTCGTTGTTAAACCCTCTAAAGTTAATCCTCTAGAAAGTCTATTGCCACCAACGACTATGTAGTTTTTAAACTTTTTATCTCCAGTTTCGCTATCTCGTAAATCAAATTTTAAAGTATGATTTTTATGCTTCAAGTCCTGTTTAGATGATGAATGATAACTTACTACTTCAAAAGGAGCATAGAGATATTCATCATTGGTGTCTTTTCTAGAATTGATAACATCCAAAATTTCATTTTTAGTTATGCTATCAGGAAAGGCATAATCATGGTCAAAGTAATTTTTAAATAATTTGTTGCTAGATTGTTTCTTAATTTCTTTAAAGGTATTTTCTATTCGATTGAAGTACCCTCCAGAATTACTAGGTAAGTTAACTTGAAGTTTGGTAATAAACTCTTCAATCTTATCTGCCAAGTAATCAGCATTATCCGTTAAATGAGAAGTATGAACTAATAGGCTATTGTAATCTGAATGTTTTCTATGTTTTCGAATAATTATTGAAATTAAAAAATGGATTATTGCATCCTCCAAACTCCGAGGTATATTTGGAAAAGAATAACTTTGCCCTCTCTTAGTAGGGAAGTAATTGCTATCAAGATTCTCATTTGCATACTTAGTTGAAACGTTCACAACTACAGGAAGTCTTTTAGACTTATCATTAGGGAAAATCCTTTCAATCCCCATGTATTTTGAACCAGCACTTATTGGTATAATAAAATGTTCAGGAAACAAATCTGAATTTTCTTCTATATTAAAAACTTTACCTCCAATTGTTGCTGTTCTTGCTAAATCCTCACTTGTTTGATTTATAATTGAATAAGGCGTAGCTGTGTAGGCTACGAAGGTTTTATGAGACATTAGCGATAGTGCTATTCTAATGTTTCTGTTAATCGCTTTTAGAATTCTTGCTTTTGCATTAGCTAAATCTTTTTCTTGCTTTTCAGTTAATTCTTCATGATCTAGTTTCGCTAATTCCTTACCTTCTCCCCACTCTTCATAATCTTTTTTAGAAAGTGATTGAATTGAGGCATTATCTGCCTCATCATCAATAATTAAAAATGGAACATTATGTATCTTACTGTCATTTCCATCTGATCGCTGTTTATCTAGCCACAATATCAGATTCTCGAGTACAGATTTGTTTTTTTTAATAACCCAAATAGATTTTTTATTTGTATTCAAATTATTATCTCGCCAGTCGTCATTCTTCTTTAAATCTTTTTTAAGAGATGTCGCAGGCATAATTTCATCTAATACTTTAAAGTTGACATCAAGACCTACCCCAATATCAACTTGCTCCCTTTGACCAACAACACCTTCATCTATCCTATATTGGGTTTGCCTTCTTAAGTCCTCAGTCATACCTGTAAGTACAATTACAATCTTATACCCTGCGTCTAAAGCCCTGTTAATTAACCCTATATAGTTTGCTGTCTTACCAGATTGCACATGCCCATAAACCAAACCCCTGCGATCCCATTCTCGACTTGTTTCTGAAGGATTATAACAACTGTCTAGAATTTTATAAGTATCAGCATCCATTTGTGGAATAATAGCACCTTTATTTTCACTAATTAATAACTTTTTATACGCTTCAAATCTAATCTCGGGATTAACTCTTCTTGAACTATCAAGCCAAGTCTCTAATTCATACGACTCTGCCACTGCTTGTGTTGGCTTTACCTTCCTAAATAATTCTATTAAATCACTTTTAAGCTCATCTATACTATATAAATTCTTTAGTTCATCGTCTAAATCAGCATTATAAAGAGCGGGAATCATAGCCTTTAAGAAGTCATCTTCAAACATATTATCAACCGAAAGACCTGAAACTTGTACTAATCGATCCTGGCAATATGTTTGTGCATTTCTTATAAGTTGTTCAATTTCTTTCCTCATAATAATTCTTTTCTAAGTTGGTCTTCGCAATAACAGTATGGTTCAAAATTTAATAGCCATGAAAAAGCAGCTTCTTTTGTCTCTGTTTTCATTTGATGCAGAAAAATCACTCGAGCTAGTTCTAATTCACTTTTAGACAGCTTCTGTTTTGACACCATTCGATCATGCTTTGAAGGGTCAGTATCATTATTTTCTATTATTTTCGCTACAGGCAAATTACTAGAAATAACTTCTAATAGAATAGTTAAATCTCTTTCCTTAATTTTTTTCTCAGCAATTAAATTTTTGAAAATTGGATGATCTACATCAACAATATACTTATATGAATTATACTCTTTATCGTCTAAAGTTTTCCATATATGAGAATGATTAAGAGTTAGGCTTTTATTCACATTTCTATTACCCCTAACAATTTTTTTAACTGATCCATTTTTTGTAGCGTCTATTAATCTTTTTATTTCTCTCTTAAATTCAAAAGGAATAGAAGCATTTGTTTTTGTTATATCTAAACTCCATAATGCATCGGCATCATTTGGATAATCAATAACAACTCTTGCAAGTTTAGCAGCATTTCCCTTTTTTAATAACCCTAACCATCCACCTTTTGGGGTGAGTAGTCTATCACATCTATATATATAGATTCCTTGTTGCCTTTCAAATCCTTCAAACAATCTAAAAGAATTAAATCTATCAATTACTTCATAATTATCTTCCCAATTTTTTGGGTGTTGTAAAATGTATGCTATTTGTTTTGCCTTCTCGTTTCCAGATAAAGAGATTGGGCCAGAAAAAATATCAGCTCCTTCACCCTTAGGAATTGGACTACAGGGCTCTAATGGATAATCATGTTGAGATATTTTAATCCCTTTTTCGATAAAGCGATGAAAGCAGACACTGATATACTGATTGATATCAGTAGCAAGTGCCATAAAATCATCTTCCAAATCTGGTGCTCGATCCCAATCATCCCATCGTAAAACTGTGCCTGACGATAATGCGTCTAAATATCCTAATTCACCTTCAATAACAGAATCTTCTACGAGCTTAAGCTTCCAACCATCTTTTAATTCAGCAATAAAATTTAAATCTAACGATCTCGCTAATGAGGTGAAACCCTCTTTTTTAGAAATAACAGTAAGTGAACGGGCCTGGCTTAATGATGCTGTTTTCATACCAAACCCAAAGCGACCTAGGTCATTAGGATCTCTATCATCTAAAGGGTTTTTTGAACCCAAGCGGAAGCTATCAATTAATTCATTATCCGCATTTGACATTCCTTTGCCATTATCTTTGAGTAAGAAAAAAGGCTTGCCTTCATTCCAATGTAACTCATAGGATATTTCATTAGCGCCAGCCGTTATGGAGTTGTCTATTAAATCAGATATTGCCTCTTCAATCGAATAGCCCAAATTTCTATTTGATTCCAATAATGAAATTGGATCTGGTGTAAAATCTTCTCCTACTGTTAATTTATTTATCCCCATTGTTCTGCCATTGCTTTTGCTATTCCTGGAAATGTTTTACTTCGAATATGACCATTACCAGATGCTTCATTATACCATTTTGACATGCGCTTTCCACTTGGAAAGGTCACAAACTCTCCTTTATCAACATGGGTTATTTCCTCGGGAAATAAAGGTGAATCATTTTCGGATACATGTGTCAGTTTCGGAAGTCCTTTTAACCATAAACATGTAGATTTGGAATATGGGTCTCCAAAATAATAAGGATGAATAATTTGAGCCGGTTTGTCATACACTGTACTCATAATGCCAATAGGGTTTTCTACTGCTATTTTAGGAATGTCTGCATTAATCATTTTCATGAAAAATTCAATACCAGATTGTTGACGACCATCAGCTATTTTTTTCTCAAAATGCCTAGCCCCACTAACGGCAAGATGCGTGCAGGGAGGAAATGCAATCATCATATCCCAATCTTCTTCAATTATTTCCAAAACATCCCCTTTCAAATGCCACTCAGGATGAGGTCCCGAGCACTCCAATATATCTGCGGAAAAAGCTTTATGTCCTCTTTTTCTATACTCCAAACATACCGCCTGGCTTTCTTCACATGCTAACAATATTTTCACCTTCTATTTTTTTTCTAATTACAGTTAATTTTACTTATCAGAAATAATCAAATCTTTTATATCCACATCTAAAATCTTAGCGATTTCATTTAGTACCTCAAATATACAATCAGTAGACAGGTTATAATTAAAAAACCTTTGAACAACTTAAGAGGATTAGAGGTAGCTGAATTAACAGAGGAGGATATGCCTATGGTATAGGATAAAAGTATTTTTTCCATATCCACTTCGTAAACTTATAAGATGTCCATATTGGAACAATTCCTCCCAAAGCAGTAATCGCTCAAACACCACGATTAAAAAGCAAAAAATTAAACCCAATAAAAATGAATAATTGGATAAAATAAAGAAATCCGTATATACCTATACTCAAAATAATTAATAGTGCTTTTTTCATATTGTTGTAAGCTGTTGTCTTTATTCCTTGTCAATTATTTCAGTGTATACCCAATATATAATTCCAAAAAATATTGCAG
>CESI01026897.1_pt1 | contig 10178 bp, 9 predicted proteins | sample 356301 | NCBI WGS metagenome assembly CESI01 (sample SAMEA2621423, study PRJEB7988) | marine metagenome | biome: marine biome (ENVO:00000447); feature: deep chlorophyll maximum layer (ENVO:xxxxxxxx); material: "saline water (ENVO:00002010), including plankton (ENVO:xxxxxxxx)" | depth 40 m | reverse complement strand
CAATCGTGTACTGTCTGATGGAGATTTCAAGGCTAAGAAGAAGTCAATCATGACCTTACTTGGAGGCGAAGACGGGAAGGCAATTCTAGTCGGTTTAGGAAAATATGATGAATGTACTTCTCATGATTTCCGTAAAGCTGGTGCTGCAGTTACTGCTGGCATCAAGAAGTCTCATGGCTCCGAGCTAACTGTTCGTTTCGATGATGCTGGAGTAGCCAATATGGGTGCTTTTGCTGAAGGAATGATGTTACGAGATTATTCTTATGATAATTATAAACAGAAAGATGATGAGGATGAGGAAATAGAAGTTTCTATTCGTATTACATGTGCTGAAGATGAAGCCAGTGAATTGACTAGCCTAGTTGATGATTACAGAGGTATTTGCAAGGGTGTACATCTTTCAAGAGACCTTGGAAATTGCCCTCCTAATGATATGTACCCAGAAGTATTTGCTGATATGGCATGGGAATGGGCGAAGGATTACGACAATATCGATGTTACAATAATAAATTATGATCAAGCGATAAAAGCAGGAATGGGCGGACTTGTTGCTGTTGGAATGGGTTCTGCAAGAAAACCATGTATGGTTATCTTTGAAATGAACAAGACTGTTGAAGGTCGTTGCCCCCTACTAGTAGGAAAAGGAATTACTTTCGATACTGGTGGGATTTCATTGAAGCCTGGCTCTAATATGGATGAAATGAAGTACGATATGGGTGGCTCCGCTACTGTTTTTGGAACCATGGAAGCTCTCGCTCAAACTGGCCATGAAGGTAAAGTTGTAGCAATCACATGTATGGCAGAAAATATGCCTTCTTCAAATGCTCAAAGGCCTGGTGATGTAATAACTACATTATCCGGGAAAACTGTCGAAGTGCTGAACACGGATGCAGAAGGGAGACTTGTTCTCTCAGATGGTCTATGGAAGGCTGGAGAGTTTGACCCTGAATATATAATCGACTTCGCTACTCTTACCGGTGCTTGTGTTGTCGCGCTCGGTCATGAGGCAACTGGTCTTTGGTCTAATGATGATGACTTTAGAACTCGTATCCATGAAGCTGGAAATGAAGTTGGAGAGTTGGCTTGGCCTATGCCTCTATTACCTGCATTTGAGAAAGAAATGACAAATTCCAAGATAGCTGATACTCGTAACTTAGGGGCTGGAAGATGGGGTGGAGCTAATACTGCTGCTGCATTCTTGAAGCAATTTGTCCCTAATAGAGGATATGAAAAAGATGGAGAGCAGATCACTTGGGCTCACATGGATATCGCAGGAACTTATTGGGGCTCCAAGACAAATACAATGCTCAAAGATGGGGCTACTGGAGTCCATGTTAGAACTATTCACCATCTGATTACTAAATCTTAATTAGACCTTTATCCGTGAATATCTACTCCGAATTTGGTGAAGACATTTTTCTTAAAATACATAAACCATTCAAACATTAATTGTAAGATACAAAATCCTACAACAAACCAAACCCAAAATGAAAATTTAAAATCTAGTATTAGAGATAAAATGTATGTTATTATTAGAAGAGCGGGCCCTTCGTAGACAAACATCGCTTTAGTCGAACTCAATCTATCTTCGAATGGAGTAGTTTCAATATCATATTCTGAATCATACCCAGAGCCTGTAAATTTCAAAATACTCCCGCATAGAAGCGCAGTGAGGCGAGTTTATATTTATTTGTCAATCTATCGAAAAATTTGATGAGTTACCCTGGCGGTGACTGTTTAGTGGCCTAGCGTTCTTTACAACTCTTCGAATTCTAAGTTTCCTACCATTCTTGTTTACAGTTCTTGACCTTCGCCCAGTATGCAATAAATGAGAATTATATTCTGGTTCAACCAGTGGCCTACTGGATGTATTTCTTTGTCCAGAGGTGTTAACCTTCATTCTGCGAACACGTTGCTTGCCTGCTTGAACTGAATCGTCTCTATCGATGCCTAAATCCCACTGAACCATGATATAACATCAGCATTTGCACTATAAAGAGTTGTTTCGCTCAATCATCATAACTAAATGTGGCTAGTTGATTACAGTAACAGCCCATCCAAGTCCGACCGTAGCGTTATAGCAATACTGATTTGATTACTATTAGTCGTCAAATACTTCAACTTCGACCATTTTTTTCACGAATTCTGTCATCTTGGAATTGAACCTAGTAGCTCTAACTATGTGATTGTCTATCCAATGATAATTACCACCACGCGGTTTTCCAAATAAGCAACTATGCCATTTGAAGCCGTGCCTTGAAAGCCATTCTTCTGTTACTTGCCTATGTTCTTCCGCTCTTGCTGTGAAGAAACATATTTGATGGCCTTCATCATACCACTTGTTAATCTGCTCTGCAACTCCTTCAAAACACTCTGCAATAGCCATTCTTTCTGGTTCTTCGTTAGGGATGTCTTCGCAGATCGTTCCATCGATATCGATTAAGAAATTTTTGCACTCTGTAGGCAGAGTTGGGGAAATCGCCAACCCTCTCTCGTCTACTTGGTCAACCAAATCAGTCATACTAACATGTATTCGAATGAGGTTATTGAATCAATCGTATTATCATCATTCGTTATGATGATGAATGATTGTAGTTCCGCAAACGCGGCACCAAACTTTGGTTCCGTCTTTTCTTGGAGTGGTACCTGAAATATCTATTTCAACTCCACAATCACACTTTGCAATGGCGCCCATGTCTATAGCCAAATGGTTAGGCTTGATGAATTAAACGCTTCCATCGAATTTTTGCCATGACTCAAAACGCATGAAAATCTTACTTGATGAAAACCCTTTAACCTCACTACAAGTAACTGATTTTACCTCTCCTCCGGCTTGTTTTATCATCGAACTAATGTTTTCTTCTTGGCTGATTAATGATTCTCTATCAATGATGGCCCAGCCACGAATTACAGAAATACTATCTTTTGACATTAGGGGAAGTAAATCTGGTAAGTGCTCGAGACTATGGTGCGGTAAATTGACTAAGAGGAAGTCTATTTTATCTCTGCATCCTTGTTCTTCAACCCATTTTCTAGCATCTATATTTTTCACTGAAAGAATGGTTAGTGGCACATCAGACTTAGAGATAAAGAATTGAATATTGTCCTGTAATAACTCAAAGGCGTCTGGGTTTAAGTCGCCTGCATAACATTCTGAAACCAAGTTTTGTTCTCGAAGTAATGAGGCTAAACTAGGCCCCACTCCCGCATATGGGTCACATACGCTTAGTGGCCTGGATAGTTTCTTTCTCAATTCTTTAGCCGATGAAAGGTTGTCCTCTCTTTCTTTAGATAATCGTGCAGAAAAGTAAACTTTGGTTGGGTCCGTTGAGATAAGAACGCCGTTCTCACGTATTTGAGTAATTGTCGATATATCGTTAGCCCTTGCAGTTAGGGGTTGCAGGTCTCTAACGCGGAATTCACCAGTAACTCCATTATCCGCGCATACTAATCTTACTGATGGTAATTGCTTAATCATCGCTTCAGCGATTACTGTCCCATGTTTACGGATTTTTTCTTCGAGTTTTACGATCAATATATCTCCTTGGATTTCGTAAGAATTAGGTATGTCATCCTTGATCTCTTCAAATAATTCCGACGATAAATGTTCGCTCCAATGCTCCGGCCCTTTTATTATGCCATCAGCCATAAAAATAGAATTTCCATTCCATTGACTATCGCTTTCTTGTGGGGCTCCACTAGATAGTGGGATGCCTTTCTTTCCATTTTCTAATGAAAGTACACCTGCACCTGACTGAAGCCATCCCCGAGTTCGACAAATCTCGAGCCAGTGTTGGGTTTCTGCACTCGGCACTCTCAAATGACGCATGGGCTTCGCCCTATCTAAGCAAGGGCGAGGTTTGAGGATGACGGCTGGAGATAGTGAAGGATTACCTAAATCTGGGTTGCTGTTAATCGGCATGGGCCCCGGGCGACTTGGTGCTATGACTATCGAGGCAAGAAATGCTGCGGAGTCTGCCGACTTTAGGCGTTATGAAGCATATACTGCACTATGGCCGGATAATGAATTAGAGGCCTTGGAAAATGATATTGGGCCTATTGAAAAAGTAATGCGCCCTGAAGTGGAAGACCCATCCGAATTACTTAATTTAGCTAAAGAAAACTTGGTTGCCGTATTGATAGTTGGTGACCCATTACAGGCAACTACACACGTTGATTTACAATTACAAGCGATTGAGGCTGGAATCGAATGTCGTGTTTTTCATGGGATTTCAATTACAACTTTGGTTACTGGGAGTGTTGGACTTTCGAATTATCGATTCGGTCGACAAACAACAATTACCTATCCTTATGGGGGATGGGTCGCAACTTCTCCACTAGAAGTGATAGCAGTCAATCTTCATCAAAATCAGCATACTCTAGCGTTACTAGACCTTGACCCGACAGGAGCGGGTACAGGACAGCAAGTTCCAATGCAACCGATAGATGCGGTAAAATCATTAGAATTAATGGCTGAGAAATTAAATTCCGATTATAGTGAAATGGAAACAATAACTGCTCTTGATTCCATGAAAATAGAAGCATATACTTCTTTCTTAAATGGGAAATTGAACGAGAAAATGGTTGTTTTATGCGCTGATATGGGCACAGAGGATGAGAAGGTTACCTACACAACTATCGGAAATCTATCCGATATTGCTGGTGGAAGGTTAAATTGCCTAATTTTCCCAGCAATTACGAGTGATGTTGAAGAGAAGGCACTGCTTCGGTGGAAATAGGAAAGGTGGAAAACATGTCAGAAGAAACATTGATTCTACTTTCTTTTCTAGTATTCATGGGAATCTTTGCTGGCGTTGGACTAGCATCGATGCGTGTTAAAGAAGACACTACAGATGACTACCTAGTTGCTGGAAGAGGAATGCATCCTGCTCTTGCAGCACTATCTGCAGTTAGTACATGGAACTCCGGCTACATGTTTATCGGATTTATCGGATTTATATTCATCAATGGATATTCTGCACTTTGGATTGCTATTGTTTCTACAATTGGTCAATTAGTAGCCTGGATTTGGTTGTACAAATATATTCAAAAAGAAGGAAGGGAAAGAAATCTCCGTTCTTTATCCTCACTCGTATCCAACAAGACTGGTGCGCCTGAAGCAAAGTTGGCGGCTATCCTTTCTGTCTTTTTCCTATCGATTTATGCTGCTGCACAACTTACTGCTGGAGGAGTTGCACTACAATCAATGCTAGGTTGGTCTGAGGTAACAGGTATTCTTATCGGGTTTGTTTTGGTTGTTGCTTATTGCTATGCAGGCGGAATTAGGGCTTCTATTTGGACAGATGCTGCCCAATCTTGTGTAATGATTATTGGTTCTACTATTCTTTGTGTGATTGCACTAGGAAAGGTTGGAGGATTCTCTGGCCTCCATGATACCATTGCAGGCATCGACCCAAATATGGTCAATATATTCCCATCTGGACTTAAATTCGGTGCGACTCTGTGGGTTGCTGCGTTTTTCCTCGGAGGACTTGGAGTTGCTGGACAACCCCAGGTTGTTTCTAGAATAATGACATTGAATGATGATAAAGACCGTAAACAAGCGATGGTTTGGTTCTTCGTTTGGCAGACGCCATTCATAGCATTGATGTTCTTGATAGGTCTAGCTTGTAGGGCTATTTTCCCTGATATGTTAGCTGCAGATGCTGAAACTGGTCTGCCTCGGCTTGCTCAAGATTTAAATCCATTACTTGGAGGAGTTATTCTAGCCTCAATTTTCGCAGCGACTATGTCAACTGCTGATAGTCAAGTTTTGGCTTGTACTGCTGCTATTACTGATGATGTCAAGCCTGAGTGGAGTCAAGACCATGGTAAAACCAAGAAAGTTACTTTAGCTGTTGCAGTATTTGCTACTGGCATATCCTTAGTAGGCCAGCAATTTCCTGGTTTTGGAGATTCGGTATTCGCATTAGTTGTATTCGCAGTTTACGGACTTGGAGGTATATTTGTACCGCTTGTCCTAATTAGAATGTCTGGATATGAACCCGATTCAAAGCATACCATTTCAATGATGATGGCTGCATTGATCGGAGTACTAGTCTGGACTGTTCTCGGATACGGTGAATATGTATTCCCTTCAGTACCTGGAATGGGTGCAGCATTTGCTGTGCACTTCGCTTTCTGCTGGAAGAGAAGCCTATCAAATTCAAATCCTTTTGGCAGATATAGCGTGCCTACAAGGAAAATTTCTGCTATAGGTGCAATTGTTCTACTGGCTTTAGTTGGAGTAATGGAAGGTAGTTACTCAGCATTCTCGCCTAGTGATGAGACCTCAGAAAGTGGTTCATCAGGATATCAGTTAAATTATACAGTAATTCAAAATATCAAAACAGAAACTCTATTCATCGGAAATGGAGATTCTGTAGAGTCGAGTTTTGAGGTTGTAGATACTTCAAATGCCGTCATTTCCATCAGTCTTTTTGTGTCTTATGGAGAGACCAATGAATTTGGCACAAATACTTGTGATGAAGTATTCACAACGCCTGATTTCTCTGACACAAATGGTCCGCATGATGAGGTTGAGGATTCCCCCGGGTCGACAGCTACTTGTGATGAGTCAAACCAACTAATGGCTTTTGTAGCCAGTGATTCTAATCTCTCAATGTGGGCAGGAAATGGTAGTGGAGATTATTCGATAAATGGCACAGATATTGAATTGAAGTCAATTAGAGAAACTATGGGAGATTCATTTAGAATGCAAGGAACATATCGCTCTGATATAGCGGTTGAAACAAATCAACCAAACCCAATTGGACAAGATGGTGGAGAGACTATCACTATTACTTGGGTTGCTTTGACTTTTACTATTGAAGAAGTAAAGATGGTTTCATAGAGTTAGTTTCATCCCTTGAATACCAACTTTCCAGCCCATTGATTCTACTGTTCTAAACGCTGAACTAGATTTATCATAAAGTGGATTTGTATGATTTAGGTGGATAAAATATAGTTCTGGGTCACCTGGTAACTTAGTTCCTAGATGTGCTATTGTTTGGCTGACTGGTGGATGGGGTACCTCTGTTTGCAAGCGGCCGGTTAATTCATGTTGAGACCAAAAAGTTCCATCGACTAACAGAATATCGATATTTAGTTTCTCAAGCCATTCTCGAATTAATTTACATTCATATGAGTCCAAAGTCTCCTCCCAAGTATCGTGGTCTGGCAGGTAAAGTAGTGAATGTTCTTCTCCTCTAACAATAAATGCATGCATGTCTGATAATTCATCTCGATGTGGGATGATTATCGGCTCTATACTCTCTGAACCAAATGGAATCTTGTCGCCGGTTTGAAATACATCAATTTCAAAAACACCTTGCTCTATCATCAAAGACCATTGTGGAGTAGAGTGAATTAGATCTGCCATCTTTTGAGATACATGTAACTTGATACCTTTTGCCCCTATTGTTTCTCTACCAAATAACCCAAGACCATCAACGTGTCCAAAATGGGCGTGTGTTAGCCACACGTGGTTTGGGTCGTTTTCTCCCCAAAGATTGAATTGTTGGCCTAAATTTCTAGTCACATCAAAAAGATGTTTACTACCGTCATGGAAACTTGTTCCTAAAGAAGTTGGGAAAGAAGTTTCATCATGACTAATATCTTTGCAACAATCCATGAGACAAGAGGGTTGAGGCCTTCCTCCATCTTGGGCAATTCCAAGTAAAGTGACTTCGGCCATGATTAGTCGATATGTTTCTATTTGATGAATTATTTTGTCTTAAAGTCTTGAATTTGGCTAATAGAATATCAGCCCCGTACACGAAGAACTCAAACCACTGGCTCTGCTGGAAGGCATGAGGGGGAATTATGGCAGCACCATCCAAAGTAGAATTTCCCGGTCAAAAGAAAACTAGGGTACGAATGCGTGGAACTAAACATGCTAATGAGGCCACGGTGAAAAAGATCACGAAAGAACTAAACCGCTTACTTGAAAACCCTCGTTCCCACTTACCTGCAATACTTGGAGTGGAAAATTAAGGTGGGGGAGAACAGATTCTGTCACTAAAACTCTAAAAGAATTAGAAAGAGTAATTTCAAAGAAAAATGATATAAAGTGGCTCGGTAAAAAGATGATGGCAAAACGAGGAGACCCAGTAGCAAAGGCATTCGCTGGTTCTTTACACGCTTGTCATGATGAAGAATTCACTATGGTAGGTAAGTTTAGCTCTGGGTCGTTTGGAAGTGCCTCGTTCATTAGAAGAGGAGATGGCAAACAAGGATATCTCGCTGGACTGCAAAACTTTTCCAACCTTACCTTGAGGATGTTGCCTTGGGAAGAACATGCAAAACGAGGCATGTATTTCTTCTCATGGAAAGGTGGTTTTGTATGTACTGGGCCAAACCCTAATCCGCCTAATGAATGGGTTGATGACGTTTTAGACCGTTCAAGGTTTGATTTCAAAACCGATGAGATCGATGGTGTGAAGATTTGGCATACTGAGGATGTTGATGCCACAACAATAATCGAGTCAAATACCTCGGAATCTGGTTGTATTAAATTTACCTTTAAGAATGGTCAAATCGTAGTAATTGGATTTGATTCTATGGAACAAGTCTCGAAGAAAGAATCGTCCTTTATCCATCATTTGGCTCTATCGATGCTTCCACCTTTCTTGCCTTCAATTCTTGATATTGAAGCGATTTGGAAACCTGCTGGTTGGCCTTTGGATAAACCACTGCCAAAAGAATCCATTGAAGGAGTTGATACGATTATAGATGCTTGGCAAGGACTGACAATGAATGAAGGCGTCATTACTAAAGCCATCAAGCGTTCAATTATTGACTCAATAGAAGATGGATTGATAATCAATTCAAAGTGGGTCGGAAATATGGAGCATTCCGAGGTTTTTTCAGCCTTAGAAGGAACTCCTGGCTCTGATGATGAAAGAGACCTTGCAAGCCATATATTGTTGTCTTGTGTTGAAGGGATTAGTCAGGAAGAAGAAGGGATTAGAATTAATGCAAGGGGAGAGATTTCGGAGCGAAAGACTCCGACCGTTGAAGTGATTGACGGCGCTAGTTGCGGAGATATACTGACTGCTTTGTGGGAAGATTACGGCTTATCCGCCCTTGCTAGTATAGGCATTACTGGTGATGAGGGTGAAGAAATTTGGAAGAAGCAGAATAAGAAACCTAAACCGTTTGGGACTTTTTTGAAAAGTTTAGATTCTGCAAGGGAGTCTGCAAAGCTCGTTGCCAGGTTTACTACTAAGATTGGTGATCTGAGCGGTGCTTCGGGTCATATTCATGACTTGGTTAGAATTGGTCTGATGGATGGTTTAGGTAAGGCTGAGAGGATGGCTACGGCAAGGCATGATTCTATTGAAAAGGCTGCGGCTGCTTGGGCTTGGTTGCTTGCAGTAGGCCGCTCATCGGGCCAAGAGTGGCATTTTGATGGTGATGCAAGAAACCGGGCTGGCGCTTGGATGGCAGCAACAAAGGCACTGGTTTTAGCAGGTGAAAGCCTTCTTTCATGTGAAGAAAGTAGTCTTAGTGAAATGAAAAAGTCATGGGATGATGCAATTGTGTCATTGCGAAAAGATACTGGCGAAAGTTGATTACTTTACGTTGGCAAATCCTCTTTCGATATCCGCCCACAAGTCTTCAATGTCTTCAATTCCAATACTCATACGGACGTAACCTGGAACGAGTCCTGCTGCATGACGGATATCTTCCGGGATCATCATGTGACTCGAATTAAACGGGCATTCGACTAAGGATTCTACTCCGCCCAAACTGGTTGCTTCGTAAATCATTGTCAAGCCTCTCATGAAAGATAGTGCTCCAGCGTCTCCACCTTTGACTACAAAACCAATCATACCAGTTCCTTTTGGCATAATTCTTTGAGCAACCTCATAATCATTATGAGACTTTAGTGTTGGATGGTTGACCTTCTCTATCATTGGGTGTCCCTCTAGCCTGATGGCTAATTCAGCAGCATTTGCACAAAGTTTAGGCATTCTAACGTGAAGTGTCCTCATGCCTCTCTCAAGCAAATAGCAATTATGAGGGTCTGCACAGCCTCCAAAGTGGACTTTACGGTGGAAGATATTCTCGATGTGTTCTCTTGAGCCAACGACCGCTCCTCCGATTATATCGGAGTGTCCGCCGAGATATTTTGTTGTCGAGTGTATGACTAAATCTGCCCCTAGAGAAAGTGG
>CESI01039200.1_pt1 | contig 10180 bp, 10 predicted proteins | sample 356301 | NCBI WGS metagenome assembly CESI01 (sample SAMEA2621423, study PRJEB7988) | marine metagenome | biome: marine biome (ENVO:00000447); feature: deep chlorophyll maximum layer (ENVO:xxxxxxxx); material: "saline water (ENVO:00002010), including plankton (ENVO:xxxxxxxx)" | depth 40 m | reverse complement strand
GGAGCCCATTTTGGGCTCCAGTCTCCACTCCTTTTTTTATACAACTAGCACTTTACTTTTTACAGCAAGTTACTTTGTCAAACTTGTTTTAGCTCAATTAGGTCTGATAATTTTTCGTAAATTGTTTTCCTGAAAGTCAATAAACATAGTTTTGGCGCAGCTAGATTAACCGTTATTGTCGCACCACGATTAAAATGTACTTCATCCCAGCCATCTGGTACTACATATCCTCTATGCATGTCTGAAGTTATGGTAGTTGTTTGGTCTGTCCAATCTAACCATGACCAGGGCTGGTCTATCCTTTGCTTATGTGATATTTCTCTGGCAACGACAAAGTAATGATTGTTTATTTGATCACCTTGAATATTTTTTCTTAATTCTTCAATAGTATTTTGTTCAATTATGTGATTAAGCCATGCACCTTGGCCAAGCCAGGTTGAAAATACTAATCCACTACTCTGTTGACGGCACTTGTTTCCGTCTCTACGAAGGTGATACTTACTTGGAGCATATTGATGGGTATTGGCTATCAAAAGATCGTTCATGGCTGGGTCAGTAGTAAATCTGTTACCCGATGTTGTGTCAATAATTGCTTGAAGTCTAGGGATTTGATTGATTATTGCTTTTCCAGAAAGTGCAGTCACGATATCGGCAGAAAAAGTATCAATATTTGAGTCCATATAGAAACCAAAGCTTCCACTTGGGTCTTCCTCCATCGGGTGGGAGTTAACACCAATTACTGGGGTTTCAGCATCAATGTTGTGAGATATACTGGTTAAAGTTCCGTCACCACCAAGGACAATTACTAAATCACGTCCAATGAAATCCGCTCTTCTGACCTGTTCTCTTGCTCTTAAATCAAAACTAACATCAAAGTTATTTTTGACCAGATTGAGAATTTCGGTCACCTTCTGTAAACTTTCATCATGAACTTGCTCGAAGTTTTTCTTGAAAACAACAAGTACGTCTGTCAAAAGGTCCGCCTCATATCTCGCAAGTGTTCTTCCTTCTTCAAGACAACCATCTTTGATGGATTATACGAGAGTTGAATAACTGTTACTAATACCGACGAATATGCAACCTAATCCGTGGGACGATTTGCAAGCTGATGGTTCTGTTCCTCAAGTAATGATTGACGGACAAACTGCACAAATTTCTACTGGTTTTAACAACCAGGTAATTCTTTTGCAGCCACCGTCTTCTGCGTCAAAGGTGATTGGTATATTATTGATTATTTGGGGCGCTATTAATGCGATGTTTTTGCTGCTGGCTGCTGTAGGTTGGTCTAGTAGCGACATAAGAGAAGAACAAGGCATCACTACGTCAAATATCATACTAAACAGTGTTTCAGGAATAATCGCAGTAGCAACGTCAATACTTGGCGGGATTTGGATGATGAACTTTCAAAGAAAGGGTGTATATCTTGTTTTGATTGGAATCATCATCGGCTTTTTATTATCAATCGCTCTTTCATTGACAGGTAATACTGATGCAGCAGCCGCAAATGCCGATATGAACGAAGAAGTGGTAAGTGGGATTGCAATTGGTATTAGTGCAGTATGTAGTGTGGTTTGTGGACTGATTGTGGCAATACCGTTGATGATATCCAACAACGGATTAGATGATTCTAAATTACTTGGTTAATTAGGAACCTTTAATTCACTTATTCATTAGTGTATAATAATGATAGAAACTCTTAACCTTCATGGTGGCTTTTTCAAACTCTCCACTCCCTACCGCTGGTATGGATTGTTGGGTTATGCATTATTTGGAATAATGGCGCTTGTTGGCATAGCAATGTCGCTGACCAACTTGGGTAATAGTAATGACATTGTAGCAGGAATGGCAATCAGTATACTAGGTCTGACTGGATTAGCGGTGACAACACCAAGCTCTCACCAAAAAGATCTGTACAACCTTAGACAACAAGCAATTGACCCAGAGGTTCTAGAAGCCAAAGCGAAGGAAAGTGGACTTTCAATAGATAATTGGTTTCTCAAGCAAACAAGTTATGTTCCTACCAATGACCCTAGCGATTGGGTCCTGCCGGCTCCAGGGCCAGCAGTATGGGATAAATTGGATATTTACAAACAGGACGGGGACGGCTCCCCAATAGCAGAACATCCAATCAAAGTTGGTACACCGGTGCCAGCAACATTTACATTATTTGGTATCTTTAGTATTGTCGCAGCTCTATTTACGGTTATTGCAATTGGGATTGGATTAACAGAGGTTGTTGATAGTGGCAGTCGTTTAGTCATCATCGGGATATTGGGGGTTATCGGATTAATTTTGCTAATAATAGGCTGGTTCAAATCTAAAATGCTAACTCAGATGCTTGACCTTCAAACTTCAGTTATTCGTTCAGTGCCACTTGGATATAATGAATTAGTTGGGCAGGTAAGACCTTCATACGAAGGTGTGCTCAGAGTCGTTGTCGATGGTAATCAAAACATGTACATGGAAAATATGGTGGGTTTCCGTTGGACATATGAACAAGAACAAAAGAGAACCGTATCGGACAAAGATGGTAGTCGCACTGAAACACGATGGGTTACGATACGTGAGGATTCTGGCGGTTGCCCTTTCATTCTTCACGATGGTACCGGTGGGATAAGAGTAAACAGTGAAAATTTCAAGAGAAGTGATTATGGTGATTTCATCAAGCGTTGGGATAGTGCTTTTGCCAAGTCATTGGGTCAGCAATTTTTTGCTCAGTTGGTTGCTGGATTTGTTGGTGGTTGGCGAGTTACAGACCACCGCTGGACTCTATATGGTTTGAAAATGGGTAATCCTGTTTATTTAGTCGGTCAAGTGAAGTCAAAAAGTAATGCTATGATTGCCGAAGAAGGATTAGATGGAACCTTGCAAAACAGTATCATTGAAGTGTTTGGTAATGAAGACGGTCCGGGAGCAAAATCAACACTAAAACGAGGTACAGAACTAACTAACCTCGGACGTTCAAGGTCTAAGGCTGAAATGATTTTACCAGCAATGATTCTCTTTTTGGGAGCAATATCTTTACTAGTTTTAGCATGAAGTTCAAATCCTTGTTATAATTCGCCATGTCATGGAAGAAGTGGTAATTGTTGGCGGAGCTAGAACACCGTTCTGTGAATGGCAAGGTGGAAAGCGTGGTGACGGGCAACCAGGGGGCTTGTTAAAGGATTATAGCGCATTAAAACTTGGAGAAATTGCCATTAAAGGGGCACTTGAAAAGACCAATACTTCACCCGATTCAGTAGACCATGTTGTTATGGGCTACGCCTTGCAAACATGTGACCAAGCAATATTCGGGGCAAGACATGCAGGTCTAGGTGCTGGCATTCCCCAAGAAGTCCCAATGCTAACATTATCTAGAATATGTGGCAGTGGAGTTCAATCGATAGTTACCGGTGCTCAAATGATCATGCTTGGCGAAGCACAAACAGTCGTCTCTGGCGGAATGGAAAATATGTCTCAAGCGCCACATGTACTACGTGGAATGCGGGATACTTACAAACTCGCAAGGCCGCCAAAAGAAGGCACGATTTTAGAAAAAGATATGGAAGATTACCTTTTCACTAACTTACTAGATGGCATGTGTGGTTCTTTCATGGCGCAAACCTCTGATGAAATTTGTAAAAGAAAAGGTGTCACAAGAGAAGAAACTGATGAGTTCGCTGCACTGTCTCACTCTCGAGTAGTCAATTCTATAGAACGTGATATATGGGAGCAAGAAGTTGTTAAGGTTGGCGACATTGGGCATAAAGATGAAGATCATGTCGTCCATGACTGTACCAAAGAGTCTCTAGCAGAGTTAAGAACTGCATTTGGACCAGAAAGTTTGGTTACTGCTGGCAATGCTTCAGGAGTTGTCGATGGTGCTGCAGCTGTTGTCATAAAATCAGCCACTAAAGCAAAACAAGATGGTGATATGCCTCTAGCTAAGATAATCTCTTGGGGTATTGTTGGCTTAGAACCCGCAATAATGGCATATGGTCCGGTTCCTTCGTCTAAGAAAGCCTTGGATAAAGCAGGCTTGACAATTGAAGATATTGACCGCTGGGAAATTAATGAAGCATTTGCCGGTCAAGCAGTAGCCTGTGTAAAGGACCTAGGACTTGATATCAACAAAGTCAATGTTAACGGTGGAGCTGTTGGTATTGGTCACCCACTAGCGGCAACTGGAACAAGACTAGTTCTAACACTGGCTCACGAACTCAAGCGTTGTGATGGTAAATATGGCGTTGCTACGGCTTGCATTGGTGGCGGTCAAGGAATTGCTATGGTCATAGAATCAATGTAATTACCACAATATTACATCGATTAGATAATTCACCCATGTTATGCTGAGTACCCCGATAAATACTCGCATTAACATTGGTTCGCTAAATAATCTGAATCCCATAATAGCTCCTGACTTGGCTCCAACAAAAGTAACTATAACTAGTCCAGTTAGAAATAGCAACTCATTTTTGATTGCCTCTAATTGATAACTTTCCAGCAGTATGAAGTGGGCGAAAATAGCAAATGGAACTACTATCATCATTATGTTCAAACTTGAACCAATCGCTTTTCGGGTGTTCATTGCTCCAAAAAACTTCATTGCTGGAACGTAAATCATACCGGCGCCGATTGCCATTACACTAGATAAAAAGCCACCAAAAGCAGATAAAGAAGTCATTTTAACTAACTGAATCTCAGATTCAACGCCCTCTTCTGACTTGGTAGACGTAATTCTCTTAACCATTTTAGAAATGACAAATCCAACAATGATTATACTCATTAATTTGAATATACTCTTGAATTGTTCTTGAGTAGTAAATACAAACAGAGCACCAATTAGTGCACCAGGAATTGCTCCCCACAGGGCAATACCTGTTAATTCATCATCATGGTAGCCTTTTTTACGATGCTCAAGGCCGCTTCCATAACTGGTTATTGCGCTTAATAACAAAGAAACAATAATTAATTTTTGATCAATTTCCCAACCACCTATGTAGTGGAAAAGGGGTACATAAAGCAACCCACCTCCAAGACCTATGGGGGCAAATAAAAATGAAATTAACAGTACTCCAAGTACAATTAATACCGTTTCAACAACCAAATAGACCCAACTCATTATCCCCAAGAGGTCTGAGTATTTATTGTATAATGGCAATAATTTACAAAGAAAAGGCTCATAAGTTAAACTACAGTGGTATAACCATGATGATATTGTTAGTTGGTGGATTAATCTTCGGTCTCCTGTTCCTATTCTTCGTTGGTTGGTTCTTTTCAACATGGAATCGACTCGTATCCCTTGAAGAGAATGTCAACCAATCATGGGCTAATATCGATGTATTACTCAGACAACGTTACGATATGCTGCCAAATCTTGAGCGTATTGTTAGTAAATTCGTCGATCATGAAAAAGAAATATTCGGGGAACTTGCCAAGGCTAGGCAAATGGCAACAGGGGCCCTGCAAAATAAGGATGTCAAAGGAGTAGGTGCGGCAGAAGCAATGATGAGTTCAATGATTCCTAGGATTACCGCAATTGCAGAAGCATACCCTGAACTAAAGTCTGATTCAAATTTCATCAAGATTCAAGACGAACTGGTGGCAATAGAAAATCAAGTTGCTGACAGAAGAGAAATGTACAACTCACAAACCACAGCATTCAATAAAACCATCCAGATGATTCCGACAACTTTTGTTGCCTCTATCAAAGGTTGCCAAAGAAAAGACTTGTTCGAAGTACAAGGTTTTGCAAGAGAAGCTCCAGTACTGTTCCAAGACTGAGATTAATACAACCGTGGTGTTGGTATGTTCCTAATATTTGGCTCTAGTGGCCTTGGATTACGTCTTGCTAAATGGTGTTCTACTCGTAGAAATTGCACTCTTGTTGGGATGGCTCAAGATTTACCAATAGGACAGAATTTAGAGAATTGTGAGATAATTGCTCTACCAGGTTCGGTGAAATTGGCTGATTTGCCGCTAAACACTCACTCACCTACAGCTATTTTGTATTTGGATGATAAGTCATTAACTGATTTAGACCCCTTAGGCTCGATAAAAAATAAATGGCCAAAATCCCCAATTCTAACCACTATTCCTATGCAAGGTGATGGTTATGATTTGATTAGCATTGACGATATTTCTTTCTCTGCCATGCAAGATCGCATTAGAGGTTGGGAGCGAAATGAAGGTGCATCAAGCCTTGAAAATTACATTTCTGGTTTGACAGATGGTAGTAAAGTCACAATTTTCTGTCATGATAATCCAGACCCAGACGCTCTTGCCTCAGCCTTGGCGATGAATGAATTATTTTCCAAACATGGTCATGACTCACAAATTGTTCATGGTGGTATGATAGAGCATCACCAAAATCAAGCAATGGTAAAACAACTTCAGATTCCAGTGAGGAGGCTTATACTAGATTGGGAGATTGCTGATGTGGTAAAAGATTCTGATGTCATTGTGGCGGTAGATTTTCATCGTCCAGGTGCTAATAATATCATCCCCAATGATTGTATTCCACATGTGATAATAGATCACCATTCAGTGGATGAACCAGTTACTGCAGATATGGCAATGGTAAGTTCAGAATACTCTTCAACTTCATCAATGGTTGCATCTTTATTGATGAGTAGTGATTTTGAGATGACACCTAGGGTTGCAACGGCTCTTGCGTTTGGCATTAAGACAGACACGCTTGGATTCACCAGAGAATTCAATGCTGTTGATATTCGCGCATTGTTGTGGATAAATGCCTGGGTTGATAAAGAAGTATTGCGTTCTATAGAAATGCCGCCGCGTTCAGTGGAAGCACTGGAGTCATTTACTGATGCGTTAAATAACAAGATTCAGCATAATTCTACGATTATCGCACCAGTATCTAATCTGAAAAATAGAGACTCATTGGCACAAATTGCAGACTTCCTACTGCCTACTGAAGGGGTTGATACAGTAATTGCCTTAGGAGCTAGGAGAGGCAAAGTAATCCTCTCAGTACGTTCTAATAGAGACGGTCTCCATGTTGGCAAGACTCTTTCGAATAATTTTCCGGATGGTCTTGCAGGAGGACATAAAACACTTGGAGGCGGACAAATTCCATTTGAGTTCATAATCAGTAAATCGAATGATGATGACACTAACTTAGAACAATCGGTAATAGAATCTACTGTGATCATGATGAGTGGTATTTTTGATGTATGAGGTGTAATATTATGAGTTCATCAATAGTTGAAGTAAATCCAAATTTACGTTTGCTTGGAACTGCCCATGTCTCGACTAAAAGTGTCGAAGCGGTAAAACAACAAATTGAAGAATTTCAACCAGATGTAGTTGCGGTTGAATTATGTAAGTCAAGATACGATTCTTTAGTCAGCGGTAGGCGTTTAGACAAAGAGGGCCTGCTTAAAGTGATAAAAGAGGGCAAAGCGCCTTTAGTTTTATTACAATCGTTACTCGCAGCGGAACAGAGAAAATTAGGTCTTGATGAAGGTCAACAGCCTGGTGCGGAATTACTTGCTGCTGTCAATATCGCTGAAGACCAAGGATTGGAAGTAGAGTTAATTGATAGAGATATTCAAACAACCTTGCGTAGGGCTTGGAAGAAAATGAAGTTTACCGAAAAATTCAAAATTTTGTATTCGATGCTTGGAGAAGAAGAGGATGAAGAGGAGATTAATTTAGATGAAATTCTTGAAGATCGTGATATACTAACTGATTTGATGAACGAATTAAAACAATTTTCGCCTGGTGCAGGCTCTGTCTTAATTGATGAAAGAGATTCATTCTTGGCACAAAAAATCTTACAAATAAATCCGGAAAAAAAGATCCTGGTCGTAGTTGGTGCAGGTCATTTGAATGGTGTTGAAAGTTACCTAAAGAATTCTAAACCGACAGAATCCTTGGACGAACTTGAACATATCCCAAAAAAGTCCTTACTAGCAAAAAGCATTCCATGGCTAATTCCATTATTGGTTTTTGGCTTATTTGGCTTCTTTGTTTACAATGGAAGCGGTGTTGATTTGGTTGAATTATTTACTGTTTGGACCTTAGCTAACGCATTATTTGCGGCAATTGGTTGTATTATTGCCAGGGGACATATTCTAGCGGTAATGACTGCCGCTTTAGCATCTCCAATAACGTCACTAAATCCTACCTTAGCCGCAGGTTGGTTTGCCGGGTATGTTCAACTTAAAGTCGCAGAGCCAACAGCAGAAGAGTTACAACAATTTCTAAAATTAGAATCATTAGGTAGTTTTTGGTCTAACAAAGCTGGTAAAGTATTACTCGTAACTGCACTCACTAATCTTGGGAGCATGTTAGGTGCTTGGGTTGCAGCGGCAGGTTTGATTGGCGGACTCTAATTTTCTAGAGCCCTTAATACCTTGAAAAAATCTTGATGTTCATCTACATCATGAACACGTAGTATGTCAACACCTTGAGTGAAAGCATATGCAGAGGTGGCAAGTGTCCCTGGTAATCTGTCATGAGCATCTTTCTTGTCAGTGATAATACCGATTACAGATTTTCTAGAAATACCCCATAGAACAGCAAAACCACTATCTTTTAATCGCTTGGTCGATTTCATTAAAGTTAAGTTTTGCTCGTGGTTTTTGCCAAAACCAATTCCTGGGTCAATTATGATAAGGTCCCTTGGATGTCCCTTTTCTATCAAAACATTAGCCTTATCTTCAAGATAATTAGTCACTTCTTCAACCACATCATCATAACTTGGATTAGTTTGCATACTACCAGGTTCTCCTTGCATGTGCATAATACAAACAGCACAACCAAATTCCAATACCACATCTATCATATTGTCACTTCTCAATCCAGATACATCATTTATCATATTGGCTCCGCTTTCCAGAGCCCGACGTGCTACTTGGTGATTTCTAGTATCGATTGAGATCATAATATCAGGATGCGTTTCTCTAAGTTTTGATACTATTGGTATGACTCGGTTGATTTCCTCATCTATGGTCACTGGCTGTGCCCCAGGTCTAGTAGATTCGCCTCCAATATCAATCCAAGTAGCACCTTGTTTAATCATTAAATTCGCTTTATGTACAGCGTTCTCAATGCCAATTGAACGACTTCCACTGAAAAATGAATCAGGTGTAGCATTCAAAATCCCCATCAAAAAGCAATTTTCATTAGATTTTCGATTTATTCTACTAGATATCGCACTTCCGCGATTTGATTGGGGTGTCAAGTTCTCACTCATCAAGCCGTCCAGTTCGATAGATTTGATAAGTTGTGACCTTCAAGGTGGTTCAATGTCGGATGGAGATATTATGAATTCAGAGGGTAGCATTTCGGATGAAACTGCTGAAGAGTCTCTAGATTCTATGTCTGAAGCTAGCATAGAGTTGGCAACTAGGTTGATAACTAGATTAAAGCCAGAAGATCGTGCATCAATCTTCAAAATGATTGCTAATAAAGCGTACTTTAGCGGGGGACTCGGGACAATAATATTGGTATTTTGGTGGCTGACAGTGGATACTGGTAGCGATGATCTTTCAACTGGAGTTTCAACCTTTTTCAGTCTAGACTTTTCGGAAGTTGCCCTTACTGTCATTGGTTTGGGCCTTTTATCATCTCTGCTGAGAGACTTCAGCAGGGAATTGGGTCAACTTGCGCCTGCCTTATTATCCGGGGCACTGATAATTCTTTGTTGCTTATACGTCTTAGAGCCTATTGCTTTAGGAGTATTGAGTGATGAATTGACCTCTTCAGATGGTGTTTGGCGTACTGCAAGATTAGCCTTATTGTGGCTAGGAATTACCTACTGTGCGCATTTACTTGTCGACGCTTCTCTGCTTGCTTGGCTGAAAAAATTCTGTGATTCAAAAGGCTTCGAAATCGCACCTCCGTCTGGGCGTGAAGATGGGCGTAATGGGCTTGTTTCTGATGAAGCATAAGCCACTAACATGGTGTTGAGATGTCTAATATCGATATAGAAGTTCTAAGACTGGGTCACCGTAGAGGGCGTGACCCAAGAATCACCACTCACTTAGCTTTGGTAAGCAGAGCTATGGGCGCTAGTAAATTTCTACTAGCTGGAGATGAGGATGACAAACTTTTTGAAAATGTGGTTTCGGTGAATGAAAGGTTTGGACATGCATTAGATTGCCGCTATGAAAAGAGGCCGCTAAAGTTTCTAAGAAATATTGTCAATAGTGAAGGGAATAGACCCACG
>CESI01023276.1_pt1 | contig 10186 bp, 7 predicted proteins | sample 356301 | NCBI WGS metagenome assembly CESI01 (sample SAMEA2621423, study PRJEB7988) | marine metagenome | biome: marine biome (ENVO:00000447); feature: deep chlorophyll maximum layer (ENVO:xxxxxxxx); material: "saline water (ENVO:00002010), including plankton (ENVO:xxxxxxxx)" | depth 40 m | reverse complement strand
CCATAAAGTTGATAAGCTTCAAGTTTTGACCAACCTAAGCCTGGGCCATCAATATGAGAGGCTTCTGCAATCATGTATATAACTAGTAAAGCACGCATTCCGTAGTAGGAGAATCGCTCCCACATCTCAGTGAAAAATAACACATACAGTCCAATGGGATGACCAAATAATTCTTTTTTAGTTGAAATCGTTGACGTTGACATAAATTTAGTGTTAGTTTATTATTTTAGTTTAATTAGTTCGCTTATCTCCCAATTTTTTATGTATGAAATTAGTCATTTTAGTATATAAATGCATGGTAGTATTTCCACCATAGATCCCGTGATTTTTATCCGGGTATATAGACCAATCAAATTGCTTATTTGCTTGAACAAGGGCCTCCACCATGCGCATGGTATGTTGAACATGAACATTATCATCTCCAGAACCATGTACCAAAAGGTAATCTCCTTTTAATAATTCTGGATAATTAAAAGGTGAGTTGTCATCGTAGCCTGCTGGGTTTTCTTGTGGGGTTCGCATGAAACGTTCTGTATAAATTGTATCATAAAAACGCCAGCTAGTCACTGGAGCTACCGCGATTGCCATTTTAAAGACATCATTTCCTTTTAGCAAACAATTCGTACTCATATGACCTCCAAAACTCCAACCCCAAATACCAATCCTACTGGAATCAATGTAGGGTAAGCTTCCAATTTGTTTAGCTGCCTGAATTTGATCTTCTGTTTCATATTTAACAAGATTTAAATAGGTTACTTTTTTAAAATCTGAGCCTTTAAAACCTGTTCCACGACCATCTACACAAACCACAATGTAGCCTTGTTGAGCTAAGTATTGGTGCCAGTAGTCACGTGAATTATTCCATTGATTAGCTACTTGTTGCGATCCTGGCCCTGAATACTGAAACATTAGTAGTGGGTAGGTTTTAGTGGCGTCAAAATCCGCTGGTTTCAGCATCCACATATTCAAATCATTTCCATTAACATTTAGGGTGCTAAATTCTTTATTTGAATATTTGTAGGAACCTAAAGTGGTTAAAAGTGATGAATTATCTTTAATATTTCTAATCAATCGGCCAGTTTTAGAATTGTGTAAGGTATATTTCGTAGGGGTATTGGAACTAGAAAAAGTCTTGATAAAATAAGTGAAGTCTGCACTAAAAGAAGCATTGCTTGTACCTACTTGTGATGTCAGACGCGTTTTTCTTTTGCCGTTTAATTGTATAGAATATACATCACGATTGATCGATCCATTTTCAACTGACTGATAGTAAATAGCATTTTCTGATTCATTATAGCCATAATAGGCAGTAACTTCCCAAGCACCTTTAGTGATTTGTTTTTTTAATTTTCCTGTTTTTGAGTAATGATACAGGTGGTTGTAGCCATCTCTTTCGCTCGTCCACAAAAAACTATTATCTTCTAAGAATGTAAGGTTATCTGTAACATCTACATAGGCATCATCTACTTCTGAAAGTATTAAATTAGATTGTAATGTTTCTGGGTTAATAAACCAAAGGTCTAAAGTATTTTGATGCCTATTCATGAATTGTGCTGATAGCACATTAACATCATTAGTCCACTTAATTCTAGGGATGTAAAAATCGTTGTAAGAACTTGATAAATCAACAGTCGATGTTTGATCTGAATTTAAATCATAAAAATGCAGTGACACAATCGCATTTTTCTCTCCAGCTTTTGGATACTTAAATACATGTTGTGTTTGATATAAATCTGTTCCATAAATATCCATTGAAAACTCTGGAACTTCGGTTTCATCAAAACGTATAAATGCTATTCTATCACTAGAAGCATTCCACTCAAAAGCTCTCACAAAAGCAAACTCTTCTTCGTAAACCCAGTCGGTAATCCCATTGATAATCCTATTTTTTTCACCATCAAATGTGATTTGTCTAGTCTCATCAGATATCAAATCCTTTATAAATAAGTTATTGCTCAAGGCATAAGCAACCTTAGTTCCATCGGGTGAAAAGGTAGGTTCCTGTATTTTGTGCTCGGATATTAAATCAAGTTTTTCTAAATCAATATCATACACATAGTAATTACCCAATATTGAATATCTGAAAACAGGTTTGGAATTTGTTTCTAAAATTAGCTTACGCTCATCTGAACTAAATGTATAGTTTGTAAAATAAGGTATGGCCTGCATTGTTTTAGAGGTTGCAATGACTTTTAATTTTGATAATGTTGTGTAATCGTATAAATCGATAGAAGTAGATCCTGTAGATCTATCAAAATTTAACACTGAATATTGCTGCCCATTTTTCATAGAATGCAAAGCGGTGAGCCCTTGAGTTCTAAAAGATCCATCCCATATTTTATCCAGCGAAAAAGAGTCACTTTGCGATGTTACTGTAAACATAATTAAGCAGCTAAATAGGAAGATGAAAGGGTTTTTCATGAAAATTCTAATTATTCAATTATTATATGCCAAGTTTACTAAAAAAATAGCAGAAATCCGTGAACATTGACAGATAAATACGCAATAAAAATAATTGAAGTTCCATAATAAATCGAAGAATAGTATCTTTGTCTTTTAAAATAGATACTCATGCAGAATTCCATTTCTGGATTTTCAAAGTTAACAAAAATAGAAAAAATTGACTGGCTAATCAGCAATCATTTTCAAGACAACCCTAATGCCAAAGAAAATTTAAAACGCTATTGGAATTCTGATAAAGCTCTTCAAAAGCTACATGAAGAATTTGCAGAAAACACAATTTCTAATTTCTATCTCCCTTTTGGAATCGCACCTAATTTTTTAATTAATGATAAAATTAAAGTGATTCCAATGACGATTGAAGAAAGTTCAGTAGTAGCTGCTGCAAGTAATGCCGCAAAATTCTGGATGCAAAGAGGTGGCTTTAAAGCAAAAGTAATCTCGACCACAAAAGTAGGTCAAGTTCACTTTATGTTTCATAGGGAATTTTCTGAAATAGAATCCCTATTTGAAACTATTAAACCTGAGCTGTTTGAACAAACAAAACCAATAACTAAAAATATGGAAGCGCGTGGTGGAGGTATTTTGGACATAAAGCTGATTAACAAAACAGCTCAGCTAAAAGACTACTACCAACTACATGTAACCTTTGAGACTATGGATGCCATGGGCGCCAACTTCATTAACTCCTGCCTTGAGCAGATTGCTAGTGCTTTTAAGACCTGTTCTAAAGAGATTCATGTAGTAATGAGTATCTTATCAAACTATGTGCCTGACTGTTTGGTACGAGCAGAGGTAAGTTGCAATGTAGAAGAGTTAGTAACTAACGAGTCGTATTCAGGACAAGAATTTGCTGACAAGTTTATTCAAGCGGTGAAAATTGCTGAAGTTGAACCTTTTCGAGCCGTTACCCACAACAAAGGAATAATGAATGGAGTAGACTCTGTGGTTTTAGCTACCGGTAATGACTTTAGAGCCGTAGAAGCTGGAGTTCATGCCTATGCAGCACGTTCTGGAAGTTATTCCAGTTTAACACATGCCTCTATTGAAGATGGCGTTTTTAGATTTTGGATTGAAATACCACTAGCCTTAGGAACTGTTGGTGGGCTTACCAGGTTACATCCCTTAGTAAAAACGGCAATGGAATTATTAGGAAACCCGTCCGCAAAAGAATTAATGGAGATTGTGGCAGTCGCTGGATTGGCTCAGAATTTTGCCGCTTTGAAATCTCTTACCACAACTGGGATTCAGCAAGGTCATATGAAAATGCACCTTCTCAATATTTTAAATCAATTTGAAGCTACTGATAATGAAAAATCACAAATTATTGAGCACTTCAAAAAAAACACCCTTACCCATAGTTCTGTTGTGAAAGCCATAGAAAAACTTAGAGCATAATGGAAACTTTTTATAGCCATGGAAAATTATTAATTAGTTCAGAATATGCCGTCCTAGATGGCGCACAAGCCCTCGCACTGCCTACAAAATTTGGACAGACCTTAAATGTGGAGTCTGTTTCAGGGGCTATAATTAATTGGAAAAGTATTTCTAGTAATGGGAAAACCTGGTTTGAAACTCAATTTAGTATAGATAATAACTTAAAAATATCCTGCAAGAACAGCTCTGAAATTGCTCTTCGATTACTCCAAGTACTTGAAGCAATGCAGCAATTAAATCCGGCTATTTTTAAACGAAACATAGGCTTTAATATCACTTCTACTTTAGAGTTTCCTGAAAACTGGGGACTAGGCTCCTCCTCCACTCTGATTAATAATCTTTCGCAATGGGCCAAGGTTAATGCATTCAAGCTTTTAGACTTAACATTTGGAGGCAGTGGTTACGACATTGCATGTGCACAAAACGACACTGCTATTTTATACCAGTTAAGTGCAGGAATTCCGCTCATTAGTCCGGTATCTTTTGCGCCTGAATTCTCAAGCTCTTTGTTTTTTATACATCGTAATCAAAAGCAAAATAGTAGAGAAGGAATCACAGCTTATAAAAAAAGTACGAATCATAAAATAGTAGACTACAACAAAATCAATGGCTTAACTTTGAAACTATTAAACTGTAGTGATATAAATGCATTTAATATATATATCGAGAAGCACGAAGATTATATTGGCTCACTTTTAGAGCAAACGCCATTAAAAAAAGCCTTATTTTCAGATTATGATGGAGCAATTAAAAGCTTAGGAGCTTGGGGTGGTGATTTTTTCCTAGCAACTGGAAATTCAAACTCCATGGATTACTTCAAATCTAGAGGATATACAACCATCATTCCGTTTTCAGAGATAATTTTATAAAAAAAGGGCTCATTAATAAACCCTTTTATCTACATGAATTTTAATTAGTAAAATGAAGCTCTATAATCTTCAATTTCAGCTGCGTCTTTAAGGGCTGTGTAAAGGATTGAATTAACTGCATTTGATTTTGCTTGACCTACACGATTTGCTGCAGCTTGATAGTTTGGCAACTCGTTTGCAGGAGTTGACTTTGTTAATTGTACCGCATAAATACCGTTTAAACCTACAACAAGTTTTGAAGTCTCTCCTTCAATTAATCCAAAAGCAGTCCCGACCACCTTAGGTTCTCTACCAGCTCCAGAAAGTGTTGGGTTTTTCATATTAACAGCTAAGGCTGTCTTCACAGTCTGATCTTCTTCAGATGCAATGGCATCTAAGGTAGTTGCCGAAATACGCTCTATAATAAGCGCTGCTTTCTTTTCTTTTCTTATTTCTGTAAGCGCAGTAACTGATGCTTTCTCAACGCTCATTAATCCTTTTTCATTAACTGATGTGATTTTTGCAACTACAAAACCGCCTCCTGAGATATTAAAGCTTTTAAAATCTCCTATCTCTACTCCTTCTTCAAAAGACCACCTTACAATAGCTCTTTGGGTCCCAATTCCAGGGATTGATTCATCCAATTCTTTGATACTACTTACAGGCATAGTTTTATAGCTGGCAGCGTCAGATATCTCATTAAAATCAGATTTAGCAATCGCTATTTCAAATTTAGATTTATTTTTGAACACTTCATCAATTGTTTTTATTGAAGGCTCAATTTCCTGAACAATAGTCGCAAGCTTGTAAGCTTGTTGTTTGGGCCCTTGAGTTAGAATTTCAATCACATGGTAACCAAAATCAGTTTTTACAACTCCTAAGCTTCCTTTTGGATTCTCAAAAGAATAGGCTTTAAATTCTTCAGCAAAGCCGTCTTTATAGGCAAATTCGATTTCACCATCTTTTTCATTACTTACTTTATCTGAAGATAACTCCAATAAGGTCTTGAATTTTGAACGGTTAGACTTAAGTACTTTGTATATACTGTCTGCTTGTATTTTGGCTTCAACTTCTGTTGATGTTACCGAGATATCTGCTCGAACTCCTCCAACAAAAGGAATTAAAATATGACGTACTTTTACAGAATCAGAAATCATTTGCTTAGCGACTAATTTTGATAGTTTATAATTAGAGTCTTCTTTATAAGGACCATAAACATCATTTACGCCTAAACTAACTATCGTTTCTAATTCAGTCTTTGGAAGACTCGACTCAAATACATAATTGTCATTATATTTAACAGATGAATTGGCATTAACAAACGCTTTAACATCAATAGAGTTTCTAAAACCAATTACAGTTTCATTTGCTTTAGCAGCTTCATTAAATTCTACAGTATCATCAATGAGAGCTGATAACTCTGCTTGAATAGCTTGCTCATCTTCTAAAGAAGCCTGTTCTTTAAACTGAACATATACCAAATCTCTAGATGCTTCTATTTCGTATCTCTTTGGGTTTTTTTTAATATAATTCTTAATATCCGATTTTGTTATTGTCAAGATACTATCTGGAATGGATGAAAAAGGAATTTGTATATATTTCAAATCTACTTTATCATTTTCAAGCTGGTAATCTAGTTCGCCTTCAGTTAAGGTTCCTATTACACCTGCTTTAACAAGATTAAAATATGTTTGTTGAACACCAGTTTGAGAAATTGTTTGCTCAAAATCAGTCCAAGCTTTATAATTAACTGGATTTCCATTTAGAGTAGTTGTTTCTGGTGCAATGGCTTTAAGATTTACAATAAATTCATTTAGTTTGTCTTCATCAAATAGATCAGCTTCATTTTTAAACTCTTCTAAAGACCCTAAATTTTGCTTCAACAACTGTCTCATGTAGTCTCTTTCAATAGAAATACCTACGGCATCATATTGAGTCTGCATTACTTTATTCCTAATTTCTTGATCCCAAACACGATTCATTGCTTGCGTATTAGTAACTGAACCACCTGACTGGCGTTGAATATTTTCAACTTGGTTCATAAAAGCCTCTCTGTCAATATCCTCTCCATTAACCGTAGCTACTACGCTTTGTGACTTATCGGCGGAACCCATGTTTGTGAATATATCTCCAATGATAAATGAAAATAATGCAAGAGCAATAACGATGATTAAGAATATAGAACGTTGTCTAATTTTATTTAAAACTGCCATTAGTAGTGTGTGTTATTTTATTAAATAGAGTGCACGAAAATACCAATTTCTTTGAAATAATGAAAGCAGAAAAGAATATAATTCGATGTAGTTACTTAAATTAAAAATCTTGAATGATTTTAAGCTGGACTAATTCAATTTTTATATTAGACACCTCTTTGATTATCAACTTAAAACGACCAATACAAATTTCTTGATTTTTGGTTGGAATCTCTTCGGTATGATTAACTATAAAGCCGCCTAGAGTCTCATAGTTTTCACTTTCAGGAATCTGAATTTTGTAAGTTTCATTTAAGTAGTCAACTTCTAAACGTGCAGAAAAAATAAAGTTATTGGATGAGATTTTATGCTCTACAAGCTCAATTTTATCATGTTCATCTTCTATTTCTCCTACTAGCTCCTCAATAATATCTTCAACAGTCATGATTCCAGAAGTACCTCCATATTCATCTAAAACAACAGCCAGACTTTTTCGCTTTTTTGTTAAAATATTTAATACATCTTTTGCAAACATGGTTTCTGGGACATACTCTACTGGTCGTAGAATTGATTTAATATTTTTTGGGTTTTTAAACAAATCAAAAGAGTGCACATATCCTAATATATCGTCAATAGTGCTTTTGTACACTATTATTTTTGAATGCCCTGTTTGTGTAAAAGATTCATTTAGGGTCAGTACTGAATCGTGAATTTCAACAGCTGATAATTCGGTACGGGGAACCATAACTTCTCTTGATTTTACTTCTGAAAATTCGAGTGCGTTTTGGAATATCTGGATTTCACTATCTATAACATCATGTGCTTCAACAGATTCCATTTGTTCACTTATATAATTCCCTAATTCTACTTTTGAAAATGCTAGTTGAACTTCATCTCCTTCTGATTTAAAGAACGTCTTTAAAACCACATCTGTAATCCATATAACAAAGTTTGAAAAGACAGAAAATAATAGATAACATAAATACGCTGGTAGAGCAAACAACTTCAACAATTTATTTGCATAGATTTGAAAAAAAACTTTAGGAAGAAACTCTGCCGTCAACAATATTACTATAGCTGAAATCAATGTTTGCGTTAATAATGACAACTCATTAAAAAGATAAAAAATTAATGTATTTTTTGTTGGAAGGAATTCTGAAAACCAAGATAGTAGGAAGTCACCCATGTATAAACCATAAACAACAAGAGCAATGTTATTTCCAATCAACATAGTTGCTATAAACTTAGACGGTCTAGATGTTATTTTAGCTAATAGCTTGGATAACAAACCTGACTGTTTTTTTTCAATTTCAATATGGATTTTATTGGCTGAAACATAGGCAATTTCCATTCCCGAAAAAAAGGCAGAGAAAAATAGACTTAAAATAATTATAAGGAGATCTGTGGACATGTCTACAGTTTACCACGGTCTTCAAAACGCTTCCTAAATTTTTTTCGAAAGAAAAACATAAAGACCGCTAAGACTGAAAAAAATAAAGATAGGTAGGCCGAGTTTCGATCATTGCTCCACTTATTAGACATATCAAACAAAAAGAGAGCAGCAAAACCAAGATATAGATACTGTAAAAAAGAGAGGATTTTCATTTAAAATGAATTTTATTAATTTAGATTCCATTAGTAAATATACAAATTATTGATCAATAAAAATCCGACCTGTGACTTCAAGCACTTGAGCATTTGTTACGTTTTTATTAGAATCAAATCCGTTGCCGTTAGTTAAATAATCTTTAGTTCGAAATTTAACAGCAAAGTTCGTGAATAGCCATTCTTTTTTCTGATCGTAAAAAAGCTGATCTGTAAATAAAGTATCGTTAGTGTTCGTTGTCAAAATAACATTGCCCTGAAGATCGATTAAATCTGTTTGACTATACACAAACGCATGGTCAGCAGTGACCGTATTTTTATTTTGTTTGTTATCTAATAGAGTTAAATCAATTCCATTAGGGAATTCATAGTATGGAAACTCACGGTTCGTAAAATTTAACATTTTGGGACTTACTAAAATGGAGGTAAGAATTCCTGAATCTGTATATTTGGTGTTAATATTTTCAGCAATAGACATAGGAGCATAAGAACTTGAATCTAAACCTTGAACTTTTTTTAATGTATTATTACAAGAAAAAAAAATAGCGACCACAAAGAGCGGTATGATATTTTTAGATCTTATGTTGCAATATGCCTTCATTAAAGACTTGGGACTGTTACACTACGATTAATCCAACATTCAACAGAAATTACCTGCCCAGCACGCCCCGAAGAGAATATTTCACTTTTCTGTGGAGCCTTAGCCTCGTAATTAGCAATTGATTTTTTTGCATTCTTCTTCATTGTAGGGTCTACACGACCAGCTTTTGCAGCTTCCTTAGCAGCCAACCAATAAACAGCCCTTTTTGAAAAATTATCAATCCCACAATTATTTGCACTTTTTGCATACATTGCAGAAATAGCCAAATAAGCTTTACCCATACTTGGATTTGCTTTAAGCGCTTTCATATAATAAATTCTAGCTTGACCGTAGCGACTTTTCTTCTTAAAATTTGTTGCAATTTTATACAAGATCTTGGACTTTTCAAAACTTGATGTTTCTAACTTAACCGCTTGGCTGTAAAAACTCAGAGCTTCCGTTGATTTCCCAGCCTTATCTTTTAAAATACCCAAATAAAAAGCAGTATCAGCATTTGGCTCTAACATATTTTTTTGTTCAACAATTTGAACAAACAAAGGATCGTCATTACATCCTTTAGCATACATTCTATTCATGGCTCGTTGTAACCAAACGCCATCATTTTTAAAAGCTTCAAAATCCCTAGCGTACAAAGGAATTAAATTCTCACAATTAGCTCTAGTTCCAAGTTTTGTATCTATACTGCCGACTATTTGATTGTATGCTCTTAAATAACTATTGTAGGATTTTAATCGCGAATTATCCTTTCTACTCAGCTCTTTAACTTCTCCACCTTCATTTAAAAATCCATTTCGTTTATTAGTGTAGTTTTTAAATTCTAACTCAATTTTCTCGCTAATATCATCGTATTTACTAAACAATTCTTGGGCTGATTTTAGGGAAGAATCATATAAACCAACCATCAATGAAAAGTAAGTATACAAGCTCTTAGGGTTTGTAAAGGTTTTAATATCAGTAAGGTAGGCTGTATCAAAAGCTATATATAAATCCTCATTCGATTCACCTAGAAGTTTTTTATTGTCGTATCTCAACTGACTTGCTTT
>CESI01026603.1_pt1 | contig 10195 bp, 8 predicted proteins | sample 356301 | NCBI WGS metagenome assembly CESI01 (sample SAMEA2621423, study PRJEB7988) | marine metagenome | biome: marine biome (ENVO:00000447); feature: deep chlorophyll maximum layer (ENVO:xxxxxxxx); material: "saline water (ENVO:00002010), including plankton (ENVO:xxxxxxxx)" | depth 40 m | reverse complement strand
TTGAATTTCCCATTGAGTATAGCCTCAGCTGCAATCGCCATTGGCCAGCCCACGGTATCGGCCATGCCCGTATAAACAGAATCACGGCCTTCCAAGCGCAGTGAACTGGTCACTTCGTGTCGTTCACCGTCGCGCTCATAGAGAAAGCGATGCCACATGACAATCATGTCCCGGTCTTGAGGCTTTAACTTCCACTTGGCTTCTAACAGTTCCTGTATAATCTGAGCAGGAGTTCCTTCTGTGGTCCGCGGCCCATTTTGCTCATCGAAAAGCCCGAGCCACCGCAAGCGTGAAAGGGACTCCTCGGAGCATCGTGCCACCCTCAAAACAGCAGATTCAAGTCCTTCTTCTGCCCATAATGCTGGCACAAAAGAACGCAACCAATCGGCCCAAGAACTACCTATTGGCCACTTCATGCTAACATCATCGCGGACACATCCCAATTGCACGAGAGCATCCCACCCATCACAAAAACCTTCGCCTCTGAGCGTTCCGCGAACCAATGTCTGAATGCCATCTAAGCCATACTTGCCTACATAAGCCACCGAATCCCGGTTCGGATACCCTTCAAAAGCGACACCTCCAACGGAGATGGTTCGCGCATTCTGAAAGACACGATGCGGTGGAACAAGCCGATGCGCTCCTCCTGCCAAAAATGTTGCGGGGCCGGCTTGACCCGCAAGCACAACATTCCGAGGATTCCAACTGAATTTGTAATGCCATGGATTGTCATCATAATCAGGGGCTATCAACCCTCCACAATACGATTCGAACTCAAGCATTTTCCCGCCCTCTTCCTCGATGCGATCCAACACTTGTTTCGCACTGAGGTGGTCGATTCCAGGGTCCAATCCTATTTCGTTCAATACGAGAACTCCTTTTTCTAGAGCCCGCTCGTGCAATGCCTGCATTTCCTCACCCACATAGCTGGGAGTGATTACTGGAATGCCTGCCTCAATCGCAACCGATGCAATTTGAGGATGCAAAAACGCCGGAACCATGGAAATCACGAGATCCGCAGCTTGAATACGCTGATTGCGTGCCGCATCATTCGTCGGATCAATGGCAAAGGCTTCAGATGCCGGATGACCAGCACATTTTTGCTCAGCCAGTGCCAAGTCGACATCGCCAACAGCTACTTTCCATCCATTAGAATGCGATCTATTGAGCAATTCCTGGATCAACGATGAACTCGATCTTCCTGCCCCCAATACCATGACCTTCTTCATTGCTTCCATTGCATTTCGCTTTGCACCAAAGATAATTCAGGAATAAAGCTTGGCACGAAATTCGCGTAATGAAAGACGCATTCGCATTAACTTCGCTGTCCACACTCACCTATGCAAATCCCTTTCAAACCTAGCTCAAGCCGCACTTGGACTCTCGTCATTGCCGTGGCTCTATTTGCTGCATTATCAGGGTGTTCAGGATCCAAAGCCTTTGTCAAACGTGCCCTCAAGATGGAAGAGGTAGGCATGATGAATCAAGCCGCCAATTTCTACTTCATAGCCGTGGAAAAAGACCCATACAGCGCAGAAGCCCTGGCCGGTCTTCAGCGGTCTGGACAGTGGGTACTGAACGATCACTTGAACCAGTTTGAACAATCTCGGGCCGAAGGCAACCGATCCGCGGCCGTAGAGGCTTACGAACGGGCAAAGGCATACCAGTCGAAAATCGAACGCGTGGGTATTGGATTGTTGGTTTTGAGTGAAACAGAAGCAGCCTATAATCGAGTCAAGAACGACCACCTAGAAGATGTATACGAAGCTGCAATTGAACACCTCGAAGCCGAAGAATTCAGAGATGCGCTGCGAGATTTTGATGAAGTCATCCGCTTAGATTCAGGATACAAGGACGCCGAAACTCTGGCCAATGTCGCTTTCTGCGAACCGCTTTATCGGAATGGCATGAAAGCTATCGAAGCGTCGCACTGGCGATCAGCCCATGCAGATTTCAACGCATGTGTTTCACGCGACGCCAACTACAAAGAGGCGCGACGCCTCCGTGACGATTGCTTGGAGAAGGGACAATTTGCCATCGCGCTCGTAAACTTTGAAAACGGCTCCAATCGCTCGGGAATGGAGACCAAGTTGAAGTCATTTGTTCAACAGGCCTTGGGAGAAAGTCTCGACCCTTTTCTGCACCTTGTCGACCGTGAGAACCAGGACCTCATCCTCCAAGAACAACAACTGTCCCTCAGCGGTGTAATCGACGCCAACTCTGCAGTGGAAGTAGGCGGACTGATGGGAGCCAAGGCCATTTTGAAAGGAACCGTGGTATCGTGCGATGTAAGCGCTTCTTCGTTGCAGCGGTCGAACATGCAGGGTTTTGAAGGATACAAAGTGGCAAAAGTCAATGAGAACGGAAAAAAGGTCTACGAAACGAAATACCGTCGTGTGACCTACCAAAATTATCGGCAGTCACGGACGGTGATAATCACTGTTCAACTTGCCCTGATTTCCCTCGCAACGGGGAAAACAGAAATGACGGAAATCATCAAACGCGAAATCAATGATCATGTGGCCTATTCCCGATACGGCGGAGATCATAAAAACATCTACCCCTCTCGCAGCAATGGAAGCATGCATCGCATGGGAAGAAGAAGCTTGATGACAGAACTCGCGGCGAATTCAATTCTGAAATCCGAAGCCTTGATGATTGATAATGCCGTATCCGAAATTGCGGAAACAGCACGAGCACGAGTGGAATCAGAAGCAAAACGATTGGTGCCTTGAACAAATTCCACAAATCCTTTCAGCTCGTTAGTCTTAGTGCAGCTCAAGGAGTTTTAGCTCTGGCCGCTCTTCTGCTCGTAAATGGGTGTGCTGTGTCGAAAAAGTGGGGCGAGGTGCCTATATGGATTGGCGAGCGTCCGCGCATGACCAGCGAGTACATCGGAATTGCGAGCGCGAGTAAAACACAATTTGGAGTTGATGCGTTTGGTGCGGCGCAAAAACGAGCTCTCGCGGAACTCGCCGGACAAATCCGCGTCACCATTGAGTCGTCCTCCATCCTGCACACCACACAATTTCAAGGCATCGCTGGTCAGAATTTTTCTGAAAGAATTAAAAGCACATCCGCCGAAGATCTTGAGGGCTATGAATTGGTGGGACGCTATGAAAGCGAAACTGATATTTGGGCGTATTATCGACTTAGCAAGGCCAAGTATCAGAGGATTCTAGCAGAGCGAAAAGCCTCAGACCTCGAGGTGGCTGGCGGACATTTTGAATCCGCACTCAGTGCTCATAAACAGGGCAATGCAACAATGGCAATAGACCGATACATTCGTTGTTTGGAGGCGCTGGAAATGCACTGGGGTGAAATCAACCTTTGGAAATCAGATAAGGGCGAAGTCGCTCTTGATCGAGAAGCGTTGGATGGTATTTCACGACTCATTGGCAATATCCATCTCCATGCCACAGATGAGCGTGTGATATTATCATTTTCAGAACGCTATCGCGGTGCATTGATATGCACCGCGTCGCTTGATGGAAGTCCGATGAGCAACGCGCCCATTTCTTGGCGGTATAACCGCGGAACCCTTCCCAAAAGCGGAAGCAGTCAAACCGGCGCCACGGGGGAAATAACTGTTGGTATGGATCAATTTGAACCCGGTACGCGGTCTTCAGAATTGAGACTGAAACTGGACTTGGACCTACTTGCTCCCCGCATCGCAGAATCAGCCACACGTGTTTTCTTGTCGCATCTTCCTGTGCCTTCATTGACCCTTCCAATCGAACTCACGCCCCCTACCATCTACTTTAGCACCACCGAAAAAGTGCGTGGAAAACAGCGCGACCAACAACTATTGCGAAGTTCAATTGCCGAAGGACTGAGCGACCAAGGTGTAATCTGGGTTCAACAAAAAGAAGACGCAGACCTTATACTTCAGTTGGATTCTGACACCCGAGATGGGGGATCGGGCTCTGGCTTTTACACCGCTTTTCTCAATGCCTCAGTGGTACTCAAAACACCAAGCGGCGATCCTGTGCTTCAACAAAACCTTAGTGAAATTAAAGGAGTACAACTTGATTGGGAAAGTGCACATGCAGAAGCGTATCGAAAAGCCACGCTAGAAATAAAAGGCCGATTCGTAAGGCAATTGGTCAGCGCGCTTTACCAATGATACAATTGATGCATTATCCATTTTGGCATGTTTATTGAATTCACCAACTTGCAAACCAATAACAGAAAAATCACTCTTATGAATAAAGTCCTACACACCCTCACAATGTTGTTCGCGACTACCGCTTTGTTGCTCACCGGATGCAAAGGAGGGAAAGACACCTCTTCCACCCCTGAAACCCGGGGAGAAGTTCGGATTGTTGAGTACTGCTCCGGCCCCGATTTCTTGACCAATGGCGAATATTTTCGGGCATCTGCCACTGGAACAAGCCCGCAACGAGAGATTGCAAAGAAAATCGCGCGCCAAAATGCAGAAGCCACACTGGCGCGAGCTGTTGAAGCCACTGTCGAGATTGTTGCCGAAAACCAAGCCACACAACTCGGTTTTGGCACGACGGAAGAGGCCACAAGCAAATTCAACGAATTGTCGCGAACCATCGTCAACAAGAAGCTGACAGGAGCCATCACCATTTGCCAAGAGCTAACCATGACGGAAGGAAAAAAATACATCGCATACCTCGCCATTGAGTTAAGCGGCAGCCAATTGGCTGACGCATACGTCGAAGGATTGAAGCAAGAGGAGCGAATCCGAGCGGAATACAACTACGACCAATTCAAAGATACTTTTGAAGAGGTGATGTCTAATTACCGCGAGCAGTAATCTCTGCGCATCACACGTTTCTAACCCCGCTCAGGCATCTGCTTGAGTGGGGTTTTTTATTTTGTTTCAGGAATTATCTCGGTCAATCCAAACGGGAACGCTGGATACATCGGTCGGATGTTCGAGCCGATAGGCTCGGACAAAATCCAGCCAATTGCGCAGCATCGCTGGCCCCTGTGGCGTCAGAACAGATTCCGGATGGAATTGGACAGCTTCAATGGGCAAATAAGGATGTGAAATAGCCATGGGAAGACCATTCTCGTTTTTCGCAGTCATGACGAGATTGGGTGGAAAATTCTTTTCCTCCAGTATCCAACTATGATAATGGCCCACACTCAACGGAGCTTTCAGCCCTTTAAAAATCCCCTTGGCAACGAACGTTGTTAGCTCAGACGCCTGGCCGTGAAGAACCCGTTCCATGTTGACAAGCGTTCCTCCAAAATGCTGAACAATTGCCTGCAAACCCAAACATACTCCCAGCATCGGCACTTGATGAGCTGCCGCAATCGGTATGATGCGCATAAGTTGACCGGATTCGTCAGGCAGTCCAGGGCCAGGAGAGAGTACAATTCCATCAAAACGTACGATCCCAGCGGGATTGATCGCATCGTTGCGCATCACCTTCACCTCAACATCACCATGGCTGACCAGCATGTGCTCAATGTTCCATGTAAAGGAATCGTAATTATCTACCAGTAGAATGCGCATTGAAGTACTTCGTGGTGCAAAGGTGGGAAATCCATTCTTAGCTTCGCAACATGACAGACACGATTTCTTCTTCGGACGCTGCAGCACCCTTGGCATCGTATAGCCAAGCTGTTGTTGCCGGTGACTTGATGTTTGTCAGCGGCCAAATTCCAATCAATCCCGCGACGGGCGAGCTCATCAACTCTGCCATTGAGACGGCTACAGAACAGAGTTTGCTGAACGTTCAGCGAATCCTCCAAGCCGCCGGATTGGAGTTAAGCCATGTAGTAAAGTCGAGTGTTTTTCTCATCAATACGGAAGATTATCCCGGGATGGATGCGACCTACAAACGCATCATGCCCGAACCGTTTCCTGCGCGAGAAGCCATTTTTGTAGCCGGACTTCCGAAATCAGCACGCATAGAAATATCTGTGATTGCCCATACACAACGTTAACCTTAGGACCCCTTTTGCCATGTTTTTTAAGAAAATACTCTACTATTTGAATCCTGTAAACTTGTTTCACCGCGACCCTGAGGCGGACGTGAATTTGCGCATGATGCATGGCGTCAACAAGATCAGTTTCATCATGTTTGTGTTGTGCCTAGTCGTTATGTTGGTTCGCTGGATAGCACGATAAAATAACGATCTTCGCTCCCTAAAGCGGCCGCTTTAGAACAGCAAATCAGTGTTGTTATTGCGGTATTCTACTTTCAGATCTTTGAGCATAGACGCTTTGATATTTAGACGCAGGTAGATGCTCTTGCGCACACCAATGGGCACCCAATTAACGGACAACTCCCAGCAGTGTAAATCCCAATAAACATCCAATTGCGTGGGCGTCCATTCTTTTCGAACAATGTCATAACCAGTGTTGATGTTGACCCGCCATTTGTCCATGATTTCTATGGAACCGCGCACCCGAGCACTTTGGGTCAAGATCAACGTGTCTCGTTGGGTGGCCACTTGCCAATTTTTTCGCAAGTCCAAGTTATAGTCAGCACGGAAGTTCCAGGGCAAAAGTTCGTCACTGCCGCCATTGAAAGAACTTCCCAATGCAGCGTTCGCTCGCGTCATCCTCAATGCTGGCTGGCCTTGTTTGACGAGAAATTCGTCGATGCGCTGGCCACTCGAGTCTCTCGCATATGCACTGTGAGCAATCCCTAAATTGACTCGGACCCGGTTGAATAAATCCGTATTCGCCCGCGTCACGACGTCGCTCAGACCCAAAGAGTCCGCAATGAAGTTGTAATTGGCAGAAGTCACCACGTTGTCTATCAAACGGACTTTGCGAACATCACCGGTGGCTTTGTCCAATACTTTGGCTTCAATGTTCTGGCTAAGGCTAAAATTCACCGCTCCCGATGCACGAATATCCTGGGGGACAAAACGATTGAGGCTATACGGGTTAAAATCATACGATTCGTCATTCAGGATTGCGGTTCGGGTGCGCTGCAATTCTGGTGTATAGCTCAAGCCCATGGTCGGGCTCAATACGTGACGAATGGCTTGAACACTGCGTTCAGGGTCAAATTCAAACGTGCCATAAAAGCGGGTCGACGCATTGGCGGAGAGACGCCAGTCTCGAGTTGTTTGGAAAACGGATAACGTATCCGTCAACTGCTGCACCGCTCCGGTTTCGTCCTCTATCAGTGAGCCATTGAGTTCTTGAAAAGCCCAGAACTCGTTGTACTGAAAGCTAGGCGTAATACTGATAAAACCGAGTCGCATTTGACTGGAGGCCGAAGCATTGTGCTTGATCCCGTTTCGGAAGGAAACATTCGACCAATCGCCCGCTAGAAAAACGCTATCCGGCGCCTGCATTGTTTGTTCGAATCGTGAAGATGCCGTGATGGCCACCTCATCCAACAACCGAATACGTGAAGAATTCACTCCTAGCAACTTGGCTAGACTCGTGCGCTGCAGATTAAGCGTCAAGGAAGGTGCGGTTACATTCACATTTCCCGTCTGTGAGTTCTGTGAATGACGGGCGCTAAGTGCCAGAGATATCGGCTTTCCAGGAAACGATCGGGAATACTGAATACTCGATTGAAATGTATTGGTCAGATAATCTTGCTGATTGCTTGTGATGTTGGATTGAAAATGATTGTTGGACCCAAAATTGACACTCGTATTGAACCGACTATTGGGCCGTGCCCGGTTGTCCTGGCTGTGACTCCATCGGACAAAGAATTGATTGGAAACTGAAAGTGTGGGCAGGCCGGTAAATCCATCTCGGAAACGCTGATAGCTCAGGTTCAAGTTACCGCTTGCGCGATAACGAATCCGGTAATTGGTGCTGCTTCTCAGCGCCCACGAGCCGCCCGTGTAAATGTCCCCCGTCAAACGCGTGTCTGCATACTCGCCAATTGGCATGTAATAGCCCAAGTCTTTGAGAAAAAATCCCAAAGCACCTCCATTGCCATACCCGGGCATAAGCAAGCCGTGGCTCCTCTTATCCGGGGGTGTAGGAAACCATCCGAATGGGAGCGCCAGTGGCGTAGGGATTTTTCGAAATTTCAAGTAAAAAGGCCCTGAAACCACCTTCTTTCCCGGAATCATGATGGCGCGCTTCAAATGAAAGTGAAAGTGCGGGTTGTCCGCATTGCATGTGGTGAATTTGGCATTGGCAACATGGATGCGCGTGTCCGTCTGGCGTTTGGCAATTTCGGCGTGGAACACGGATTCTCCCTGCACTGTTACGGCTTTTCGACTCAATCCTCGACGGGTCTTCAAATCGAAACACAACTCATCTTGTTCAAACGTTTGTCCACCTTGGTTCATTACCGGTCGACCAATCCAATCTCCCAATGAATCGCGCACTCCATATGCACACGCTTGGTTCTTTTTTGAACTGTATACAATTCGATATGCTTCCAATCGGATGTCGTCCATAGCGACGAATGCATTGCCGAAAAGTTCAACCTCAGATGTAATAGAATTGACGCGAGTAGAGTCATCCGCCCCCCAGTCCACATCAAAACTATCCTCTGTTGCGGACGGGACTTGCAAGGAATCAACACCTTGAACGTCCGTTTGAGCGCACAAAATAACCGGTGCGCTTATCCACATCAGAGCACGGAAAATCAGTGAGAGACAGACGACGCGGATGGGTCGTGACGTTTTAGATTTGATGGAACACATGGAACGGCAGTCAAAATTAACAAAACAAGCGGTCCTGTGGGCCATGGGAGGACTGATATTCCTATCTGTTTCATTTGCCCCTGTTGCTCCAAGCATGGTTTTGGTCATTGATGCTGGTCACGGAGGGAAGGATCCTGGCAATTTAGGTACCGGAAGATTCAAATCTACTGAAAAGACAGTGACATTGGATGTGGCTCTGCTCCTTCGCGACTACATCTCCGAACGTTTTCCTGATGTAGAAATTGTCATGACCCGCGACGGGGACACGTATCCAAAAATTCGCGAGCGCGTGAAACTCGCCAACAATATCAACGCAGATCTTTTCATGAGTATCCATTGCGATGCATTCACAAGTCCCAACGCTCTTGGTTCAAGCACATTTGTAATGGGAATGGACAGGAGCGAAGAAAGCCTCAGGGTATCCATGCAAGAAAACGCCTTCATCTCCCAAGAGCGGGATTACGAATCTTTTTACGAAGGTTTCAATCCAGACGATCCTGACACCTATATCGCGCTGAGCCTGCGGCAGTCTGTTTTCCTCCAGCAGAGCCTTGAACTTGGCAGCTTGATCCAAGCTCAATTCAAACAGCGTGTCGGACGCAAAGACCGAGGCGTTCGGCAAGCCGGCTATTATGTGACCTCCTTCACGCAGATGCCCTCTGTCCTCGTAGAACTTGGGTTTTTGACCAACCCTGTGGAAGAAGAGTTCTTGAATTCCAATTCAGGCAAAGAACTCATGGCCTCTGCTCTGCTCCGGGCCTTCAGAACGTACAAAGAGAAACACCACCCCTCTCCCAATCCTACTCTCGAGACAAACCATCAAAATAAAATAGAAACTGCTGAAAACGAGGCATATATATCACCAGACTCAGCGCTGTCATCCCCCACTTTTCGTGTCCAAATTATGACTTCTGGTCTACCGCTTGAGCAAGACAACAATCGCTTGCAAGGTCTCCAGCCGGTCGTAGAGTATCTTCGTAATGGTCTTTACAAATATGCCGTTGGAAACTGTTCTCAGTCGGCAGAAGCCAATAAGTTGAAATTACAATTGCAAAAGCGAGGTTTCGCAGATGCCTTTGTCGTTAAATTTGAGGGGACATCATTTGAATCCCAAGGCGTAAAACCCATTCGCAAAAACTGAACCACGTGGCCACAGTATCAAAAGAATTTAGGATTGGAGCGCTTATCATAGGCGGTCTTATATTGCTCGTGCTTGGCGTCAACTACCTGAAGGGATTCAATCCATTCCATCCGTCTAACACGTACTATGCCGCCTATTCCGCCATTGATGGTCTCGCCGTGTCTAATCCGGTAGTAGTCAATGGTTTCAAAGTTGGACAAGTAACAGAAGTGGGGTTTTCAAATCTTGGAGACGGCTCGCTGATTGTCACCTTTGAAATTGAACAATCTGCCCTTCGAATTCCCCGCGACACCCGTGCCAAGATTGTTTCCAGTGACTTCTTTGGAACCAAGGCTATTGATTTAATTGCGGGCGAGGACGAAGAGCTTGCCGTGCCCGGCGACACGCTGATAAGCGACTTAGAAATGGGCATTGCTGAAGCGGTTCGAATCGAACTGA
>CESI01152984.1_pt1 | contig 10211 bp, 2 predicted proteins | sample 356301 | NCBI WGS metagenome assembly CESI01 (sample SAMEA2621423, study PRJEB7988) | marine metagenome | biome: marine biome (ENVO:00000447); feature: deep chlorophyll maximum layer (ENVO:xxxxxxxx); material: "saline water (ENVO:00002010), including plankton (ENVO:xxxxxxxx)" | depth 40 m | reverse complement strand
AGGTCACCTTGAGCGACTTCGACAAACAAACTGACTTCATGCACCATTGAACCGTCGTCATAGACCGCAAAGATCGTGTAGGCTGTTGCAGACGACAGGTACGGTTGGAAGGTGACTTCATCGTTCGCTATGTCTGAACCTTCGAGGATTGCTTGGTCGGTCCATGTAGCATGGCTGAGCGTCCAATTTGCATCGATTGACCATCGGTTTCCTTTCTGGTCGGTTGCCTTGACCTTGACATCAATCGAATCATCAGCCGTCAGTTGGAACGTATCGCCAACAGAATCGATGTTGTCGACAACGAGCACCAACGTCACGATTGCTCCTTGTTCGACGGTGACTGAAACCTCAGTGAATTTGTCTTCATACTTGGCCTCAAGGATCTTTTGACCTCTTGAGATTGGGTCCCAAATTGCGGGCCCACCAGCAGTGAGTATGCCGTCAGATGTCTTGGTCCAGTTTTGGCTGGGCAAGAACACTGGCAAACGGTTTCCACGCACGTCAATACGAGTGGTGTTGATGTAAATACGGTCATCAGCAGTAATGGCTGTCTCCGAAAGGTCGAGTTCCAAACGGTCCATTTCTCCGTGGCCGACAATGATGGCAAGTTGGCCCTCTGCCCCGCTGGTTGAAGTGAGGTTGAGCATCCACTCGCCAACATGGTCGGGGAAGTATTCCGAATTCACCGTGCTGTAGTTTCCATTTTCCACGGTCCATGTGAGTGATCCGGCTTGACTGACGTCCTGGATTTCATTGTCGAACTGATCGTAGAGTGTGTGCGTAATGGAACACCAGACGCCTGCAGGATTGGTTCCTGAACAGCCATCCAATGTGAAGTAAGCAGCAACACCGGTCGTCACCACAACGGAGACACTCACGGTTTGTCCATTCCACTCTACAGCGATTGTCTGGGGACCTGTAGCATGTGGTAGGAACAAGTTTGGTTGAGCCAAATCCATGCTTCCGTTGCTCGGTGTGTATGTAATCGCTTGATTAGGAACGATGTTGCCAAACTGATCGACCACATATGCAGTAACCGACATCGTATCGTCCGCTGTAATTTCAGCTACGGTGCCGACAGCGACAAGCGTGATTGGCGCACCGGGAGTTACGGTGACAATTTCAGTGGCACAAATGATACCGAAGCAAACCGATACTGTGTGCTGTCCAGATGCGTACGGGGTGAAGACTCCGGTTGAGGAGATGCTCCCGTTGGACGCAGACCAAACAAGAGGCACGCTGACAGGCATCGACATGTGGTCGTAAGAAACCGCTCCGAAACTGATTGGCGTGTCAGCGCTTGTTGTTGGTGCTGTAGGGGTCATGTCCACGGTTGTCACATTGGTGTGATTCAACAACACGATTGGTCGGAAAGAGGCGAGGGTTTCAACAGATTCACTCGAGATGAAGTTACCCATCATGTCGCCTCGGTTTGGCGTACCGATGATCAGCCAGCCGTTATCATTGTCAATCAGCATACCTTGAGCGCTGAGGTCAAACCAAACCCAGCGGTTGTCGCTCAAGTCGGTTTCAATAAAGGTCGAGACTGGTGTGGCGTCGTAATCTACACCTGCTTGCATACCTGCTGCGCCCCATGCATTACCAGTGGAAGCGTTGTTCCAAGAGGACGCAGATTGACTCCATTGAGTACTGGTGATTCGATGGACGTCGAAGGTCATGGCATTCGCACCGCCAACTGCAATCCAAGAATCAAGGTAGAGGCCTAAACTTGCAGAATGAATGCTGGCATGGGCAGGCAGTGGGACTTGACTGTTGTCCAAAGCAAAGGTCATGTAGGCCTTTTTACCGCTGTTCTGTCCAAAGTAGGTCCCAACTTCAATAATTTCTGCATCACCAAAGTTGCTGTCAGAATCCGCCTCACTCAGGTGGGTCTCACGGATGTTCGTGTGCCCGAATTGAGTGACCTCATTGCCGGTTTGGAACCGGTAGGTGTACGTCAAATCTGCGTTGTCAGTGTGCGTTGGATCACCAACAGCAAACGACCACCTTGAGGAAGATGGGCCAGGGATCGACTGGTTCACACCTTGGACCCACCATTGGAACACTTCCCCTGTATCGAGGCTGGATGGGAACCGGAATGCGGTCCCAGTGATTGCATTTCCTTCCCACGACCTGAACTTGTAGACGCCAGATTGGTTTGCGATGGTCACGATATAGCCGGTTGCACCGGTGGATGGTGCCCAAGAGAGAACGGGGGAAGCATCTGCCGTAAGCAAAACTCCGCTTGTGTTGTACAAGACCTGACCATCAGCCGGATAGGTGAGTGAAGGTTGTGTTGGAGGTTGGATGCCGTCAACATTGTCAATGTATTCGAGAACAAGACGGGGTCGCAAACTTTCGCTGATGTAGTCCGAAGAGTAGAACTGATGGTTTGTGTACGGCGTACCAACGACCTCAAGCATGACCGTCATGGTCATGTTTCCATTGGCAACATTTGCCTGAGCAAGGCTCGTTAAATCCCATTCAATCCATCCGTTGGAAGGATTCAATGTCAGTGTCGAGCGTGTAATTTCAGAAGAGGAGCAAAGAGCGCTGTTGTTCCATGTCACACTGGTTTCCACAAAGGAAGAGCAGGCATGAGCAGAAACGGTCGTTGCCGATGAACCAACAACGTTGTAGCGGTACAAGCTGAGCAACATCGAGGTGGGTGTCATGGCTGCTGGCCAAGGCATGGAGCCCAAATCAAATTCAAACAGAATGCTGCTTTGACCTGAACCGGAACTCGATGTTCCGAGGTTCAGTGTTTGCGAAGTTCCCATGTTTGTGGACACACTGGATGAAATCTCAGCATCTGGAACGGCAGGAAGTAAACCTGTATCGGTGAAGATCGAGCCTCGATAGAGGGCAAGTGACTGGTTTCCGTCGCCATCATCAATGCCTTGGTTTTCTGGGATTCGATACTTGTTCACATCAGACCAAGTTCCAATTCGGTGGTCTTGATCTCCACGAATTCGCCAGAATTTCCATTCATCACCCTTTTCGACATCAGTTCCAAGAAGCGAGAGGTTCTGAGCATCCCAGGTCACGTTGAATTCATTTGCGATTGTTGCGTTGTTTGAGTCAAAGCAAACCGCTTCAATCATACGCGCATTGAGTGCACCGCACATCACCCATTGGGTGTGGTTCGCATCCATTGTGGACCAATTGACGTTCACTTCGTCAGCCCCGCTTGGTCGAGTGGCAGAGGTGTTCCACAATGTGGCGCCGTCAGCAGGCACCAGGCCTGTTGGCATGCTTGGCCCCCATGGCGTAATTGTTTCGTAAGTGAATGATAGGGTCGGGCGGTCGCTTTGAACTGAATTTTCACTGCTTGAAAGGTAGTAGACTCCGTCGACTGTACCGTCAATTTCTTCGGCTTGGATGATGATGTCCAAACTCGAAACGCCACGGAGAATGGCGTGCTGAAGCAAGGATGTAACGTTCAGTGAATATTCGCTTGTGGCATTCATCCAGAAGCCAGCGGTTTCGGGTGCTTCAGAATCAAGCGAATGGTAGGCACCGGGTGAAAGCCACGAAGTGGTGTTGTTGCCTGGATGAGCCCACGAGGAAGATTCATCCCACGACGTGATCATTTGGGAGACGGTGACAAACACTTCACCGCTTCCATAAACTGCTGTCAAATCGAGGGTTGCATTTTGAATCTCATAGGTTGAAGGCATTGGGAGGGTGCTAAAGTCCACCGAAAGGAGGATTGATGAACGCAATGTGCTGCTCGACGGGCTTTGACCCACAGCGAGGTAGTTTGATGCACCGTTGTTGGCTTGCGTGTTGCCGCTGTCCAGAGAGGTATCCAACATCACGGATGGATAATTCAAGTCGCCTACGATGCTGCCATCTTGGATGTCAATCCATGCATGAGTTGAATCAATCTCGCCAGAGACAACGTTAGGAATGTAAAACACAGTTGACGTACTCTGTGGGCCGAACATACCAGAATCAATTGGTTGAACGGTCCAACGTACGGTTTGAATGTCTTCGATATCGGTTGGAGGTGTGAACGTCAAATTCACCAAATCAAATGCATTTGGTACATCCCTCGAATCGTACACTGTACGCCCTGCCATGTCATCGTCTGCATCTTCAAAGATGATGACTCGCCAAGCAGAAGGTGCGTTGGTTGTCGAAGGAACTGTCCAAGAGAGAACTGGTGCATAATCCGGGAGGACAGCATGCGATGTGGAATCCCATTGAATGGTTCCATTGAGCGGGCCTGCGTTGTTTCCAGTTGTGCTCGGCACCGCAGCGGTCCCGTTAGTCCAGGTAAGGTTCAACCATGGTCGGTTGGATGAGGTTCCCTCAGAACTGGTGAATGTGATCACGTTCGCGCCGCCAGACCACGATGTAATCTCATTTGATGCATAGACCATCAATGAGAGCGAAGAAGCACCCGAATCAAGAGCGGCTTGAACCGCTTCGGTCACGTCCCATGTCATCCAATCTGCGCTGACTGAGGATTGAAGATCGACATATTCTCCTGCATCGACACCGATGTCTCGGCCACCGACTGCGGACCAGTTGTTGACGCCATCGTAGGTTATGTCATTCGCATCCACAGTCCAATTCTGGAGCACTGGACGAACCGCAAGAGGCTCGCCAGTCGATGAACCGAATTCAGAATACAGGTTCAAACCTGCATCTGTGACGCGAGCATTTGCAGGTTGTGGCACAGCGTTCAATGGAATGCGGATCAACGAAACTGCTTGGCGGTTGTATCCGATTGCGCCAACGATCAGTTCGTCATCTTCATCATGAGCGTCACCTGAACCTGAACCTGCTTCGTAGACATAGGTGTCTTGGAAGTTAGGGAGGTTAAGTGCGGGCATTGCTTCACGGTGGTGCAGTTCAACTGCAGCACATGAGCCATCGGCGCATGTCGCCCAAGTTGTGAGATCTGGAAGCAGGAAGTGGAAGCTGTTCGACCAGTTTCCGATTTGGTTCGTGGACGAAATCGCACGGACTCGCCAGTGCCATGTTTCGCCCGTATCCAGGGCTGTAGCCGGAGTGTACGTGGTGTTCGTCAAGTCAAATCCAGCATCGTTCCAAGAGGTTGAGATTTGAAGGTTTGAAGAATCGAAGGTAGGAGATGTGTCGAGTTGCACGGCCCATCCGCCAACAGCGAGGTTGCTTGAAAAGGTCCAATCGAGCGTCGGTTGATCAAGTGGGGTCAAATCAACGCCAGAGCCAATCGCCCATGATCCGTTGATTGGACTGAATGGCGAGGGATCACTTGGGACTGCATTTGAACCAGGAACGTAGACAAAGGTCAGTTCAGGACGAGTCGAGACTGCGCCGCTGCCAGGGAACAATTGTACCTCTCGAGATTGACCTGTACCAACGCCAAGCACTCCCAGCATGAAGTCTACACTTCGATTTTCGCGCATGGCATTTTGAACGCCGAGCGTGACGTTCCATTCGACGGTGTCACCAGAAGCATAACCGCTTGTCAGCCCTACTGAATCCAACAAGGAACCCCGTTCACTGCCTTTTGCTCCCGCCATCCCCCAGTTGTTCACGCCGTCATATGTTGACCACGTGGCGCCTTCAGCGGTCCAATTCGATTGTGTGTTCTCCCAGACTGCCAGGGTAGGTGCGTTGAAGGGGTTGCTTCCAAGGGTGAATTCGAGGTTGGCCGATTCAACGGCGTAGCCGGCTGGCAGAAGGTTGGCTTTGAGATCGCAACTCATCAAGGCAATAGCTTCGCTCGGGAACGTGTTGTAAGAGACAAGAAGTTTCGACTCATCGTCATAATTTTGGTTTGGTGTACCGCTGTCGATGAATGTGTCCATACATGCAGGATAGAGCCCATCATTCGTTCCGTTGCCGTGTGACATGCGGAATTCATAGCGATCACCGCCGAGCCAAGTTGATTCAGCAGAACTGACAAGGAAATTCGAGGTGGACCATTCGCCAACCCTTCCATCACTGTCGACGTGCGCCATTCTCCAGAAGTACATGTTTCCAGCATCAAGAGCGTTATTTCCGGTCATGTTGAATTGTCCAGAATTTGCGGGAATTGATGTTGCTGTTTGCAAGTCATCAAGGTCCCAAACCCGGTCACGGAATTGTTCGTCGGTGGCCATCTGGAACGTGATTTCATAGGTCGAAGCGGCCACGCTGCCGTCCCATGCGAGGGTTGGTGTGGTGTTCGCTGAGAAGTTGTGTCCTGTTTGATTCCAAACTGCTTCACCTTGTGCCGGTGCTGTTTGAGTCACAGCAGGGATGGTGGAACCGGACCCCCATGCGTAGGTGATCTCCACCGAGGGCTGGAGTGTTTCGGTGGATTCTTCTGAAGTGTGGAAGGTCGTCGATACCGTACCTGCAGTCGAATAAGCCCCGTATTGGCCTCGAGCGAGAATGGTGTAATCGGCTGCATCGGTTGTTGGCGACTGCAACCATGATTGCAGGCTGTTCGTGAATTCGAATTGGAATGTCGAGGAGGTTTGATTGCCATAAATTCCAGTTGCTGTAGCGGTAGAGCTGTACTCACGTCCGCCGTCTTCCCAGTTGTTTCCGTTGGACCCTCGATTCCATGTTGCTTCGTCTTCAACCCAAACATTAGGGTCCATACCATGCATCGAGAGCATCATCGATCCTGTGGAACTCTGCCGTTGCAAAACAACATCGGCGTTTGTGACGGTCGCATTGTCGTGCAATCCAATTAAGCCCAAATCCATTCTGAAATGAATGACAGACTCTTTGTTCGAAGTCAGTGTTGATGTCATCGTTGTTGTTGAGCCATACTTTGTGTTTCGGCTCAATTCATTAGCATAGGTGTCTTCGATGAAATCATAAGGCAGGCCGAGCGAATTCACATCAAGGTTGATTGTAGCCGTACCGTCACCGTTATCGACGATGTCGTGTGTTGGCAACAGGAAGGTTTCCGCAGTCCAGTTGCTGAGCGTACCCGTCGAATCCATCGAACGGTAGCGGTAATGCACTTCCGAACCGTTGTCGAATTGTTCACCGACTGGAATTTGGTAGGAACCGCTTGTTGTGGTTGTGGTGAAGGTGTTCCAGAGGTTCGAATAGTGCCATTCAAGGTCAAGTTCGGACTTGAAGGTGGAATCCACGGAGAACTGGTATTCAACCGCTTGACCGGTTAAGGAATCATAGGTGATCATTGGTGCTCGGTCAGCAGTAAGGATGAAATCGCCAGACATCAATGGTTCTCCGCTTTCAGCAAAGGTCGAAACCATGGAACCCCCGTTACCAGCAGGAGAGGTTGTCGAGATCATGGTAAGGTTAGGCCGGTTGTTCAAGGCTTGGCTTTCCGACATGTCGCAGGAGTAAAGCGCCCCGTTACCAGACACGAGGAGGTTCAGTTCGCTGTTGTTGTTGGCTGCAGCCCGTTGAGCATGTGCGGTAACGTTCAAGCTGAATGTGCCATTTGCTGAAGCACTGAACGGAGGCTCCCATACACCACGATCGCTGTCGCTGTCGGCGCCTTGTTCACCCCAGGGGGAGTTGAAGTCGTTCTGCATCCATGTCGCTTCGGAATCATTCCAAGCGATGACAGACGCTGTGTAAACGTTGATTTGAGTTGCTGCGATAGAATCTGTTGTGCATTCAAGCGTCAAGGTTGCAGATTGAATTGAAGAAGACGAAGTGAGGTTCATCGGGAAGGTGAAGAGAAGCCGACTCTCTTGACCGAGTTCAGAAACACCAAGATCACCTTGGGCGCTCTGGTTGCCAACCGTGTTGGGACTTGTATCTGAAATCACGGTGTCAAAGGCTGCAGCAGAGGTTGTTGTAACGCTGAAAACGATAGGCTGCTCGTCCAATTGCTGCCATTCCGGGACTGCTTGCGGAACAAGTAAATCGGCGAGAAGGAACATCATCACAAGGAGGATGACCGTAGGGGTTCGACGGGTTTCGGACGCGGACGGCATGGGACTCACTCCCTTCACCCCCTGCTACATATACTGTCTTTTCGCTCCAGCGCTGTCCTCAATGCAGTGCAAGTACCGCCTTCTTTCCTTTCCGAATGCCCTTCTTTCCCGTCGAAAATTAGGCGAATGTTGAAGGGCGCTCGCCGTCAAGGATAACCTATGAGCGAACTATGGGTTGAGCGTCATCGGCCTCAAGCCGTGAGCGAGATCCGCGGGCAACATGCCGTTGTTCAACGCCTGAAGGTTTACTCTGAGAAGAAAGAATTCCCTCACCTTCTTTTCGCAGGACCTCCCGGAACGGGTAAAACAACCGCCGCAATGGCCTTGACAAAGGATGTATTCGGTGAAGATTACCGCCGAAACCTCTTGGAAATGAACGCATCCGACGAACGTAAATTGGAAAGCATCAGAACCAAAGTGAAGCAATTTGCAAGAACCGCCCCCTTCGGCGGAGCCCAATTCAAAATCATCTTCCTCGACGAAGCTGACGCACTCACGAATGACGCACAAGGCGCCTTGCGCCGTATTATGGAACAGTATGCCGAAACGTGCCGATTCATACTTTCATGCAATTATTCTTCCAAGATTATCGAGCCTATCCAATCACGATGTGCTGTCTTTAGATTCCGCCCTCTCTCTGATGTAGATGTCAACGCACAAGTCCACCATGTGGCAACGATCGAAGGCGTCACCCTCGAAGAGGATGCAGGTGAAGCGCTGACTCGAATCTCACAAGGTGATTTGCGAAAGGCACTTACTGCTCTTCAAGTCGCTTCTGCAATCAACATGCACATCACTCGGGATCTCATTTACGAAACTTCAGCAACGGCGCCACCCGAAGCATTGCATCAGTACCTGATGGCGTGCCGAGATGATGGATTTCACGCAGCTCGCCGCAGGCTGAGGGAATTGCTCGACCGCTATGGTTTGGCGGGTACGGATTTTGTCAATCAACTTCACAGGGAACTCTACACCGCTGACTTCCTCAATGAAGACGCAAAACTCGACATTACCGAATGGATGGCAGAAGTCGAATACCGTCTTGTTGAAGGTGGAGGCGAGCAAATACAACTCGATGCCCTCACTGCACGCCTCGTCACTCACCTTCGATAGTTTCACTTTCACTTTTACCGAAAGGGTGGGTGAAAAGAACAGGGTACAACCGCTTCAGCGAAACACATGACCGCAGCCACTTCTCAACTGATGGACGCCTTGTGTTGGACCCCTGCCGCCCCGATTATCCGCGCCGCTCGGCGGTACAGAATCCAGAATAAAACCCAGGAACAAAGCGATGTTCATCGAATTTCAACATTGCTTAATACGATCATGCACGCCCATGGCGACATGCTCTCATGAAGCGTCGGCTTCAGGCAATTCCTCAACAACCCGCAACGTCCAATTGTAGGTGCGGGTGTTTTCCCAAGGGTCGCCTTGTTCGGTGATCAGTACGGTAATTTCATGCGAGCCGACATCGAAGCCATCTGCGGAAAGAAGCACGGCGAACGGCTGATCACTGTCGCCGTGTGGAAGCAGACCGGGAGCAGAACGGTTGTCGAGGGTTCGACCAGAATTGATTCGCTCCTCATTGGCCGACCAGAACGTATCATTTGAGCCCAAATCCATGTTGTTCACATTGTTATTCTGTAAACCAACATTCACCACCGCCCCGTCAGAGTTGACGTTGTCTGCAAGCCCAAAGAGGAGCCAAATTTCCCCTGTCAAGGTCGTGTCTTTGGCGACAGTCCATGTGATCTCCCCGTCTTTTCCGTTGTCATTAGCATACGTGAGTTCTGCCCCATCATCGGTTACGATGGTCCAGTTGCTTGCCAATTGCGGAGCAACAATGTCGCCCAATGGAGGGTTGACCAGCATGAATGAGAGGGCGAGGAAGGTGAACAGGTGAAGAAAACCAGTTTTGAACCAAGTGCCTTTGGTGTAATGCTCCATGAATCGAGCTGGCATGATCATCCGATGCACTTGGGGAATAAGCACCAGCATTGCAATTGGTAAAAGATAGAGAATATCTGACTTTTCTTGGCTCGTATTTGGCATTAGCACATAGCGCATTAGCAACGAAACAGTAATGGAAAACGTGAGCACAAGCCACATTGAGGCAGTGTCTGCTTTTTCCTTCGCAACATAGGTGACAGGGTCAAAGGGTTCGATGCCCATGTCTTTTCCAGTCCGACGCTTTTTGCGTTCTTGACTCCCATCAGCAGACCTGCGCTTCTGTTCTGCGGAAGCCGCAGCCATCGCCGTATTGAGGTCCACCATGCTCCCTCCTATGGCATGAAGCGAATG
>CESI01058166.1_pt1 | contig 10255 bp, 13 predicted proteins | sample 356301 | NCBI WGS metagenome assembly CESI01 (sample SAMEA2621423, study PRJEB7988) | marine metagenome | biome: marine biome (ENVO:00000447); feature: deep chlorophyll maximum layer (ENVO:xxxxxxxx); material: "saline water (ENVO:00002010), including plankton (ENVO:xxxxxxxx)" | depth 40 m | reverse complement strand
AACAATCCGCAGGCATTTAAAGTAGGAAAATTTGATCCAAAGGAAGTTAATGTAGGAACTGGAATGGTCGGAGCGCCAGCTTGTGGTGATGTAATGAAACTTCAAATTAAATGTGAGCAAAAGGGAAATACTCATATTATTAAGGATGTAAAGTTTAAAACTTATGGTTGCGGTTCTGCAATTGCATCATCTAGCGAATTAGTTGAAATGCTTATAGGGATGACATTAGAGGAAGCTAAAGAGATTAAAAACAAAGAAATTGTCGATGCTTTAGAACTACCTCCTATAAAAATTCATTGCTCAGTATTAGCTGAGGATTCTATTAAACAAGCAATTCAAGATTTTGAATCAAAACAGTAAATTACTTAGATGGACACTTTTAAACCAGCCGAACTTAATTTTTCTGATAAGGCTATAGAGCACTTTAATAAAAGTCTAGATAAAAGAGGAAATGGTTTAGGCATTCAAATAGGTATTAGAAAAGCCGGTTGTTCAGGGTATGAATACTTCTTTGAATTTGTTGATGAAGTAAAAGTAGATGATGCTATTTTTGAAAAAAATGGCTGTAAAATATTTGTTGATCAACATAGCCTTTCTTTTCTTAAAGGTACTTTGGTCGATTATTCCGAAGAAGGATTAAATAAAGGAATTAAATTTGAAAACCCTAACGCAAAAGCTGTTTGCGGCTGCGGGGAAAGTTTCACCATATAAGCTATGGCAAAAATAAAAATTTGGCCTCATGAGGAGCTCTGCCCCAATGGAGCAAATATCGAAAGTCTTCCAGATGAGACTATATGCGAGGCTGCACTTAGAGAAGGCATTAAAATAGAGCATGCATGCGAGATGTCCTGTGCTTGCACCACATGCCACTGCATTATAAGAAAAGGCTTTGAGAGACTCAATGATGCAAGTGATACCGAAGAGGATATGTTAGATAAGGCTTGGGGGTTGGAGCAAACCTCAAGATTAAGTTGCCAAGCAGTTCCACCTCTAGATGATGAGATAGAAATTGAACTTCCAAAGTATAATATTAATCTGGTTTCAGAGGATCATTGATGAATGAATTAGATTGGCTAGATATTAACGATATAGCTATTGAGCTATATGATAATTTTCCAGATATTGATCCTCAATGGATTAGTTTTCCAGATCTTCATAAAAAAGTTTGTGAATTAGATGGTTTTATAGGAGACCCAACTAAATCAAATGAACAAATTCTTGAAGCAATTCAGATGACATGGATAGAAGAATACAAATAAGTCTTCTATAATAGCGAAAATTTTTTAACAAGGATTAATATGACTACACAAAGAACACTTTCGATAATCAAACCAGATGCTGTTTCAAAAAATGTAATTGGTAAAATTTTATCAAGATTTGAAGATAATGGTTTAAAAATAATAGCAGGTAAGCTTATTTCTTTATCAGAGGAAATGGCATCCGGATTTTATGCAGAGCATGAAGGCAGACCTTTCTTCCCAGCCCTAATAGAATTTATGACATCTGGTCCTGTTTTTGTTCAGGTTTTAGAAGGCGATGACGCAGTTATGAAGAATAGAGAGTTGATGGGAAGTACCAATCCTGCAGACGCCGCTCCTGGAACAATAAGAGCAGATTTTGCTAAAAGCATAGATGCTAATGCTGTACATGGATCAGATTCTACTGAAAGCGCTGAAAGAGAAATCAATTATTTTTTTAATACAGAAGAGATTACTTCAACTTAATTTTGCAAGATAAAAAAAATCTATTAGGCTACTCTCAAGAATCTTTAGAAGTTTTTTTTAAAGATATTGGAGAGCCTCCTTTTAGAGCTAAGCAGTTATTAAAATGGGTTCATCAAAAGGGCGAATTAGATTTTGAAATGATGACTGATTTTAATAAGGATTTAAGATCTAGATTAAAAGAAATAGCAGTACTAAAAACACCATTAGTTAAAAATGTTCTCACGTCTGAAGAGGGTACAAAAAAATATTTAGTTGAACTAGACTCAGGATCTTCTATCGAGATGGTCAGAATTCCTGAAAAGAAAAGAATGACTTTATGTATATCTTCTCAAGCTGGATGTGCTCTTCAGTGTACTTTTTGTGCCACAGGAGCCCAGGGCTTTGATCAAAACCTCACATCTGATGAAATAATTGGTCAAGTGTGGCTTGCTAATTTTTATGATAGAAACGAGGCCCCTATAACTAATGTTGTGTTTATGGGTATGGGTGAGCCACTTTTAAACTTCAATCCAGTTATGGAATCTGTTGATATTATGCGGAATCAAATAGCCTATTGTTTATCAAGAAAAAGAATTACCATCAGCACCTCTGGCATCGTTCCTCAAATCAACAAATTAGCAGACATGACAGATATCTCACTTGCAATATCACTTCATGCTGCAGAAAATGAGTTGAGGGATATTATCGTACCCATCAACAAGAAGTATCCAATTAAAGAATTACTTAATTCATGTAAAAACTATTTGTCGAAACAGACAGGTAAGAGAAACATAACTATTGAATATATTTTAATAGACGGAATTAATGATTCCATTAAGCATGCTGCAAGCCTATCGAAAGTCTTAGCTAACTTGTCATGTAAGATAAATTTAATTCCATTTAATCCATTTGACGGAAGTGACTACAAAAGATCAACAGATAAAAATATTTATGCATTTAAAAATTATTTAGTCAATAAGGGCTATATCACAACTTGCAGAATTACTAGAGGGGATGCAATTGATGGGGCTTGTGGTCAGCTTGTAGGAAACTTGAAAAAGACAATTAAAGGAAAAAGCATTATTCAGCATACAAGCATTCATTAGGTGTCTAAATGCCAAAAGTAATTAAATCAGTAAAAATAGGCTCAAAATTCTTAGAAGCAAGATCTAAATTAAATCTCTCTCTCAATGATATTTCAAAAAATATTCATATAAACATTAAATATCTTGAAGCCATAGAGAGTGATGATTATTCATTATTTCCCGCTAGAGCATTTGCTATTGGCTATTTTAATAAATATTCAGATTTTCTTGGAATAAAAGATCCATTTCCAGTTAATACGGATGACAGAATTTTAAATTCTAAAGAGAATAAAACTAAGTCTTCAAGGAAGCGAATCTCAGAAGTTGAGTTATTTATAAAAGAAAATTTAATTACAATATCAACAATCTTTATATTAATACTTTTAATTACATTTATTATATTTACCTCAGCGATATCCGAATCAAGTGATATAGAAATAATTAATGATGAGGCGCTTAATATCGAGCCGATTAGCGTTATTGAGAAAATAAGTAATGATAAATTGATAGCTAAACCTATCGTTAAGAATAGCAATCTAATGCTGATATTTTCAGGTCCTTGTTGGGTTGAAATATATTTAAATAATGAAAAACGTTTAATCTATAAGTTATATAATAAAGATGAGATTTTAGGAGTAGAGATTGAAAAAAGCTTTACACTTGTAATAGGTAATATTGATAATGTAAAAGCCACATACGGAGGCGAAATTATTAATTTTATTAATAATGTTAATAAGCAAAAAGTAAGTACAACTATATTTAATAATGAGTGATTGGATTAAAAGAAAAGAGACTAAAACAGTCAATGTTGGCGGCGTGTTAGTTGGTGGAAAAAATCCTATTGCTATTCAATCAATGACAAATACCAATACGTGTGATGTTATTTCAACAGTTAATCAGATCAATGATCTCCAGGCAGCTGGAGCGGATATTGTAAGAGTATCAGTCCCCGGTTTTGAAGAGGCAGCAGCCTTTAAAGAGATAAGAAAAGCTGTAAGTATTCCCCTGGTCGCAGATATTCATTTTGATTACAAGATCGCGCTAGAGGTTGCAGATACTGCTGACTGCTTGAGAATAAATCCAGGCAATATAGGCAAAGAAGATAGAGTCAGAGAGGTAATACAAGCTGCAATAGATAATAATGTTCCAATAAGAGTTGGGGTGAATGCAGGCTCAATGGAAAAAGATCTTCAAAAAAAATATGGTGAACCAAATGCTGATGCATTAGTTGAATCAGCTATGCGTCATGTGGATATTTTAGATAAATTTAACTTTAAAAATTATAAAATGAGCTTAAAAGCTTCAAATATAGAGATGACGGTTGAAGCATATAGAAAAATATCAAAAATCATTAATCAGCCACTTCACTTAGGTATTACAGAGGCCGGAAGTTATAGAGCGGGAACTGTTAAATCCTCTATAGGTGTAGGCATGCTTTTAACCGAAGGAATAGGAGACACTATTAGAATTTCTTTAGCTTCAGATCCAGTAGATGAAATTAAGATTGGCTGGGATATTTTAAGAAGTCTTAATATAAGAAGTAGGGGGGTTAAAATAATTGCTTGTCCAAGCTGTTCTAGACAAAACTTTAATGTCATTGAGGTTGTAAATGCACTTGAGGAAAGGTTTGAAGATATATCTGAAGACATAGAAATTGCTATTATAGGATGCTACGTAAACGGTCCTGGTGAATCTAAAGCAGCTGATATAGGTCTTACAGGAGCATCTCCAAAAAATTTATTATATATTGATGGTATTCCTGATAAAAAAATTGCCAATGAAAACCTAATAGATGAATTAGAGCATCAAGTAAGAGAAAAATTATCATTAAGAAATGATTCCAACGTTATTGTGAGAGGCTAAATGACTAAAATTAATTCCTTAAGAGGCATGCCTGATTTTTACTCTGATGATCTAATTAGCTGGAGCCCTGTTGAAAATAAACTAGAAAAAATTTTTAAATCATATTCCATTAATGAAATAAGAACACCTATCATGGAGTACACGGATTTATTTAAACGATCTGTCGGTGATACTTCAGATATTGTTAACAAAGAAATATATTCATTTAATGATAGAAATGATCAAAGTTTAAGTCTCCGCCCAGAAGGAACAGCGGGCGTTATAAGATCGATAATTGAAAAAAAATTAGACCAACAACAATCAAAACTTTGGTATATGGGTCCTATGTTTAGATACGAAAGACCTCAAAAAGGAAGATACAGACAATTTCATCAAGCGGGTGTTGAAATTTTAGGATATCAGGAGGGGCAAGCAGATTTTGAGCTAATTTCTATGATCTGCTCAATAATTAATGGCTTAGACATAAAGAACGCAAAATTAAAAATAAATCATCTTGGAGATAAAGACTCCAAAAAAGAATTTTCAAAAGCCTTGGTTGAGTATTTAATGCCTTATAAAGACAAGATGGATGAAAAAGATCTAGAGAGACTTGGTAAAAATCCTTTAAGAATTCTAGATACAAAGGATTTAAGTATGCAGGAAATTCTTAAAGATGCACCTTCTCTTAATAATTTTATTTCTGATTCTGCAAACTTATTACTCTCATCAATTCAGAAAACGTTTAGTGATTTATGCATTATAGAAATAGATAATACTCTCGTGAGAGGTCTTGATTACTATACAGGGTTAGTTTTTGAAGCATCTTCAACTGATTTAGGAGCTCAAGATGCATTTATAGGTGGAGGAAGATACGATAATCTTGCAAATACTCTTGGTGGCAAAGACATGCCAGCAATAGGACTTGCAATAGGTTTAGAGAGGATAATATCAATTTCTTCAATAACTAAAAATATTGAAAAAAAGGTTGTCTTTATAAGTTCTACTAGCAATATAGCCCCATTAGCATTTAAAATAGCGAACCAGTTAAGAACTGCTAATTCAGATGTCTCGTTAGACATGGATTTAACTGATAGCAGTATAAAAGCTAAGCTAAGAAGAGCTAATAAAACAAATGCTACGCATGCATTTATTTTAGGTGATGAAGAGATAAGCACTAATAAGCTTATTGTTAAGTCATTAAGAGACGACGATGAACAAGTTAGTATGAGTATTAATGAATGTATAGAATTTTATAAAAAGATCTAATCTAAATATATAAGGATATAAACATGGCTGAACACAGTAATGATGAAGAAAGACTACTAGCGATAGTTGATTTTTTTAAGCACTATAGAAATCTTATACTTTCTATAGTTATATCTATTTCATTTATAGGCATTGGGGCTTATGGAATAAAATACACTCAAGATTCTAAGAATAATTCAGCTGCAGTCATATACAGCAAATGGATGGAAGCAGTTTCTGCAGAAGATGCGAATTTACTGGATGATAATCTTTTATTTGATCAACTAATTGTTGATTATGGATCTACGGGATTTGCTCAATTTGCAATGATTAAGAAGGCGTCTGCGCTTGCTTCAAACTCCCAGTTTGATGAAAGTAAGATTTATTTCGAAGACTTAATAGATATATCTAGCGGACTCTTTGGTAACTCCCTTGTAAACAAGATGTCTAGAGTTAGTTTAGCTAGAATTTTGATATCTGAATCTAATTACTCTGAGGCCTTAAATGCCATAGAGGGTTTAATGGCAGGGTCTGATCCATTGGTAAATGAATTGGCTGGAGATGCATTAGCAGGCCAAGCTAAAAATAGTTTAGCCATTGAGCAATATAATTTAGCTAAAGAGCTATATGATGACGATGCATCAAAAAATGTAGTTATTATGAAACTTAATAATATTCAACTGGTCTTATAAACAATTATGAAATATTTATCACACTTATTAATTCTCATATTTTTAAGCTCATGCACAAGTATGGCTTTTTGGAACGATAGCGAAGAAGAAGTTGAGGCTAAAGAGCCTAGAAGTTTTGTTGATATTCTAAGTTTTTGGAATAATGGGCCAGAAGAAGAAATTGATTTAACTGAGCCTAAGGCTCTAGTTGATATTTCTAATCAAAAAGAGCTTGTTTTAAATTGGGAGATCACTCTTGCTTCTGAGAGAAGTGCAACAGATTTTATTCCTAATCTTTCAGGCTCAGGGGATAATAAGTTAGGTGCTTTTTTACCAGCTTTTTCTGGTAAGACAATATTTTTTGCAAATAATAGTGGAGCTATAGGCTCCTTTGATCAGTCTTCAGGTAAAGAAAATTGGACCGCGCAAGTTACAGAGCTCTCTTCAGGTATTTCTGCAGGTTTTGGTGTACTTATTGTCGCTGGATCTCAAGGAGAATTGATTTGTTTGTCCCAAGCAGACGGTTCCACTCTTTGGTCTATAGACGCAGGAGCTGAAATTCTTGCACCAGCAGCTATCAATGCCAAACTAGTCTTGGTTAAGACAAGTTCAGGTGAGCTAAATGCATATAATATATCTGACGGTTCTAGAAAATGGTCTTATAGGTCACAATTACCAGCACTTACATTACGTGGAAGTAGTCCTCCAGTTATAGAAGAAGAGCTGGTTTATGCGGCTTTTGATAATGGAAGACTTGGAGCCTTTCAGATAGATACAGGCTTTTTAGTCTGGGATGGAGCTATATCGTATGTAGAAGGCACATCAGAATTGGAAAATATGATAGATGCCGATGCTGCACCAGTTATAGAGGGTGGCTTATTATTTATTGCAAACTATCAAGGTCAGATAGCTGCTTTTGATCCTGCTCAAAGAAGAATTGTATGGGCTGAAAAAGCCTCATCTTTTTATTCTCCAGTCATTTCTAAGGGTGTTATGGCTATTCTTGAAACTGATTCAACTTTCACAACATATTCAACTAAAACTTTTATGCCATCATGGACTAATGATGATTACTACTTGAGAGAGCTTTCAAATGCAGACTCTTACAAGGGGAGCATAGTAGTTGGTGATTTTGAGGGATATATTCACCTCTTAGACACATTAAATGGTAAAACAACAAGCAGAACAAAATTAACCAGAAGTCCAATTAAGACTATTATCACAAGAGCTGACAGTATCTTTATTGTAGATGAGAAATTTAATTTATATTCAGTTAGTCACTAGAATGCCGCTTAAAAATGTTTACCTCAATAGCAATAATTGGCCGTCCTAACGTAGGAAAATCAACTCTTTTTAACAAACTTACAAAGACTCGTGAGGCTATAGTCTCAGATTTTCCTGGATTAACAAAAGATAGAAACTATGGCTATATCAAACTTGGCAGCATAAAAAGCTTTATTATTGATACTGGAGGAATTGGAAAAGATGAATCTAATTTATCCCAAAATATATCAGATCAAGCATGGATGGCAGCCAATGAGTGTAATTTAATTTTATTTCTTGTAGACGGATCTGAGAATTTAACATCAGAAGACTTTGAAATATTAAGCAGCCTAAGAAAACTAAATAAACCATTTATAACACTTTTAAATAAATCTGATAAATCCTCTAAATCTGAGGCATTAAATGATATCTCATCCAAAGGCATTAAAGACTTTTTAGACATTAGTGCAGAACATTCAAGAGGATTAGATGATTTAAAAAAGCTTTTATTACAAATGCTACCTGAAAAAAGTGATGATGAAATTATTGATGGAAAAAAAATAGCAGTACTTGGAAGGCCTAATGCAGGGAAGTCTACATTTATTAACAACTTTATTAATGAAGATAGATTGGTTGTATCAGAGGTTGCTGGAACAACAATTGATGCAATTAGAATCCCATTTACTGTAGATGAAAATGAATTTATTTTTATTGATACAGCTGGAATTAGAAAGGGATATAAACAAAATCATAAAGTTGAATATTTCTCTTACGTACGAGCAATGCATGCAGTCGAAGAAAGTGATGTTATTTTATTTTTAGTTGATTCTGAAGATAGTATTGTAGATCAGGACCTAAAACTTATTAATATAATTGCCGAACAAGGTAAGCCAATTTTAATTGGATTAAATAAAGTTGACTTACTAACAAAAACAGAAAGATCAGCAATGTATGAGACAAAAAGACTTCAATCAAATTTTTTAAAAGATTTTGTTAAAGTAGAAGTTTCAGGAATGAAAGGGTTAGGATTTAAAAGACTCTTTAGAATACTTAATAGCCTAATTAGTAAATCACAGACTAATTACTCCACTACATTACTAAATAAACATTTAAATAAATTTGTTGAACGAAGTGCGCCTCCATCTGTCGGAGGGCGTCAACTTAAATTAAGATATGTCCATTTCGGAGGAACACAACCAACAACTTTAATAATTCACTCTAATCAGGATAAGAAGATTCCAGCTAATTATAAAAAATATTTAGAAAATTCATTTAGAGAAGAATTAGGTTTAAAAAGTATTCAACTAAGAATAATTTTTAGAAAATCTGATAATCCCTTTGAAGGAAAAGTTAATAAATTAACCGATAGACAAGTTAAAAAGAAAAAAAGGTTAATGAAGCACGTCAAAAATAAGTAATAATTCTTAATAACATCGGATCTATACCTATAATGTAGCAAAACTACATAAATTTACTTATTTTTATACTATATCTACAGCTTATTTTATATATTTGACATAAATAAGCATCTCTTTAAAAATCCTCACTACATAGAAATCTTATTTAAAATAAACAAGATTTTATTTATACAATTCCGTATAATTGTCTTGTAATTTAGATGTATAAGGGAACATTTGTTACTAATGAAAAATGACCAAAGACCAGTCAATATAAATTTACTTAAGATAAAGCTGCCAATTTCAGCTTTAACTTCTATAAGCCATAGGTTAGCAGGAATGTATATTTTTTTTATAACTTATCCTCTATCAGTTTATCTATTTTTCCTTGCTTCTAGTAACCAGGAAAACTTCTCCTACTTAATAAATTCTTTGGTAAATAGCTCCTATTTAGCAACTTTTGTTGCCTTTAGTTTTTTAGTCCTTTGGTTTCATATTCTAACTGGAGTTAGGCATCTTATAATGGATATGCATATAGGTGAATCTCTTCAAGCCACTAAAGCCTCATCAATTCTAGTTTTATGCTTTTGGATTATTTCAGTAATAGTAACGATAACGGTGATCCTCTGATGAAAGGATCAACTATATGGTATCTACAAAGAGGTAGCTCGATCTTTATATTCATATATATTATTTATGTCGCTGCTTTTATTATTTCTTCTCTACCAATAGCATTTAATGAGTGGCTTTTGTTTACGAACTCTTTTTTATTTAAACTTTCAACTACCTTAGCTTTTCTTAGTATCTTAATTCATGCATATTTAGGTTTGTGGACCATAGGAACAGATTATCTAACACCCAGAACTTTAGGTTTCCTGAATTTTACTTTATCTAAAATTGCAGATACATCTAGACTTTTATACAACATTTTTTTTACTGCTTTAGGCCTGCTTTTATACTTTTATTTACTCTTTCTTATTTGGATATAGATTTATGACAAACACAATTAATGCTAATAATATCAAAACTATAGAATATGATGCCTTGAT
>CESI01146776.1_pt1 | contig 10269 bp, 12 predicted proteins | sample 356301 | NCBI WGS metagenome assembly CESI01 (sample SAMEA2621423, study PRJEB7988) | marine metagenome | biome: marine biome (ENVO:00000447); feature: deep chlorophyll maximum layer (ENVO:xxxxxxxx); material: "saline water (ENVO:00002010), including plankton (ENVO:xxxxxxxx)" | depth 40 m | reverse complement strand
AAAAAAAAAAAATAAGATTTACCTTTCTTTGTCTGATGAAAAAAAATATGCATTAGCTATGGTAATAATCAGCTCATAATGAAAAAAAATTTGCTTTTTAAGATAATTGAAAACATAAAAACAATTTTTTATGCACTAATTATTGCCGTTGCTATTAGGTCTCTTTTTTTCCAACCTTTTTATATTCCTTCTTCTTCAATGGAACCAACACTTTTAATTGGAGACAGAATATTTGTCTCAAAATATTCATATGGTTATAGCAAGCATTCTTTTCCATTTAGCCCGCCTTTGTTCAAAAAAAGATTGTTTGAAAATGTTCCGGACTATGGAGATTTAGTTGTTTTCAAAACCCCTACCGACAATAGAACTGATTATATCAAAAGACTGATAGGTATGCCTGGAGATGAAATCAAGTTTCAAAATGGAAATCTTTTACTAAACAACAACTTAATACCTAGAATTAAAACTGAAGTGAAATATAAAATAAGATGTGGCCCCTTATCGCTTAATGTCAACGCTTACACAGAAACATTACCAAATGGAAAAAAATACATCGCTGTTTATAACAAGCAAGGAACTATGCTTAATACAGATACATATAAAGTACCTCCAAATCATTTCTTCTTTCTTGGCGACAATCGTGACTGCTCAAAAGATAGTCGATACCTGTCAAGTGTTGGTTATGTTTCAAACATAAATTTAGTAGGTAATGCTAAAATAATTTTTTTTTCAAATGATACTATATCAGGTAGTATATTGAAATTTTGGAATTGGCATCAATCCTTAAGAACTGAAAGGTTTTTTAATTTACTCAAATGATAGAATTAAAAGCTAAGCTGGAACTAAAAATTAATATTAAATTTAAAGATCAGGAGCTTTTAACAAAATCTTTAATTCACAAAAGTCATGACAATACTTATAATAATGAAAAATTAGAATTTTTAGGCGATAGGGTGCTTGGTTTAGTTTTAGCAAAAACTTTACTTAAAATTTATCCCGAAGAAAAAGAAGGTGTTATAGATAAAAAATTTGCTAATTTAGTTAATAAGAAAACATGTCTTCTAGTAGCTAAAAAAATTGAATTAAAAAAATTTATAACTACAGGAAACTCCTACAAAGGGCAGAGCAGGTCTGATGATAAAATTGTTGGAGATGGGCTAGAGGCATTACTAGGTGCAATTTATTTAGACCAAGGTATAAATATTGTTGAAAAATTTATATTAAATTTTTGGAACGATTTTCTTGATAAATCATCAATAACCAAAATTGACGCAAAAACTCAACTTCAGGAATATAGTTTAAAAAAATATAAAACATTACCTGTCTATAAAATTAACAAACAATCAGGTCCTCAACATAGTCCTGTGTTTAAAGTTGAAGTGGAAATAAAAGGGTCAAAAAAGTTTTTTGCATCAGGAACTTCTAAAAAAAATGCCCAACAGAATGCAGCTCAGAAGTTATTAACTGAATTAAAAATTTAGTCATGAACTGGCAAGACGAAGGTTTTTTACTTTCCAAGTTTAAATTTAGAGAAAATGCTAATATAATCAATGTCTTTACTAGCACTCACGGCAAAGTTAGCGGAATAGTTTACGGAGGAAATTCAAGAAAAATTAGAAATTTTTTACAAATATCAAATAAAATTTTTGTTTTTTACACCTCAAAATCAGAAAATAGAATTGGTTATTTCAAAACTGAACTTATAGAAGCAATATCACCCAAATACTTTAATAACAAAAAAAAAACTACATCTCTGTTAGCACTATCGTCTATTTTAAATTTACTTTTACCTGAATCACAACCTTACAAAAATTTATTTAATTCTGTTAGTGAATTTTTAAATGATTTAGAAAAAGAAAATTGGTTAATTAGTTATGTTTATTGGGAATTAAATTTATTAAAAGAACTTGGTTTTGATCCGTATTTAGAACAATTCTCAAAAAATATTAATGAAAAAAATAAATATAAAGTAGTTGAAATAGATAATATACAGTATCAGGTGCCTAATTTTTTATTAAAGAAAAAAAATAAAGATATTATTGATAACAAAAATATTTCAATTGCTTTAAGTTTTACTAGAAATCTTTTAAGTAATAAATTTTTTATACCCAATAATTTTATTTTTCCTAAAGCTAGAATAATTTTAGAAAATTATTTTAATTGATTTGCAATTTCTAAAGAAAAATAACTAACTATTGCATTAGATCCAGCTCTTTTTAATGAAACTAAACTTTCAATTATTGCATCCTGATTTATAATACCTTTGTTAATTCCATTTTTTATCAAAGAATATTCTCCTGATACTTGATATGAAAATAAAGGAATCTTATAACTATCCTTTATAGTTTTTATAATATCTAAATAAGGCATGCCTGGCTTAACCATCACTATGTCTGCGCCTTCTTTGATGTCCAATGCAACTTCTCGCAATGCTTCGGTTGTATTTTTAAAATCCATTTGATAAGTTTTTTTATCGCCCTTTAATTTTGATTTAGAGCCAACAGCATCTCTAAATGGTCCGTAGAAATTAGACGCATATTTAACAGCATAAGAAACAATGTTAGTGTCATTCAATCCTTTTTTATCTAATGCCTTTCTAATTTGTCCTACTCTCCCATCCATCATGTCTGAAGGGGCTACAATATCACAGCCCATTTCTGCTTGTAGTATCGATTGTTTGATTAAAATTTTTATAGTTAAATCGTTATCAATTTTTTTATTTCTTAATATACCATCATGACCATGGCTTGTATAAGGATCGAGTGCAACATCACACATCACACCAATATCATTTTTAAATTCTTTTTTTAGAGCTTTAACAGTCCTACAGATTAAATTATTTTCATTTAATGCTTCACTACCATTTTGATTTTTTTTATCTGTGTCTGTATGAGGAAAAAGTGCTATTAACGGAATATTTAATTTACAGGCTTTTTCTACTACTCTCAAAAGATCTTTAATGGAATATCTGTAAATACCTGGCATTGATTTTATTGCCTCTTTTTTTTTGCCACCATCTTTTACGAACAGAGGAAGTATTAGATCGCTAGCTGATAGATTATGTTCTGAAACAAGCCTACGTATCCAGTCAGTTTTTCGATTTCTTCTCATTCTCAAAGCTGGATATGCACCAATTATTTTCATATTTTTAAATAAGTTTATTCTCTGCGACAAATATAATATTATAACTATATATAAAAGTATTTTAATGAGTAAATATACTGTTAATTAAAGTGAAAAAATTATTTACAAAAATATGTGTTGCTTCTGATCATGCTGGTTATGGCTTGAAAGAAAAAATAAAAGATTATCTAATAACTAAAAGTATTTCTGTGATTGATTTAGGCCCATATTGCAATGATTCTGTAGATTATCCCGATTACGCTAAAAAAGTTGCTAAACGGGTTATATTGAGAAAAAGTGACGCTGGTATATTAGTTTGTGGTTCTGGAACAGGAATGGCAATTACTGCAAATAGATTCAAAGGAATACGAGCAGCACAATGCTACAATAAAACCAGTACTATTTTTTCAAGAAAACATAATAACGCTAATATAATTTGTTTGGGGTCGAGAATCTTAAAATACAAAGAAGCTTTTAAATATGTTAAGTATTTTTTGAATACTAAATTTGAAAGCGGAAGACATAAAAGAAGAATTAATAAAATTTAATTAATGAACAAAGAACTTTTAAATAATTTTTTTAACAAAGATCTAAAAAGTAGTGATGCCGATCTTTATGATTCTATTGCTCAAGAATTTAATAGACAAACACAACATATAGAGTTAATCGCCTCTGAAAATATGGTTTCCCGGGCAGTACTCGAAGCTCAAGGATCTGTTTTGACAAACAAATATGCTGAAGGCTATTCTGGAAAAAGATATTATGGTGGATGCGAGTTTGTAGATATCTCAGAAAATCTTGCGATAGAAAGAGCAACTAAGCTTTTTAATTGTAAGTTTGCAAATGTACAACCACACTCAGGAGCACAAGCAAATGGTGCTGTCTATTTAGCTTTAATTAAACCAGGTGATACTATTCTAGCAATGAGTCTAAATTCTGGAGGTCATTTAACTCATGGCGCAAAACCCGCTCAATCAGGTAAATGGTTTAATGCAGTACATTACGATGTAAAACCTGAAACGGGCTTAATTGATTATGAAGGAGTTGAGAAGCTAGCTCTAGAAAATAATCCTAAGATTATAATTGCTGGTGGAAGTGCGTATTCAAGAATTATTGATTTTAAAAAATTCAGAGAAATAGCAGATAAAGTAAACGCTTATTTACTTGTAGACATGGCTCATTTCTCTGGACTTGTTGCAGGTGGTGAATATCCTAATCCGTTGGACTATGCAGATGTAGTTACTTCAACAACACATAAAGTGTTAAGAGGACCAAGAGGTGGGATTATTTTAACCAATAGTGAAGAATTAATAAAAAAATTTAATTCGGCAATTTTTCCCGGTTTACAAGGAGGTCCACTAATGCATGTAATTGCAGCTAAAGCAGTTTGTTTTAAGGAAGCTTTAGAACCGAATTTTAAAGTTTATACCAAACAAGTAATTGAGAATGCAAAAACCTTATCTCAAACATTAATTAAAAATGATTTTAAAATATTTTCTGGTGGTACTGATACTCACTTAATGCTTTTAGACTTAAAAAATTTTAAGTTAACAGGAAAACTAGCCGAAGCTAGCCTTGGGAGGGCTAATATCACTTGTAATAAAAATTCAATACCATTTGACACAGAAAGTCCAATGATCACCTCTGGAGTTAGGTTAGGCACTCCAGCCTCAACAACTAGAGGGTTTGGCCAAAAAGAGTTTGTCATGGTTGGTCAATTGATTTCCAAGCTACTTAAAGAACTAGCAAAGAATCCTGAAAATAATGCTAATGCGGAAAATGAGGTTAAAAAAGAGGTAATTGATCTTTGTGGTTCTTTCCCTATATATAGTAGTCTATAAAAAAAAATAACTATGCTTTGTCCATTTTGTAAAGAAAAAGATACTTCTGTTGTCGACTCCAGACCCACTGAAGATGGTACAGCTATTAGAAGAAGAAGGCTCTGTGGTTGTGAGCGAAAGGAAAGATTCACAACATTTGAAAGGGTACAGTTTCAAGAACTAACAGTCATAAAAGGAAGTGGTAAAAGAGCTCCTTTTGACAGAGACAAAATATCTAAATCTATTAGAATATCACTTAGAAAGAGACCCGTAGACAGCGACACCACAGAAAAATTTATTTCAAAGATCGTTAGAAATCTAGAAGGGTTGGGAGAAAGTGAAATACCGACTGCTACTATAGGAAAATTTATTATGGAAGGTCTCTCAAATCTAGATCAGGTTGCCTACGTTCGTTTTGCTTCAGTTTATAAAAATTTTAAAGAAGCAAAAGATTTTGAACAATTTGTTGGTAACTTAAATGTCTACAAAGCAGAATAAAGATTCTTTATTTTTAAAATTAGCATTTCAACAAGCCGAGATTAATCTTGGCTCAACATCGCTTAATCCTTCTGTAGGATGTGTTATTGTTAAAAATAATTCTGTTATATCATCTGGAAGAACTTCATTTAACGGAAGGCCACACGCAGAAGCTAATGCATTAAAAAATAATGTAAATATTTTTGGTTCAAGTATTTACATTACTTTAGAACCATGTTCTCATTATGGAAAAACACCTCCCTGCGTAAAGAACATTATTGACAAAAAAATATCCAAAGTAATATTTTCAATTGATGATATTGATGAAAGATCTAGAAATTCAGCTTATCAAAAATTAAAAAGATCACATATAAATGTAAAAAGATTTACACTCAAAAAATACGCAGAAAAATTTTATCAAAGTTATTTTCTGCAATCAACCAAACAAATTCCTTTCATTGATGCTAAACTTGCTGTTTCAAAAGACTATTTATCACTTAATAAAAATCAAAAGTGGATCACCAACAATAGATCAAGGAAATTAGGAAATTTTTTAAGATCAAAATATGATTGCATATTATCAACATCGAAAACAATCAATTATGATAATCCACTACTAAACTGCAGAATAGAAGGTTTAGAAAAAAAATCACCAGCAGTTATTATTATAGATCGATTATTTAAAATTAAAAAAAATTTAAAAATATTTGAAAACAAATCTAGAGAAGTATTTATTTTTACCCAATCACACAACAATCTTAAAGAAAAATATTTTAAAAAAATTGGTATAAATATAATTAAATTAAAAAAATCTAATAATTTAAAAGATGATATATGTGAGGTTTATTTTTTTATAAAACAACTTGGTTTTAATAGAGTCTTAATAGAAAGTGGAGTTAAATATATTAGTGAGATTTTAAAGCAGAATTTAATTAGAAATTTCTATTTATTCAAATCATCATTTAATCTTAACAGTAGTGGAAAAAACAATACAGATCCATTTTTTATAAAAAAACTTAATGCAGGAGCAAAAAATAAAGTTAATGTCAATCTCAAAGGTGATACTTTATATAAAATACAATTATAATGTTTAACGGAATAATACATAAAACTGGCAAGATCTTAAAGGTTGTTAAAGAAAAAAATTATTCAGAAATAATTCTTAAAACTGATTTGAAGTTTAAAAAGTCTGATATTGGTAGTTCTTTATCCTGTAATGGCACATGCCTAACTATAACTAGGATTAAAAAAAACAATATTTCATTTTACCTTTCTAAAGAAACATTAAAGAGGACAAATTTTGGTTCAATAAAAATTGGTGATCTTATTAATATTGAAGAATCATTAGCTTACGGAAATAAAATATCAGGACATTACGTACAAGGACATGTTGATACAACTGGTTTAGTTTCTAATATTAGTATTTTAGACAAAACCTGGATTATTACCTTTAAAATTTCTGAAATTTATAAAAAATTTCTTATTGAAAAAGGTTCAATTTCTATAAATGGAGTTTCTTTAACAATTTCTAAAGTAAAAAAAAATACTTTTAAAGTATGTATAATTCCTCATACCCTAAAACTTACAAATTTAATAAAATTAAATAAAAAAAACTTAGTAAATATAGAGTTCGATATTTTTGGAAAATATTTGCTTAATATAAAAAAATAGATATGAATAAAATTTCTCTATCTCCAATAAAATCTATAATACAAGAAGCAAAAGCTGGAAAAATTTTTATTTTAGTTGACAACAAAAATAGAGAAAATGAAGGTGATCTTGTTATTCCAGCTTCTAAAGCAAATTCTAAGAGCATTAATTTCATGGCTAAGCACGGCAGAGGTTTAATTTGTTTGGCTTTAAATAAAAAACAGGTTGAAAGATTAGCTCTACCGTTAATGTCGGCTGTAAACAAAGCTAGAATGCAAACCGCATTCACCGTCTCTATCGAAGCTAGAAAAGGAATAACAACAGGTATTTCTGCTTTTGATAGAGCAAAAACCATTAAAACTGCAATAAACAAATACGTAAAAAAAAAAGATATTGTATCCCCAGGGCATGTTTTTCCTTTAGTAGCACGTAGTGGTGGTGTACTTGAAAGGGCAGGTCATACAGAAGCTTCTGTTGATATATCTCAATTAGCTAAGATGAATCCTAGCTCAGTAATTTGTGAAGTCATGAACGAAGACGGCAGAATGGCAAGACTTGATGACCTTTTAAAATTTGCAAAAAAACATAGATTAAAGATAGCAAGCATTGAAGATTTAATATCTTACAGGTTAAAAAATGAAAAATTAATTTTAAAAATTAAGAATAAAAAAATTAAAATTAAAAAATTTGGTTTTTTTGATTTAAATATTTTTAAAAGTAAATTAGATAATTTAAATCACTTAGCAATAACCAAAGGAAATTTTAATTTTAATAGATCTACTAGAGTGAGAGTAATTTCTATAAAAAAATTTAAAAAATTAGAAAATTTAAAAAACAGTATCTTTATAAGATCTATAAAATATCTTTCTCAATACAATAATTTTGCTTTAATCATCATAAAGAACGAAACATCCAATACAAATAAAGATGAGTCCATAAAAAGTACTAATATTTTAAGATACTATGGTATCGGGGCACAAATAATTAAAGACCTTAAAATAAGAAATATGGTATTAGTATCTAGATCTAGAAAAAAAATTATTGGTTTAGATGGTTATGGAATTAAGATTACAAAACAAGAGATAATTAAATGAAGAGAGAAATAAAAATATGTATTATAAGATCATTATATAATGATACCTCAAAATTACTACAAAGCGCTGTTACAGAATTAAAAAAAAGAAAAATTATTTTTAAGATAATAGAGGTTCCAGGGGCATTCGAAATACCAGTTGTTTTGGCACGAAATATTAAAAAATATGATGGCTTTATCGCTTTAGGATCAATAATAAAAGGCGGAACCCCAAACTTCGAGTTTATTTCTTCTGCTATTACTAATGGGCTAATTCAGGTTTCAGTATTATATAAAAAACCTATTGGAAATGCTGTTATTACTTGTTTAAATGAAAAGCAAGCTCGTGCAAGATCCTCAAAAGGGTTTGAGGCAGCTATAGCAGTTTGCGATGTATTAAATGCCAAATAACAAAACAAATGTAACACCAAGAGTTAGGGTTGTTCAAAAGCTCTATGGTAATACTCTAAATTCTGACGCTGATATAGAATACCCAAAAAGTCAGTATAAAAAATTTATTAAGGATGTTGTTCAAGGTACGATTGAACGAAACGACCTAATAATTGAGACCATTAAAAGACATATACCAGATGACCTAGATCTTAAAAGAACTGATAAATTATTAAAAATCATTGTATTTGCTGCTGTTTTTGAACTTATGTACAAACACAATAATCCTACAAAGGTTATAATTAATGAGTACGTGAAAACATCGGAGTTTTTCCTAGAAAAAGCGCAAATTAAATTTGTAAATGCAATTTTAGATAAAATCTCTAAAAGCATCAGGAAACCTCTTTAATTTATACATTTTTAAATCAACAATTGAGCAAAGTATTTCTTGCCTTTAATTGATTTTTTTGGCATTTATGCAAATCTTATGAATTCAATTAACGAATTACTTTACGTTATAATCTTTACAGGCTTGATAGCAGTTTTTTATAGTTATTTACTTTCTAAACAAATTTTAAAAGCAAGTCCTGGAAATGCTAGAATGCAAGAAATTGCAGAGGCAATTCAAATCGGTGCAAAGGCATATTTAAAAAGACAATACATCACCATTTCAATAGTCGGTTTCGTTGTCCTAGTAATAGTAAGTTACCTTTTTAGTCCATTAGTTGGATTGGGATATTTTATAGGTGCAACACTCTCTGGAATAGCTGGATACGTTGGGATGTTAATATCAGTTGAAGCGAATGTTAGAACCGCTGAAGCCTCAAGAAAAAGTTTACAGTCTGGTTTAACTATGGCATTTAAATCTGGTGCAATAACAGGATTACTTGTTGCAGGATTAGCACTTTTATCAATTTCAATTTATTTTTTAATTTTAATAGACTTAAATATTGATAGCAGAGAAATCATTAACGCTCTAGTAGCCTTAGGGTTTGGAGCTTCTTTAATTTCTATTTTTGCTAGACTAGGTGGCGGTATATTTACAAAGGGAGCAGATGTAGGTGCAGACTTGGTAGGTAAAGTTGAAGCTGGCATTCCAGAAGATGATCCAAGAAATCCAGCAGTAATTGCAGACAATGTTGGTGACAATGTTGGTGATTGTGCAGGTATGGCAGCGGACTTATTTGAGACTTACGCTGTGACAATTGTTGCTACAATGGTTTTAGCCTCAATTTTTTTTTCCAGTAATGCGAATATGATGGTATACCCTCTAGCAATCGGTGGCTCTTGCATCCTTACATCTATAGCTGGAACTTTTTTTGTTAGGATTGGCAAAACTAAGAATATTATGAACGCACTTTACAAAGGATTTATTGTAACTGCCGTTTCATCTCTCGTTATTTTGTATCCAGTCACTGACTCTGTGTTAGGATTAGAAACAGTATTTAATGTAGCAAATAAAAGTTTTACTGGTTTAGATTTGTATATTTGTGGTGTAGCAGGATTAGTAATAACCGGTTTGCTAATTTGGATTACAGAATATTACACAGGAACAAATTACAGACCTGTAAAATCAATTGCTAAATCATCTACAACAGGACATGGAACAAATGTAATTCAAGGTTTAGCTGTTTCGATGGAAGCAACAGCAGTACCTGCCTTGATTATAGTAATTGGAATTTTATATACTAATAGTGTTGCAGGTCTTTTTGGAATAGCTATTGCAGTAACATCTAT
>CESI01025636.1_pt1 | contig 10286 bp, 9 predicted proteins | sample 356301 | NCBI WGS metagenome assembly CESI01 (sample SAMEA2621423, study PRJEB7988) | marine metagenome | biome: marine biome (ENVO:00000447); feature: deep chlorophyll maximum layer (ENVO:xxxxxxxx); material: "saline water (ENVO:00002010), including plankton (ENVO:xxxxxxxx)" | depth 40 m | reverse complement strand
TGCAAGACCAAAGTTGCCGTCTGTAAACAACTGTGAACTCATAGCTTGCGCGGCCTTGGATTATGTTACTACTTTGTCCTACAAGTTGCTCTGCATGTTCGTAAGTTTTATAATTAATAAAATCTCCAGCGCCTTGTCTTTCAATTGAGAATTCCTCACCAATTGAAAAAGCTGTACTAAATAAAAATAAGAAAGCGGCTAATGTAAATTTTTTCATGTATAATCCTCGTAAATAAAACCTAACCATTTGAGATTAAATCTGCAAGTTTGATATTTACATTGTACGAAATTACCTATCGTGATCAGTTAAATTTTGTACTGTTTTTGACTTATTCGGGAGTTTCATAATCTCCGCGATGAGGTCTTAGATTTAATAAACCGTAGTTTTCTGGAAATTTTGTTGTTGTTGCCCATAAATGGTCACCGTAATAAAATGGTTTAAATTTTTTTACATTTTGAATAGGTAACGGTGTTATTATAGTATTAGGACGAGGTTCAAAAAAGAAGGGTACTGAATGTCTAGTTTCGCCTTGACTTAAAACTCTATGCTGTGTTGCCTTGATTTTTCCACCAGTCCATAATTCTAGTAGTCCACCAAAATTGATTGAAAAACTATCTTCAATTATTGGTACATCAATCCAGTTTTGCTCACTTGTTGATGCTTGTAATCCCCCGACTCCGCATTGAGCCAGCACTGTCAATAGTCCACTGTCGACGTGAGATCTTGCGGTTTGTTCGTATTTTTTCCCATTATAGTGAGTATACCGATCAGGAACATCGTCTTTGCTTTCTAACTCTGAAGTTCGTTTTGGATAATGGAGTAGCCGTAAAGTTGATATTCCATCTTCAAAAGCATCACGGAAGATGTTTTTATTGATTTTTAAACTTCTTGATAAAGAATCTAAAATATAAATACCAATTTCCTCCATGCCCAAATAATAATTGCCAGTTATTTTTTTCCAGTGTTTAGGCAAATCACAGTCGTCAGGTATTGGTGTTGGTTCGTAGAGAATGTCATCATCCCTATTTTCCGGTAATTTTCGTATTATATCGGGGCCGATTTCAAAGCCTTCTCTGTTACGTGCTTTACTTGATGATAAAGGAAACCAGCCACGGTACTTATGAGCATTTTCAGAAGCAAAATTCTTTTTCCAGAAAGGTCTTTGTTTTTCTTCAGATAAATTAAATATCTTTAACATTATATCTCGTTCTGTTTGGTTCACTTTTAAGCTTTTGGGATGACCCATCACAACCATAAATCCAACTTCAAAAGCAGCACTCGCAATTTGTTGATCTATTTTTTTCTTTTGTGACTCATTATCTGTAAATAATAAGCTTATATCTATGATGGGGATTTTTGTCATAAGTTTTACTTTTTAGCGTTTCTATGCGGCTTTATGGTATTAAATTATTCATTCTATTATTGAATAGGTTTTGAAAAACCTGCAAGTTCAATTATTGTTAAATTTTGAAGGGAATTATAATGCCGTCTAAAGTTGGAATATACGATAGTATTAAATCACCATTCGTTACAGATATCAAAAAAGTATTACCTGAATGGATTGATTATAATGGTCATATGAATGTTGCATATTACACATTGGCATTCGATGAGGCATTAGATGATTTCTTGAATGAAATTGGCATTGGAGAGTCGTACGTAAAAAGCTCTCAAAATGGACCTTATGCCTTGCAAGCAAATTATCATTATTTAAATGAGTTGTTAGAAGGTGAGCAATTTAGGGTACGTATATATTTAGTTGATGTGAGTGATAAGTGTTTTCATTCAGCAATGGAAATATTTAACGAAAAAGATCTTTCTATTTGTGCAGTTTGTGAGCAAATTACTATGAATGTTGACTTAAAAAGAAGAAAATCAAATAATTACCCTGATTGGGTTAGAGAGAAATTTGATATGATGCTTGGTTCTCAAAATGATGAGCAATTGCCAGCCCAGATAGGTAAGCCAATCGGTTTGCGGCACTAAGTGGTCTTAAAATCATGCGATTGTTTTAATTGTCTTTAACGCTCCATCTAAAGCTTCACCTTGTTCATCTAGCAGTGCGGCTTCACGTAAGCGTTCAATCCATTGGGCTGCATCTTCTCTCCCTGTAACTAATTTAGCACCACTGATCACTCTATCAAATTTTGATAAACCTCTTACGTGCGTATCGGAATAGCCTTTAATTAATCTTCGACATTTTACTATTTCGACAGCCAAGTCATACTGTTCAGGCAAAAAGGACATGAATTTATTAATCCACTCCTCTCTATGTATACGTTCAACTTCGTGTCTTAATGTTTTAGTTCTGTACCCTCGTAGTCCTGCCAACAGATATAAGGTTAAGAAAGCTGGTAAACTTGTGGAACGTATCCTTCGACCCTTATTTACCATTTTGTCTAATTGTTTCATTCTTTTTGAGCTTTGTTCAAACCATTTTCCAAACGCTTTTGGGAAAAGGCCTACAACTTCTTCTGCCCTTGGGTGGAAGTATTCTGTAATTTTTAATCGATTATCTTTTGTAACGCCCATCTCTTTTTGTATGCGAGCAGTCCGCTTTGAACGGGTTTTTAAATCAGCCACCCTTATTATGTCATCATAAGCCATTGCATTGGCAATGTGCTTTGCAGATTGAATTGAAAGAGAGTAACTTTTGTTTGCAGAATCTTGAGAAATAATTTCTTTTAATACTTTGATATATTCTCTTCCATATTTAGTATTTTGAAAATCTACTACTTTCTTTAATCCTAAGTTGGCCATTTTTTGAATTTCTTTTGGCATGAGGGCTATTTCACTAATAAGATCCTTCCACTCGCGCATTAAACGTTCAGGCCCCACTATTTTAAGTTCTTCTTCATCTCCACCTTTATTGATTGGTTTTTTTAGGGGTGGGTTCTTTACAGCTTTAATTGCATCGTTAAAAGCGCAAAGGCTAGCCTCAACTCCTTTACCTGATGACCGTATAGATTCCTCGAAAGCTTCATGAGGGAAGGGAAGAGCCTCTGATGCAGCCAAAGCACCAAAAAGACTCGCCGAAACAACTGATTTTGCATTGATAGCAATTTCTTCCATGTCCAGTAAAATTAGTTTTTTTGCAGCAATTTCAGCTGCTGCAAAAACTTCCGATGAAGCAGCTATTCCATCGCCAGGTACAGTTTTTTCAGAAACAGCAAGAGCTCTATGTGTTGAGCCGATTAGCGTTGTCCTATCTGGGGTGACAAATCCTCTCATTATTGCCCGTCCAACTTCCATCATTTCGGACGCAATTAAAATATCCACATCACCAGCCGCTGGTGCAAGTGAAAAGACTGGAAGTCTATCACTCATCGGGGCCATTTCAATATAATATATTGTTGCTCCAGTTCTTTGGGCAACTCCAGCGACAGATGTTGCTTGACATGCATAACCCTGAGCGCGACATAATTTATCTATCCAGTTAGCAAGCACACCACCGCCTTGACCTCCAACAGCCATTACTGCGAGTTTTAAAATTTGGTCAACGCGTGGATCAGTTTTTGTAGCGGTTAATTCTTTTTTGATCAGGTTCAACTTATGCTCCAATAAAGTTCAGGCGTTTTTTCTGTCTACGCATTTGAAAAAATTTAATAATAGATTTTTGGAATTGTGATAATATATTTTCCATATTTGTTGGATTGTGAACAACGTCTGCTTGAAAAAAAGAGGGGCAAAGGATGGCTGCATCGGCAACCTCCCCACAATTTCCACAACCAACACAACTTTGATCTATACTAGCAATCGGGTCATCTCTAAGAGGATCATCTAATTTCTTTAGGGAAAGAGATGGGCACCCTGATAATCTGATACAAGCATGATCACCGGTGCAAATATCTTCATCTACACCAAAACGTGGAATCTCGGTTCTAACCCCATTACTTATATTGTTATTTCTAATTGGCTTTTCACGCCTTTGTTTATTTAGCATGCATTCTGAAGAAGCGACTATAACTTTTGGCCCATCATATTCGGTGGTTAAGGCTTCCTTTAGCACTTCTTTCATTTTTTTCACGTCGTAGGTTCTATCAATTTGTCTAACCCATTCAACGCCAACACCCTTTAAAGCTTTTGAAATAGGATTTTGAGTTGATTTTGTATCGTTATCTGCTCGAGATGACATGACATCTTGACCGCCGGTGGCCGCAGAGTAATAGTTATCTACAATTAGTGCGACGCTGTCCGATTTGTTGAATACCATATTTCCAATCGAAGATGACAAGCCATTATGCCAAAATCCGCCATCACCAAGTATTGAAATAGCTCTTTTTTCGCCGCCGCCATCAAATGCTGCATTTGAAGCAGGTCCAAGACCATAACCCATTGTTGAGCCTCCAATTTCGAATGGGGGCAGGGTAGCAAATAAATGGCATCCAATATCACCAGTAATTTGATGTTTGCCTAGATCTTGCTCAATAAGTTTCATGGCAGCAAAAATTGGTCTTTCTGGACAACCTGTGCAAAAACTAGGAGGCCGAATTGGCACTGTTTCTGATAAATCAGGTATTTGAGTAGGGGTTACATTTGGGGATCGAACTTGACCAGGTAGAATATCTGGCATTGTTGCTTTGATAAAACTTGTTAGACTTTCCAGCATTATTTGGCCTGTATATTCACCTGCCATTGGAAAAGTATCTTTTCCATACAAACTTATTGAACTTTTTGACCGGTATAAAAAGGTTGAAAGATTTTGCTCAATAAATTCTGGTTGCCCTTCTTCGACAACTAGGATTGCTTTTTTATCTTCACAGAAAGAAAGAAATTCATTCTCGACCAATGGATATGTTACATTTAATATGTAAAGAGGTATCGAGCTATCTCCATAGATGTCAGCTAGGCCCAATCTTTGTAAAGCTCTTATAACTCCATTGTACATGCCGCCTTGGATCACGATTCCAATTGAAGAGGTGGCAGGACCAAATATCTCGTTTAACTCATTTTCGATTATAAATTTTTCTGCAGCAGGCCATCGGTTATTAACTTTGTCTAGTTCATGCACGTATGACATGGGCGGCAAAACGACTCTAGAAAAATCTCTTTTAGGATCAGATAGAGCATCTTTAACACTTAGTGGTGGTGAAACATTATCCTTGGTTTTATAGCTACCTGTTACATGACAACAACGGATTCTAACCATGAGCATCACTGGAGTGTTAGAAGCTTCAGAAAGCTCAAACCCATTTTTTACAGAGTCTACAATTGAGGGAAGGTTAGGACGAGGATCCATAAGCCAAAACTGGGATTTCATTGCAAACCCGTGGGTTCTCTCTTGCATTATAGAGGAGCCTTCACCGTAATCTTCACCAACAATTATTAATGCGCCCCCGTTCACGCCAGATGAAGCTAGGTTAGCTAACGCATCGGAAGCAACATTTACTCCAACAGGTCCTTTAAATGTTACCGCACCTCTAATTGGATAGTGAACACTTGCTGCTAACATTGCTGCGGCTGCTGCTTCAGATGCATTTGCTTCAAATCGAACTCCAAGCTCTGTCAATAATTCCTCTGCATCTGCTAGTACATCCATCAAGTGAGAGATTGGCGCTCCTTGATAACCTCCAACATAACCAACGCCATTTTCTAAAAGCGCCTTAGTAATTGCTAAAATGCCTTCGCCAGTAAAGGTATCACCATCTCCTAATCGTAGATGTTTGACTTCTGATTTAAATGAACGTTCAGCCATATTTACTCCTAGAACTTATGTTTGCGAATATTCTTCAATATTTTTTGTAAAGTTATGATAAATTGTGATTTTTCTGCATCGTCGATTTCATTAAACATTTCATTGTAGCTGTTTAACATATCAGGCCAGAGTGATCTGAATGCGTCTGAACCTAAACGTGTTAGATAAACTCGTGTCGCTCTCGTGTCGATGATATCAATTTCTCTTTTAATAAGTCCATCTGAGTTTAATTGTTCTAATGCTCGGCTAAGAGTTGACTGTTCAACTACCGCATATACGGCTAATTCGCTAATCAACATTCCATCAACGGCGGATAATACAGCTAAAGCTCTCATCTTAGGAGTTGTTAAGTCCAGAGAAGTCATTTTTCGTCTTAAAGATTCATTGTACCTGCCCATAATTCTGTTCATTAAATATGGTGCAAATTCATCAAGCAAATGATCCTCTAGTAGAGGTTGTTTTTTCTTAATACTTTCAAATCTTTTATTCATGCGCCCAGCCTCTTAGCTAAATTGAAACCTGAGCCACCGCTCAATCCTGGGCCTGGGTGGGTTGACGCGCCAATGTGATGAAGGTTTTTCACGACAGTTTTATTGTTTATTGAATTATTAAAGGGTCTCCAAAGGAAGAACTGATCAATGGAACACGCTCCCCCGTAGGGATCACCACCCACTAAATTAATATTCAATTTTGAAAGCTGGCTTGGGGAGTAACATTGCCTTTGTAACTTAATGTTTGTGAAATTTTTGATATGATTTTTTAGCAAACTTTCAACCCGGTCTGCAAATAGTTCAGTGATCTCGTCATCCCATTCAGACCCGCTGTTAATTATACCTGCGGCATCTCCTTTTATCGTTGATGGTGCGTCTGGAATTTGAACCCATAAAATACTCTTACCAGTTGGACATCTTGTTGGGTCTAGTGCGGTTGGTTGCCCTACGCAGATAGTGGGCGTTTCGGGTAGCATGCCTCGTTCAGCTTCATTTGATGATTTTGAAACTGCATCAATACCGTCAGATAAATGAATTAATGCCACCTCACTTAGTTTTGGATCATTCCATTCTGGGGGAGCATCTAATGCATAATGGATCTGAAAATTCCCTCTCCCATGCCTAAAGTTCACTTTTTCATTTGTCGTTTCTGTGCTGTTGTCACTTAATAATCTATCATATAACTGCCCTGGCGTAACTGATGCTATTACACTAGGAGCCTCTATTTTTTCCCCACCTGTTATTATTACACCGGTCACTTTTCCATTTTTTACAACAATCTTATTTACATCGGTTGAACTTAAAAACCTTCCACCATTTGCCTCAATTAAACTTCTAAAAGCTGAAACGGCTTGTCCAGAGCCGCCTTTTACAATTGGGGCTCCTGCAGCTTCCAAGGCGAATGCTATTACTTTTCCCATTTGTCCAGAATATGTGCTTTCAGGTGTTAGGCCCGTATGTAGCACCCAAGGAGCAAATAAGGCTTGTGGCAACGGGTGTGAGTATGAACTCTCAAGCCAGGTTCTTGCCGAAATTAATGCACCACCAAACCAGTTAATTAAGTTTCTGAAACCTTTTTTCCAAATCTGTTTTGATATAAGTTTAACCATTTTCCAGGACCACAGAGGGCCACCAAGTAAAGAAAATAAAAAATCAGCATCGTTTGCAATTTCATTTATATCTTTTAAAAATTGCTTTCCGTCATCATCATTCAATTTGCTAATTCTTTTGAAATTAGTTGATTGATCTGTAGATAAAATGAGACTTGTACCATTGGGTCGTATTACCGCGGTTGGATTGGCAGATTGACAAAATTCCAACCCGTATTTTTTTAAATCGCTACTTAACTCTGCATAAGCTGGTGATGTTATAAATAAAACGAATGTTGCAGCCATAATGTCATGTTTAAAGCCTGGTAGCGTTATCTCTTCTGTGGACAAGCAGCCACCAAAAGATTCTGATCGTTCAACAATCAGAACCTTTTTTCCTGCGCGAGAAAGCAAGGCGCCTGCGACCAATCCGTTTATTCCGGAGCCAATTATAATATAGTCTAAACCGGCCATCAAAGTTACTTCTGTACTAAAGCCATTGCTCTAATTGGACTCCCTGTACCTCTTTCTATTTTTAAAGGTGCAGCGATTAGAATTGCTCCTTTGGCGGGTAGTTTATCCAAATTTGCAAGAGATGCTAAGCCAAAGCAATTATTTTTATGTAGAAGATTGTGTGCTGGAAATGGAGGATCCATTCCACCTGCTTGGCCTGCGTCTGTTCCAATACACTGGCTGCCCCAACCAACGATATCTTTTGATAGCAAATACTCAAGACAATCAACTGATGGGCCTGGTGAGTGAGGGCCACTTTCGTCAGCATTCAAGAATAGATCTTGGTCATGCCCCCTGCTATCCCAATCTGTTCGCATCACAACCCATTCACCTTTATTAATCGAGCCATGCTCCAATTCCCATGATTTCACATGGTCAGCTGTCAAAAGAAAATCTGGATCAGAATTTGATGCTTCAGAGCAGTCAATAACATTAACAGGTGCTACAAGTCTTTGAACAGAAAGAGTGTCAGTGTAACCATCTTCAAAATCCTTGCCAGTTATCCAATGATGGGGAGCATCAAAATGTGTTCCCGTATGTTCTCCAAGCACCATCCAATTCCATGCGAAGAAAGGCCCATCTTCGTCATATTCAGAGATTTTGTGTATTTCTACTTTTGGAGTAGGTTTGGCAAAATCAGCTGGCAATTGTAAGATTGGTGTGTTTGGACCAAGTGTCCCCGTGCAATCTACGACTTCTATCTCTCCTGATAACAACTTTGGTCCAAGACTATTAAGTAATTCTGATGAACTCATTTTTCAATTTCCTTTTTTTGTTTATCATTAAAATTATTGATCTGTTCTGATACGATTCGGCTAGACAAATTTAAATGCAATTGCATATAACTAGACATATTTGAATGCATTTGCAATTATATTTGAATGCATTTGCAAATATAATTATCAAGGAAGTGGTGAGATTAAATGGCAATTACTGAACCAGATGCAATTATTATCGGTGGAGGACATAATAGTTTAGCCTGTGCATCACATTTAGCTGTTAAAGGTTGGAAAGTACTAGTTTTAGAAAAAGCTGAAGTTGCTGGAGGCGCTGTAAAGAGTGGTGAGTATACGGATCCTGGCTTTCAACACGATTGGGCAACAATGAACCTATCTTTATTTGGTGGTTCTAAATTTTTTCAAAAATATGAAAAGGAATTAATTTTAAATGGCTTGGAGTTTGTTCCCACTAAAAATTGTTTTGCGAGTGTCTTTCCCGAGGATAAGTGGTTAGGTATTAGCAATGATTTATCTAAAAATCTGAACCAAATTTCAAAGTTTTCGAAAGAAGATTCAAGGGCCTGGCAAGAATTGAGTGAAAATTTTCCTGAAGAGGCCACTACTATTTTTAGGTTATTGGGAAATAAACTGAGCTTTAAGAATTTAATTTTTCTATTTTTCTCTATTGTTAGAAAAAAGGGCATAGGCGGTGCCATAGATTTTATTAGGTTTTTATTAATGTCTCCCAGGGCATGGTTAGATGAAACTTTCAAATCTAGATATCTAAAATCCACATTGGCAGCTTGGGGAATGCATTTGGACTTTTCACCAGATACGGCTGGGGGTGCATTATTTCCTTATTTAGAGGCAATGACTAACCAATCTTTTGGAATGGTTCTAGGCAAAGGTGGTGCTGATACAATAATTAAAGCCATGATTGGTTTAATACACTCAAAAGAAGGCTCAGTGGAGTGTAATTCAGAAGTAAGTGAGGTTATCCAAGAGAGTGGAAGAGCCATCGGTGTTAGACTTATTGATGGTAAAATTATTAAAGCCAAGCGTTGTGTGATAGCAAATGTTTCCCCGTCAGCTCTTCTTAAGCTCGTGAATCAGTTTGATAACTCAAGATATTCAAATGGTCTTAGTAATTTTAAGCATGCACCTGGAACAATGATGATACATCTTTCAATGAACCAGTTGCCTGATTGGAAAGCAGGGGCTGAGTTGAAAGATTTTGCATATGTACATATTGCTCCTTCGTTAGAACAAATGGCTAAAACTTATCAGCAAGCAATAGAAGGTCTGTTGCCTGACAGGCCAATAATTGTAGTTGGCCAACCTACGTCAGTGGATAGTTCGCGGGCTCCTTTGGGAAAACATATACTTTGGATTCAGGTCCGAATGGTTCCAGGACAGATAAATGGCGATGCTAGCAAACAAATAAAAGAAAATGACTGGTCAAAAATTAAAGATATTTATGCAGAAAGAGTCCTTAATATAATTGAAGAATATGCGCCCAATACAAAAGAAAAAATTATAAAACGTAGGGTCATATCACCTCTGGAATTGGAAAAAGATAATCCAAACCTTGTATTTGGAGACCAAATATGCGGTAGTCATCATTTGGCGCAACATTTCATTTTCCGCCCTGTAAGAGGATATACAGACGGAACCACGCCGATTCCAAATTTGTACCATACGGGTGCTGCAATTTGGCCAGGCGCTGGTACTGGAGCAGGTTCAGGTTATTTACTAGGCAGAAAGCTTGCTGGGGATTAA
>CESI01018040.1_pt1 | contig 10292 bp, 3 predicted proteins | sample 356301 | NCBI WGS metagenome assembly CESI01 (sample SAMEA2621423, study PRJEB7988) | marine metagenome | biome: marine biome (ENVO:00000447); feature: deep chlorophyll maximum layer (ENVO:xxxxxxxx); material: "saline water (ENVO:00002010), including plankton (ENVO:xxxxxxxx)" | depth 40 m | reverse complement strand
AATCCTGCACCCGCATTCCAACCGGATGCTTGCATCACCGTTGCTGGGACATCTACTCAAGATCGATTTGGATGCCCAGACGGTGACGGCGATGGCTGGTCTGATGATGGTGATTTGTACCCTGCAGACCCCTTGCAATGGGTTGATTCTGATGGTGACGGTTATGGAGACAATTACTATTATGATATTAATGGCGCCCAACTTCATATGAATCAAACCGGTGATGCATTCCCGGATGATGCTACCCAATGGAACGATACCGATGGAGATGACTACGGTGATAATTATCAGAACGTCTCTTGGGATAATTTCCGCCCACCGGAATGGCCAGGTCTTCTTTTGATTGTTGCCAACAACGCTGACACTTTCCCGCTCGACCGCACGCAATGGGCGGATTCCGATGGTGATTGGGTTGGCGATGAGCAAATGAGCGACCGTTCCGATGGCTGCCCAACAATTTGGGGCAACTCTCAGTATGACCGGCTCGGTTGCCTCGATACAGACGGCGATGGCTGGTCAGATCCAGATGCTGGATGGCCAGCGACTTCCAATTGCTACGGAGCCGATGCATTCCCTACAGATGCGACCCAATGGTGTGATGAAGACAACGATGGCTACGGCAGTAATCAAACAGGTAACAATGCCGATGAATGCCCGAACCAAGCAGGAACTTCCACCGAGGATCGAATCGGTTGTGCTGATCGAGACGGTGATGGCTATTCCAATGCTGGCGACCCATTCCCCGACGATTCCACTCAATGGGCTGACCGCGACGGTGACAACCGTGGCGACAATGCAACTGGCAACAATGCCGACCTCTTCCCTGACGATTCGTCTCAATGGAAAGATACCGATGAAGACGGTTATGGTGACAATAAAGGCGGATTCAACGGAGATTCATTCCCGAATGACCCGAATCAATGGCATGATACCGATGGTGATGGCTATGGTGACAATTTTATCGATGAAGACAATGATGGGATTTCAGAAGGCTTGTCCGATGTTTGCCCTCTTGTGTCTGGAAATTCAATGGATCCTGCCACACGAGGTTGCACAGATTCAGACAGCGACGGTTTTGTCGACCCCGTTGATGTATTCCCAATGGACCCATTCCAATGGGCTGATTCAGACGGTGATGGCTTTGGAGATAACACAGCAGTTCCAAGTGGAGATGATTGCGTAGACATTTATGGCAAGTCTTACGAAAACAACCGACACGGTTGCCCGGATGCAGACTTTGATGGCTGGGCGGATGTTGACGATGCTTTCCCGAACGACACACTTCAATGGAAAGATACAGATGGAGACGGCTGGGGAGATAATTACGGTTGGTTCAACGACACCATCCAAGACCTCGACAATGTAGGTCAAACTATCACAATTCGCAATCAATCTGGAGATGCTTTCCCGCTCATTGATGACCAATGGTCAGACATGGATGGCGATGGCTGGGGCGATAATCAAACCAGTTTCTATCAACCAGACGCCTTCCCATTCGAACCTTCTCAATGGAATGACTTCGATGGCGATGGCTTTGGCGATAATAGCGTCTATGACCCCGATGGCGAAGAAGGGCCTCTTGGACCACAAAGTGCATTTGAGCCGGATGCTTGCCGTAAGGAATACGGAGAATCGAATCTCGAAGAATACGGTTGCCCTGACAGCGATGCAGATGGACGTGCAGATTTGTATGACCCGTGCCCGTGGGACCCAGCTGTCACCAATGGTGTATTGACTGGGCCGAATGCGGTTACATGTTCGATTACTTCAGACCCGAATGTGAACACAGGTGGGGATGAAAGTGGGCTTGGTTTCTCATCGAATTCAAAGACCTATCTCGTGATGGGCGGTTCCATTGTGTTCCTCCTGGCATTGATTTTCGTAGCACAAATTGCCAAGGCTTCCTCGAAACGTAAATCCTCGCTCGAACGGGCAAACGAACGAAAGACGGATCTTGCTTTCTCTGAAGAAGAAGAGCGCCGCCTGGCCTGGATTGACCATTACGTGGCAGCCGGACAACTTGACGAAGCTCGAGCACTTGGATGGACAGAAGGACAACCGACTCCAGAATGGAAGCAGTTTGAAATGCAACAACAAGCAACTCAAGATGCTTCAATACCGACGATGCTTGACCTCAATCAACTTTGAAGTTTGGTTCTTTGTTACGCATCGTTTGCACCGCTGACCTTTCAAGTAATGAGAGAAATGTTTGTTCATGGCCGGCGATACGCGTAACACCGTAGTGCTTCTCGCGTCGTTGCTACTCCTTTCCTCTCTCCCATTTATTTCGAGTGCTGATACCACCAATATTGTCTTTGAAGTCGAAGAAACTTCCTCTCCGTTGAATGGCTGGTATGTGGAAGGAGATACGGTTGAACTTACAGCAATGTTCACCAACAATGGTGATTCGTCTACGATTGCCAACGACCCCTCTTGCGGTGTTGTTTTACAAGTTTCAAACGCTACAGGTTCTCTTCTCGTTGACGCTTCGTCTTCATGTAGGGGCCAGACTCAAAGTATCGATTTAGCTGAAAGTGAAACCTATTCTTTTGATCGTTTGACATGGAATCTTCAACTTGAAGATGGCGTGCTTGTAGAGCCAGGAGTCTATACCGTGTCCGCGTATCACTCTGCCACTCAATCGATTGCTTCGAAAGTTATTCAAGTCCAAACGCCGGTTGAAGTGTCACTTGAACTTGACTTAATTCTGGATCTTAGTAGCCGGTTAAACGAAATACAACAGAATGAAGAAATTGTTCTCGGTGTGACACTTAGTAATCCTACTAACCAAGTCATTACTTTCCCACAGAATGCTGGTTGTCTCGTTGAATTGAATATGAATGCTGAAGTTTCTTTAGCTATGCCTTGTTTTGCTAATCTTACTTACCTCCAACCGTATGAACAAACTTCTCTTGGACATGTTTTACTTGAAGATGGCTCGTTAAATCAAGGTCTAAACCTCGTCCAGGTAAGCTTCCCTTCGCAATATCTCATGGAATCAATATCCTTTACTTTGGAAGGGTCAGAAGTGATTGACACCTCACTCCAAAACATTCTCTTGCCAGAGGTTCTCCTTCAAAATGGTGAAAAAGCACTTTATTCCCAAGGAGAGATCCTCGCTTCGACTCTCCTTTTGACAAATATTGGAAATGAAACAGTACCCCTTCAATTTACCAATACTTGCCGAGCTGAAATGTGGGTTTTGGATGACCGAGGAGACGTTGTGTTTGACAGTCGTATGTTGAAAAACTGTAACGCATTAGAGCTGGACTACATTATAGATCCAAATGAGCAAGTACAATTTACATTGCCCGATTGGACCTTTACCGACCTAGAAGGCTGTGCGGTTCCATCTGGAGAATACACACTCGTAGTAGAAGTCCCGGAATTCCATCTGTCGAGTATTCAGAGTATTCAATATGAGCACAACACACCATCTGATTGTAAATCTCCTCTTGAAATCGAATTGAACCCAGAGGTATTCCCAATCGAAACAGGGTTTAACTTGAACCTCGAAATCATTGCTCTCAATGAAGAGGTAGATTTGCGGTGGATTGGGCCTTGCGCTGTGATTATTTCAATCATTGATTTATCAACGCTAGAAGAAGTCCATTCGCAACCTTCAATGTGTGATTACTATGACGGTCGCCATCTCGTTCTTCCTTCAGGTGACAATGCCGCTCCTCTACTCTTTGAAATTGGCATGGTCAATATGGTTGACATGGAATTGCAACCACTTCCTGAAGGTCAATACCAAATGATTTTGGATCTGGAAACAAATCCGCAGACTCGAGCCGGTTTTGCCTTCTCGTGGCCATTTGCTGATGAGCAAACAACAATGCAACAGTCTGCAGAGGTTGTCCTTGAACCTAAATCTCGCCTCATTAGCGGGACTTGGTCCGGATTACAAACCGAACAAGGTACATGTTGGATGTTTGAATCAGTTGACGAGGGGCAACTCTTACTCTCAAGTGCAACTCTTGGTCAATGGCTTCCACAACAAGGGTTGAGTGGTACCTACGAAGTCATCGATGCTCCTGCTCATCCAGCATGTGAAAACTTCCAAGCACAATCATTCCAAGTACGAGGCGTTGAAGTTGAATCACAACTCCAAGTATCTGAACCTCTCGCTGAACCATCCGAGTTAGAAGAAGAATTGAGTGTTCAAGAACAAGCAGTATCCTTCATACCATCTGCGATAGTTGTTGTCACGACCGGTTCTCTTCTGTCTCTTTTATTCACCTTTGTACTGGGTAATGAGTCACTTCGTATTCCCACGACAACCGCAGGGTTGTGGCTCTTGGGCCTTCTCGGTCGAACGCATGAAACGACCGATGGTCGTTATCAGCGAGGACGATTGATGGGGTATCTTACAGCAAACCCCGGATGCCACTTCCGCGCGCTCATGGCAGCTCTTGACATGAGCAATGGACAAATTACCCACCATTTGCGAATTCTCGAATCTGAAGAAGGTATTTGGCGTCGAAAGGATGGCCGTTTGATGCGTTACTACCCACTTACGAATTCACTTTATCCGAATATGAGTGAGGACGAGTTACCAGTTCCACCGCTTTCACCAGATCCAAACAGTCTACAAGGTAAGATTCTAACTCTCCTCGACCGAGATGGGCCGTTGGGCGAATTCCCAACACAAGCCGAATTAGCAGCACGTTTGGAAAAGAGTCAACAACTCGTCTCACATCATTTGCGTACATTGCAGAAGTTTGGTTTAGTTGAGAAAAGAAAGATGGGCGTTAAAAACCGTTACAAGTTAACCCGTGAAGCAATTTTCCTCTTAGAAACGAATACAGATTTCACTCGTGAAGATTAACTTCTCGAACGATCCCTTGATGTTCAATAGCCCATTCGATTTCAGTCCAACCTTGTTTGTTCGCAAGTTCAGTTACTGTTTCCCGATCATATCCATTGTTCAGAACGATACCAACAACGCCTCCAGCCCCTGCACCCATTACTTTCCAAGCCATGATTGCCTCATTAAATTGCAAAGGTTTGAGATACTTTTCAAAGGGTTCATTAAATTCTTTACCGAGTAAATTTACGCTCCAACTTGTTCGATACAAACTGCGTGCGAAATGCTCTGGAGATTCAATTTGAATTGCTTCGAGCATTTCTTGAGTCATGTGACGGATTCGTTCAAGGCCGTTTTTTATGTCTTGATCACCCATACTGTACTTTCTCCATACTTCTTGGTGAAGGTCACCAGATACATGAGAAATACCACTGTCAAAAAGCAAAAGATTCTCCTCGATCCACGACATGAATTCTGGAGATGGATTCAACTGTGTCGATGTCACTGTGTCTCCATGAAATTGCAGATGTTGGATTCCACCCAGGGCGCTTGCCCATTGGTCTTGTCGCCCCCCGGTATTTCCGAGTAGTGCTTCAAACTGGAAGGCGAGTTCGGCAATTTCTTCCGGTGTTCTACCTTCTCCAGAAATCGCCGCTAATAGAGCTACATTCATTGCCCCTGAAGTGCCAAGCCCCGAGCCAACCGGGACATCTGAACTGTATTGAACAGTAATCTTCCGTTCATTATCAATATGCATTTCAGCAGTAATGTACCGATTGATGGCAATGTTGATGACTTCACCTCCATGTTCTGAACAATACGCAGGAACATCGCTCCAACCTCCTGCAAGGTCGATGCGAACCGGAACTCGAACGGAGATTGTCTTGGCCATATATACCCGATTATTCCCACCCACATGAAGAGTGGCATTCAAGTGAAATGGTTGATTCGGAGGATTGTCCCGCAAGACATGAGGTATCGATATGGCCCAAGAATACAGTCTCGTTAACGAAGTTGCTTGGCAGCAAAAATGGGATGATGGGAAAATATTTGAATGCACTCTTCGTGCAGATCGCCCTAAATTCTACTGTCTGGAAATGTACCCATACCCCTCTGGGGAAATGCATATGGGCCACGTTCGAAACTATTCGATTGGAGATGCAGTTGCTCGGTATAAGCGGATGATGGGTTTCGATGTCCTCTATCCAATCGGTTTCGATTCCTTTGGAATGCCTGCTGAAAATGCTGCCATGGATGAAGGCGGTCACCCTCACGAGATTACCGAACGTAACATGGCTTCGATCACGAAGCAAATCAAACGAATGGGATTTTCTTATGATTGGAAACGACAGGTGGTGAGCCATGATCCACGCTACTACAAGTGGAATCAGTATTTCTTCCGCAAATTCTTTGAAAAAGGTCTTGCTTATCGCGAACATGCTCCAGTGAATTGGTGTGAGCAGTGTGAAACAGTCCTTGCTAACGAGCAAGTCAAGGCTGGTCGTTGCTGGCGTTGTAATGGCCCAGTCAATCAAAAAGAAATGAATCAATGGTTCCTCGATATCAATCAATACGCGCAAGAACTTGTTGATGGCCTTGACACCATTGATTTCCCTGAAAATGTGAAATCCTTGCAACGAGATTGGTTGGGGCGCTCAGAAGGTGCTGAAATCAGTTTCCAAGTTGTTGATTCTGATGAATCCATTGAAGTGTTCACAACTCGACCCGATACTCTCTTTGGCGTGACGTTTGTCACGCTTGCTCCTGAGCATCCAATGGCTGAAGAGTTGGTCAAAAATACGGAATTTGAATCCGGTTGGAAAGACCTCTATGATGAAGTATCAATTTTGACTGAATTCGATCGAATTCGAAATATGAAGAAGAAGAAGGGTGTACCATCTGGACGCTTTGCGATTCATCCACTCACCGGCGAACATATTCCGATTTGGATTGGCAATTTCGTTATTGCGTCATATGGAACCGGAGCAGTTATGGCTGTCCCTGGTCATGATGAACGGGATTTTGATTTCGCACAAACTTTCGATATTCCAATTAAGCGAGTATTGGTAATGAAAGAAGGTGCCGACCCTGAAGCACCTCTTGAAGCAGCAGAAACCGAGTATGGTTGGATGGTGAATTCCCCCTTAGATGACTTTGACGGTTTGTATGGAGAAGCTGCTATGAAGGCGGTTGCTGATGCATTAGAGGAGAAAGGCATCGGTAAGCAAACCATCAACTGGAAAATACGCCCTTGGCTGATTTCCCGACAACGTTACTGGGGTACGCCAATACCGGTAATTCATTGTGGAGAATGTGGCCCAGTGCTTGTTCCAGAAAGTGACCTGCCGGTGAGATTGCCAACCGATGTAGAATTTGGTCAAGGAAATCCTTTGGAAACTTCTGAATCGTTCCTTCAAGTTGACTGTCCAACATGTGGAAAGGCTGCTCGAAGAGAAACTGATACAATGGACACCTTTGTTGATTCTTCATGGTATTTCCTTCGATATACCGATGCATTGAATGACGAACAATGGTTTGAAGCAGACGCAGTTAACCACTTCATGAATGTTGATTTCTACTGCGGTGGTATCGAACATGCCCAGATGCATTTGATTTATGCTCGATTCTTCACCAAGGCTCTTCGAGATTTAGGACTCCATTCGGTTGATGAACCGTTCAATGAATTATTATGCCAAGGCATGGTAAATTCACCAGCTCCATGGTGTGAATCATGCCAACTGACTCTTTCAGTAGCCCATTCAGGTTCACCTTGCCCTCATTGTCAAAGCGTTCTTTCGGTACGTTCCGCGAAAATGAGCAAATCTCTCGGAAATACTGTTTCACCAGGCCCGATGATTCAACAATACGGAGCAGATACCGTTCGTTTGTTCATTTTATTTGCTGCAAATCCAACTGCTGGAATGGATTGGTCTGATTCTGCTGTTGCTTCGAACCACCGCGTTCTCATTCAAATGGCTTCCATGCCGGAGCGTCTCCTCGGTTGGAAGGGCGGTACATCTTCCATGGACACTTGGATGATTGCTCGTTTGAAACAACGGTGTGAAGAATTCCAACATGCGATGAATGGTTTTGATTTACGTCGCGCGGTAGAGATTTCTCATTACGAACTCATCAAGGACATCAACTGGTACACTCGCCGTGGTGGAGATAATTCTACACTCGGTCTCCAAATCCTCAAATCATGGACGCATCTTGTCTCTATCTCAACACCCCATTTGGCGGAAGAATGGTGGCTTACTCTCGGGTTTGAGGGGCTTGTTAGTGGAACTGAACTTGAACGCCTTCCAGAGATGACTGAGGCTGAACAATCGGCCCTTGACTGTGAAACTTTACTCCGCAGTGTGCTTGATTCTGCGCGACGAATCAAGGATGTAGCTGAAAGGCACCTCGACGGTCCTGCTCAATCCGCCACAATCGTCGTATCACCTACCTGGAAACGGGTTATGGCTGTTGAAGCACTCGAGTATCTCGAACAAGGCGGTAGCCCGAAAAAGTTTGTAACTCATTTGTCACAAATGGACATCGCTCAAGGAGATCGTAAAGGTGAAATCATTGGCTACTGGGGTAAGAAGATGTTACCTCAAGTCTTCAAGTGGGACGACGCATCCCGAATTCTTTTACGTAGTTCACTCGATGAGGTTGAAGCAATTTCTACTCGGGCATCCTTTATTGCTGAAGAATTAGGTCTTCAATCGGTTCATGTTGTTCTTGGCGAATCACCCGAAGATAATACGGGGCGCGCAGGTGGTTCTCTCCCACTTGCACCAGCGATTGTCTACGCTTAGTCAGCGCTTTTGCCATTCAGTACCTGTCCACCAGAAGTTTGAACCATCGTCCATGGTTCTCCAAGTATAGCCTGCTTCATCAGTCCATTGTCGCAGAACAGTTGGTTCTGCAATTGCTACAGGTTGTTGAACTACAGGTTGTTGAACTACAGGCTGCTGATATGTTTGCTGAACTGGTTGTTGGTATGATTGTTGAGCGGGTTGAACTTGAGTTGGCATTGTTTGCTGCGTGAAATCCTTAGAAGGTACATCTTCGTCATCATTTCCTCGCTTGCGCATGAACAGAACCGCTCCTGCTGCACCACCAATTAGGAGGATGACTACGACGAGGATGGTCATCATTCTCTTTTGCGCAGCATCATCTTCTGCTGCTTGTTCTGCTGCTAGACCTTCTGCAATCAGTTGTGCATTGTCTCCAGTTCCATCGCCATCTGAGTCGAGCGTTTCATTCGCATTTTGTGGGAAGGCATCAGCATTATCTCCAACACTGTCATTATCGGAATCAAGTGATTCATTCGCATCTTGCGGGAATACGTCAGCATTATCACCGACCCCATCCATGTCTGAATCCAATGTTTCTGAAGCATCATTTGGGAATGCATCGGCATTATCTCCAACGCCATCCATGTCCGAATCCATTGTTTCAGAAGCATCATTTGGGAATACATCGGCGTTGTCTCCAACAGTGTCGTTATCTGAATCGAGAGTCTCAGTCGCATCTTGCGGGAATACGTCTGCATTGTCTCCAACTGTGTCATTATCAGAGTCAAGAGTTTCGTTTGCATCAAGTGGGAATGCATCGGCATTATCTCCAACTTCATCCATGTCTGAATCGAGGGTTTCGGACGCATCTTGTGGGAATACGTCGGCATTATCGCCGACTCCATCCATGTCAGAATCCAATGTTTCGGAAGCGTCATCTGGGAATGCATCGGCATTATCGCCTACACTATCCATGTCAGAATCCATAGTTTCAGTTGCATCTTGTGGGAATGCATCAGCATTATCTCCAACACCATCCATGTCCGAGTCGAGTGTTTCACTCGCATCTTGAGGGAACACATCGGCATTGTCGCCAACTCCATCCATGTCAGAATCCAATGCTTCGGAAGCGTCATTTGGGAATGCATCCGCGTTGTCTCCAGCTCCATCGCCATCTGTATCGATGGTTTCAGTTGCATCATTTGGGAATGCATCGGCATTATTTCCGACTCCATCTCCGTCAGTGTCGAGTGTTTCCAAAGGGTCTTGCGGGAATGCATCTGCATTATCTCCAGTACCGTCACTGTCACTGTCGGTAGTTTCTGAAGCATCATTTGGGAATGCATCGGCATTATCGCCGGTTCCATCACCATCAGTGTCGGTTGTTTCAGATGGGTCTTGAGGGAATGCATCATCGAGATCCATGGTTCCATCATTATCGGAGTCGACGTCAACAATTACGGCGTTGTCCGGACAAACTTCAGTTGAGCCCAAGTCTTTCCCATCGTTTGGAGTCACTGAAACAGTCCATGTTTCACCTACTGAAGTGGCAGTTGCTGGCAACATGTCCATGTCGTTATATGCAGGTACGACCACTCCGTTTTTCGACCAACGGATTTGTGAATCTACTTCGAAATCACCATCCGGATCGTCGAACGTGTATACGAGCATAATGTCTTCATCAACGGGTGTGT
>CESI01153921.1_pt1 | contig 10323 bp, 10 predicted proteins | sample 356301 | NCBI WGS metagenome assembly CESI01 (sample SAMEA2621423, study PRJEB7988) | marine metagenome | biome: marine biome (ENVO:00000447); feature: deep chlorophyll maximum layer (ENVO:xxxxxxxx); material: "saline water (ENVO:00002010), including plankton (ENVO:xxxxxxxx)" | depth 40 m | reverse complement strand
CGGTTGGATCACGAGCTCGCAAACTTGTCAGCTTTAGTAAAGTTTCCTGAGAAAAAGTGTATATTAATTGGCTCCAGAGATATTTGTTTTCTTTGTCCGGACCTTCTTTCAATTAAGCTACCGGTTGGAACGCGTTTTTCAGTGTTTCCGATGAGCTCTATTGAGGGGGCTAGTCAAGGGCTAAAGTACCCAATAGATAATTTAAAATTAAACCCTACAAAAAAGGTTGGGACATCTAACGAAGTAGTTTCAAAAGTCCAATTAAGCTTTAATCATAGATCAGCTATAATTATACTTCCAAAAAAATATCTTACAAATGTGCTCGAAGTACTTTAGTAATTCCTTGGGAATCTTGTAGTGTCTAGTAATGAAATAACTCTGGAATATCAAAATGATAAAATCCGTGGATCTAAAAGATATTGATCGGGCAAAGTTGGCTGCAGCAGCTATTGCAGTAGAATACATTAAAGATGGCATGAATGTTGGTCTTGGCACCGGATCTACGGCTGCCTGGATGATAAAATGTTTGGCGAATAAGATCTATAAGGAAGGAATAAGTATTAAGGCTGTTCCAACTTCTAATCAGACTGCCAAACTTGCTTTGGAGTATCAGATACAGACCACTACACTGGATGAGGTTAAATTTCTAGATATTACAATTGATGGGACTGATGAGTGTGATAAAAACTACAACCTTATTAAAGGTGGTGGTGCCGCTTTGTTGCATGAAAAAATTGTTGCAGCAGCTTCAAATAAAGTAATTATCGTAGCTGATCAAATGAAATACGTTGATTCATTGGGTTCGTTTCCGCTTCCTGTTGAATTGATCAAATTTGGTTCGAGCTCAAGTAAAGAATGCATCGTATCTATATTAAATAAACTTGGTTATAAAAATTACCAAATTAATCAGAGAATGAATAATAATTTTGCACTAAAAACTGATGAAGGAAATTTTATTTTAGACTTAGAGCTTACGAAAATTTTGGAGCCTTTGTTATTGAGTCGCGAACTTAATTTGGTTCCTGGTGTTGTGGAAAATGGATTATTTATTAATAGTTGTGACCTTTTAATCCTGGGTGAAAAAGGGGGTAAGGTCTCGGTACATGAGCCATCAAGGAACATGGTGTCTAGTCGTAACGTAGATTTGGACCAAATGTTTCATGAGTTTAAATATTAGAAAGTAAGGTTTAGATGAAATTTGATTGTGATCTTTTTGTTATTGGTGGTGGCTCTGGAGGAGTTAGGGCTGCTCGTGTTGTCGCGGCGCAAGGATATAAAGTTTGCCTTGCAGAGGGAGATAAAATGGGTGGCACTTGTGTCATTCGGGGCTGTGTTCCAAAAAAATTGATGGTTTATGCTTCTAAATACCAAGAAAACTTTAATGAAGGAAGAGAGTATGGTTGGGATGTAAATGTGACTGGGTTTTCTTGGAAGCATTTCAAGGAAAAGCTAGACGCTGAACTAGTTCGATTAGAAAAAGTGTATAGGAAACTCCTTGAAACATCAGGGGTTAGTGTTTTTGATGATTGGGCACAAATCAAAGATCCCCATACAGTCTTGTTAAGCTCAGGTGAGGAAGTTAGTGCCAAGACTATCTTGATTGCGGTGGGAGGGCAGGCAGTAAGACCTGAGGTAACTGGTTCCATTTTTGGTATGATTTCAGATGATGTTTTTGGACTTAAAGAGTTGCCAAAATCACTTTTAATAGTTGGAGGTGGCTATATAGCAAGTGAATTTTCCTGCATTTTTAATGGGTTAGGTGTGGATGTAACTCAGATTTATAGGGGGCAAAATATATTGAGGAGTTTCGATGATGATGCATCACAATTGATTTCCCAAAATATGGTCACTGACGGAATAAAGATACGATGTAATGAAAATATTTCAAAACTTAGCCGTCAAGTTAATCAGTTAAAAATTAATTTTCAGCATGGACCCACGGAACTATTTGATGATGTATTGTTTGCAACTGGAAGAAAGCCCAATACAAAAACCTTAGGTTTACACAATGTTGGCCTAAAAACAGGGGCATCTGGTGAGATATTAGTAGATAAATATTCGCAAACAGATCTACCTTCAATTTTTGCAATTGGGGATGTTACAAATAGAATTAATTTAACGCCTATAGCAATAAACGAAGCAATGGCTTTTGCTCAAACTATGTTTTTTGGAAATCCCACACCAGTTGATCATCATTTGGTACCTTCAGCAGTGTTCACACAACCTGAATTAGGGTCTATTGGATTGAGTGAAAAAGATGCCGTAAAACTCGAACCAATATTAGTTTACGAATCTAAGTTTAGATCCATGGAGAAATCATTTATTTCTAAAAGTGAAGAAGTATTGATGAAACTGATTGTATCAAAACAGACAAATGTGGTAATTGGTTGCCATATAGTAGCGCCTGATGCAGCAGAAATGATCCAACTTGTATCAATTGCAATTAAGATGGGAGCGACCAAAGATCAATTCGATCAAGTTTGTGCGGTGCACCCCACAATTGCGGAAGAATTGGTTACGATGAAGAATCCGATTAATAGAGGTTGAATTTGAATATTAAGGCCCCATTTAACGGTAAGAGGTTTAGTTTAAAAATTCTTGTAAAGGAAAAAAATAATGGCTGGTAATAATGGTGGTGGCCCTTGGGGTGGCGGTGATAACAGTGATGACGGACAAAAAACTAATGAGCCAGTTGGGTCAGGGCTTGGAGGACAAAAGATTCCTGAAATTGAAGATATCGTAAAAAAAGGTCAGGAACAACTTCGGGTTTTAATGGGAGGAAAAGGCGGCAAAACAGGTGGTTCTGGCGGACAAAATGGAAGTGGAGGGCTCTCAAAAGGATCTTTTGGTCTGGTAGTATTAGGAGCGGCAGCTCTCTGGTTGTTTACGTCACTTTACTCAGTAAAGCCTGAAGAACAGTCTGTAGAGTTATTTCTTGGAGAATTTTCATCGATAGGAAATCCTGGTTTAAATTTTGCACCTTGGCCATTCGTTTCGAAAGAAGTAATCCCAGTAACTAGGGAGCAAACAGAAGATATTGGTTTAGGTGGCAGAGGTGATAGTGGCCTGATGCTTACTACGGACGAAAACATTGTAGACATTGATTTTCAAGTTGTATGGAATATAAATGATCCGGCAAAGTTTTTATTTAATCTTGCTGAACCAAGGTCAACAATTAGAGCAGTTTCTGAGTCTGCTATGCGAGAGGTAATAGCTAGATCGGAATTAGCTCCCATCCTTAATCGGGATAGGCAAATTATTGCTGACACCGCTAAACTCCTTATCCAAGAGACAATGAATGAATATGATAGTGGAGTAAACATAGTCCGATTAAATCTCGATAAAGCTGACCCTCCTTTAGAAGTTATTGATAGCTTTAGAGAGGTTCAGGCGGCAGAGCAGGAAAGAGATAAGTTAGAGAGGCAGGCTGATGCTTATGCTTATACAGTATTAGCTGGAGCTCGTGGTGAAGCCTCTCAGTTGCTTGAGCAAGCCGAAGGTTATAGGGCTATGGTAGTCAATGGAGCTGAAGGTGAAGCAAGTCGATTTTCAGCTGTGTTAGCAGAGTATACAAAAGCACCAGAAGTTACTAGAAAACGGTTGTATATCGAAGCTATGGAAGGAATCTATGGTTCGATGAATAAGATTATTGTAGATGATGCTGGTGGTGGAGGGACTTCAAATATTGTTCCATACCTACCCTTAAATGAGTTAATGAATAAAAGTAACAATAAATCAGGGGAGTCAAACTAATGAGTAAAAGTGTTCTCATATCAGTTTTTGTAGGTGGTTTAATACTTATATTACTCTCATCTGTTTTTATAGTCGACGAACGTCAAAAAGGTTTGGTCTTACAGTTTGGGCAAATTAAAGCAGTTAAGGAAAATCCAGGATTAGCGTTCAAAATACCTTTTATTCAGGAAATCGTAAGATACGATGACCGTATATTATCCCTAGACACTGTTCCAACAGAAGTAACTCCATCGGATGATCGGCGGCTAGTCGTAGATGCTTTCGCAAGATACAGAATTCTGGATGTTGTTCAGTTTAGACAAGCTGTTGGGGTTGGAGGATTGAGAACTGCTGAGGATAGATTGGAGAGTATATTGAACCCTGTTATCAGAGAAGTTTTGGGTTCTGAAGGTGTTACGTCTAATACAATTTTATCTGCAGACCGGGCAGAACTTATGTCTCGCATAACAGATCAAGCTCGTAGAAAGGCATTACCTCTCGGTCTTGAGGTAATAGATGTGCGGTTGAAGCAAACTAATTTACCTGAACAGAATCTGGATGCTACTTTTAGCCGGATGAGAGCTGAGCGTGACAGAGAAGCAGCTGATGAAATCGCGCGTGGTAAAGAAGCGGCTCAGAGATTACGTGCTCAGGCTGACAGAACTGTTGTAGAGTTGGTATCTGAGGCTACTAAACAATCAGAAATCGTACGAGGTGAAGCGGATGCTCAACGAAATGCAATTTTTGCTAAAGCCTATGGTGCAGATCCAGAGTTTTTTGAATTCTATAGATCGATAAATGCGTATGGAAATGCATTGAGTGCAGATAGTACGACTATGGTAGTTCGTCCGGACAGTGAGTTTTTTAACTATCTAAAATCGGATACCGGTAGTTGATATTTAATAAGCTTGTAATGGCTGTTGGGTTAGTGTTGGCGCTTGAGGGATGTATAATTGCTCTTGCTCCAACATACCTTGAGAAAATATTAAAAGTTTTACTTAAGTCGACTGTAGAGAATAGGCGTATAATAGGGCTTTCTGGTTTAGCTGTAGGAACCTTTTTAATATGGATTTCTGAAAAACTTATGTGAGATTTAATACATTATTAGTATTTGACTTAGGGTATTTTATTTAGCTTTTTACAGCCTTAATTAACACCAAACCATAATCCTTTTTCGTCAATATACTTGTTTATGAGGAATTTAATGAAACAAAAATTTTTGATATTCTATAAGTTTGTATCTGTAGTTTTTCTACTACTTACAATTAGTGTACATAACTCTGTAGCGGACATGCCAAAAAGCTTCGCTGATCTGGCAGAAACTGTGAGCCCATCCGTTGTAAATATTACTACCTCTACAGTTATTGAAGAGATTTCTCGGGAGCAAAGGCCAGTAGTACCAAAAGGTTCCCCTTTCGAAGATCTATTTAAAGATTTTTTAGAAAGAGATCAAAATAGAAAACCTAGAGCTTCATCAGCCTTGGGGTCAGGTTTTGTTATATCTGAGGATGGTTATATTGTAACTAATAACCATGTTATTGACAAAGCTGACGAAATAGAGATTGAATTTTTTAGTGGGAAACGTCTTTCAGCAAAAGTAGTTGGATTGGATCCAAAGACTGATATTGCTCTTCTTAAGGTTGACAGTGATATACCTTTACCCTTTGTGTCATTCGGTGACAGCGACTCTGGTAGAGTTGGAGATTGGGTTATGGCTGTTGGGAACCCTTTAGGCCAAGGTTTTTCTGTGTCTGTAGGTATTATATCAGCCAGGAAAAGAGAATTGGCTGGTGCCTATGATGATTTTATTCAAACTGACGCTGCTATAAATAGAGGAAATTCTGGAGGACCCTTATTTAATACGTCAGGTGAGGTGATTGGAGTTAATACAGCGATATTATCGCCAAATGGCGGCTCTATTGGCATTGGGTTTTCAATGTCTTCAAATGTTGTTTCGCCAGTTGTTATCCAATTAAAAAAGTTTGGAGAAACTAGACGAGGTTGGTTGGGCGTAAGAATACAAGATTTAACTAAGGATATTGCAGAAGCAATCGGGATTGAATCAATTGATGGAATCCTCGTTACTGAAGTTCCTGAGGGGCCAGCAAAAGATGGTGGTATTAAATCAGGTGACGTCATTTTAGTTTTTGATGGAATTGAAGTTAGTAATACCAAAGAATTGGTCAGAGTAGTTGGTAAAACAGCTGTAAATAAGACTGTAGATGTAGTGCTCCTCAGAAAAGGAAAGGAAAAAACTGTTAAAGTACGTTTAGGGCAAAGAGAGTTAGCCGAGGCGACAGCATTTCCAAAAAATGAGAATCCTTCTGTCCCGATGGTAGAGCTTATATTAGGTATGAGTCTGACAGTGTTAAATGATAGCTTGAGAAGTGAGTTTAACCTCAGTAAAGACGTAGATGGGCTTATAGTTAAAGATATTTTAAAAAATAGTGAGGCTTATGAAAAAGGGGTAAGAATTGGTGATGTGATAGCTGAGGTATCTCAAGAAAAGTTGGTATCTTTGAGTATCTTTAAAAAACTTCTCCAAGACTCTAAAAGTGCTAAAAAGAAATCACTATTATTTCTGATAAGGTCAGAGGGTCGCTTGCGGTTTTTATCCTTAAGGCTAGATTGAAGTCTTAAATTGAATACTAATTTAAGACTTCATCGAGCATGTAAGATATGTCTTCAAGGTGCTTTGCAATAATATGACTAACATCTCCCTGACGTTGAATAGTTCCTGTTACTCGCAGTAACCTGCTCTCTATGATGGCTCTTCTATATTGTTTAAATATGTTCTTCCAAATAATTATATTTGCTGTACCTGTTTCATCTTCTAGAGTAATAAACACAACGCCATTCGCTGTTCCAGGGCGTTGGCGAACCAGTACAAGCCCTGCCACAGATATAGTTGTTCCGTTTGGGGGCTCCTGTAGTTGAGAATTTACTATACACGAAGGTGGCTTTGGCCAAATACTATTATTTTTAGTTTTAATCATGAGAACAAAGATAGAACAAATAATTATTTTTACAATATATAAAACTTGGTCTAGAAAAACCTGATAGTCTATACTATTCCCTTCACTTAGATTTTATTTATGAGGCATCAAGATGGTTAAAATTACATATATTGAGTACAGTGGTGAAAAGCATTTGGTTGATGTTGAGCCTGGTTTGACTGTTATGGAAGGTGCTCGTAACAATAATATTCCTGGGATTGAAGCAGATTGTGGAGGAGCTTGCGCTTGCTCCACATGCCATGTTTATATCTCGGAAGATTGGGTTGAGAAACTACCAGAGAAAGATCCTATGGAAGAAGATATGCTTGATTTTGCATATGAGCCCGACTCGGTGCGTTCTCGTCTAACTTGTCAAATAAAAGTAACGGATCAACTTGATGGTTTAAGTGTTAATATGCCGGAGAGGCAAATATGATGTTAATTTCCCTTTAAAGTGGATTTTAAGAATTAGACTATACTGGGAAGTGTAAACATTAAAGAGCGCGCCATCCGATGTCTGACCTGTAAAACCCTTCTGGCCAATTTATTTTTTCAAGATTTTTATATGCTCGATCACGGGCTTCTAAAAGGTTATCTCCACGCGCAGTAATATTTAGAACTCTACCCCCATTTGCTATTAGGTGGGAGTTATCTATTTTGGTTCCAGCATGAAAAATCTGATTAAGGCTATCATTCTTTAATTCTTCAACAAAACGTATTTTTGAACCATTTTTATAATTTCCAGGATATCCCTTGTTCGCTAGAACAATTGTAACAGAATGATCTTTGGCCCAGTTTATTTTTGCTTTATCTAGCTTAGTTGAGCAACATGCTAAAATGAGATCTAAGACCTGTGGACCTAGGCGTATCATCAAAGCTTGGCACTCAGGATCTCCAAATCTAACATTATACTCTATAAGTTTTGGAATTCCATTTTTTATCATTAAGCCTGCAAAGATAACACCTTTGTAAGGCGTGCCTCTATTAAACATTTCTTCGATTGTAGGCTTTATTATACTTTCTATGGTTAGATCCATTATAGATTGAGTTAACACGGGGGCTGGAGAATATGCTCCCATTCCTCCAGTATTAGGACCTTGATCATTATCGTAAGCCGTTTTGTGGTCTTGTGCCGATCCAATGGGTAGTAAGTTTTTCCCATCTGATAGTACAAAAAAGGATGCTTCTTCACCTTCTAAATACTCCTCAATAAGTATTTTATTTTGTATAGCAGTTTCTTTTCTATCTAAAAAATTATCAATAGCATTGAAAGCAGTTTTCTGGTCCATTGCGACTATAACCCCTTTTCCTGCTGCTAAACCGTCTAACTTTATTACAATCGGCACGCCTTGTCTTACTACATATTCTTTGGCCTTTTTTGCATTGCTAAAAAACTCGAAATTTGCCGTGGGAGCACCAATTTTTTTACATAAATCTTTTGTAAATTTTTTTGAACTTTCTAATTTTGCCGCTTCTTTTGAGCATCCAAATACTGTTACCCCACCTTTTCTTAGTAGGTCAGATAATCCATTTGCAAGCGGCCCTTCAGGACCGATTATAACTAGGTCTACTTTATTGTTTTGTGAGAATTCTAGTATTTGGGAATTATTATAGATATCTAAATCTACACATCTTGCTATTTCAGCTATACCTGGATTACCAGGAGCAACTATTAGATTTTCACATTTAGGATTTTGTGCTACCGCCCACGCCAACGAATGCTCTCTTCCTCCTGAACCTATAATTAATATATTCATTTAAAGTTCCAGTTTAATTTCCTTTAAATAGTTATTATGATGGCGATTAGAAGAAAACAAGAGAGCCAACTAAATGAAGTTAATTGATGAAGACGATAAGAGCCGGAATGTTCCAGAATATGGTGTCTCTGAGATTTCAGCATCAATAAAAAGTTTAATAGAGGGTGAATTTTCAAGAGTTCGTGTCAGAGGCGAAATAGGAAGAGTATTCACTGCGCGCTCTGGTCATCTATACTATGATATTAAGGATGAAAAGTCTGTGTTAGCAGCAGTGACATTTAAAGGACAAGTATCTGGTTTGGCGATAGTTCCAGAAGAGGGACTTGAGGTTACGGCAACAGGAAAAGTTACTAGTTTTGGGAGTCAATCAAAGTATCAACTTATAGTCGATGATCTCAAAGTTGCGGGAATCGGTGCATTAATGGCAATGCTTGAAAAGAGGAAAGAAACTCTTCAAAAAGAAGGCTTTTTTAATGAAGAGAATAAAAAGAGAATTCCTTATATTCCTAATTTAATAGGAGTAATTACGTCACCCCAAGGAGCCGTTCTAAGCGATATTTTACATCGATTGAGAGATCGTTTTCCTAGGAATGTTGTCGTTTGGCCAGTAACTGTGCAGGGTGAAAAATGTGCAGTCGAGGTTTCTAAGGCAATAAGGGGCTTTAATGCCATACCTGTTAGCAAGAGGGGCTATCGACCAGACGTCTTGATCATTGCTAGAGGGGGCGGCTCTATAGAAGATTTATGGGGCTTTAATGAGGAAGTTGTAGTAAAAGAAGTGGCAAATTCCAGTATTCCAATTATATCAGCAATTGGCCACGAAACTGATACCACTTTGATAGATTATGCGGCAGATATAAGGGCCCCTACGCCCAGCGCCGCAGCGGAAATTGTGGTTCCAGTAAGAGTGAACTTACTTGCAGAACTGAGAAGTTTGGAAGCAAGATTAATCAATGTGATAGCTAAAGTCCATGAAGTTAAAGCAGAAAGACTAACTTATTTATTTCGTTTTCTAAATCGTCCAGAGGAGTTGTTAGCTAGCCCTTCAGATAAACTACAGTCTATAAGTTTACGTATGCCAAAAGCATTGAATTACGCTATTCAAGCTAAAAGGTTAAACAGTGAAAGCATTATGGCTGGTCTAAGATCAAATTTGTTAAAGAATGTAATGACTATTGCACAAAATTTATTTGATGATCATTTTCAGTCAATTAGGAGGCTGATCGGTAGTCAAGTTAAATTGAAAAGAAGTACTTTTGATGGTATTAGAGCACGGCTAAGTAATCAGAAACTAAAGAAAAATCTTGAGAGTGCAGAAGAAAAACTTGAAGCTTTGAATAAGAAATTATCCTTTCTTACGAATATAGAGTTGCAAGAGAAGTCGAAGAGATTACAGTATAAAAGTCAACTTTTAAATAATTTGAGCTATCGCACAACTTTAGAACGCGGTTATTCCGTAGTTTGGATTGACGAAAAAATTATCTCCTCAAAGTTTAATATTAAAAAAGAGAAAGATATGGTTATTGAGTTCAAAGATGGGAAATATTTGTTATAAAAATAAATATAAAAGAAATATTTAATTATTAAGAATCTTAAAAGAGATCGGCTTAATATTGGAAATTAATCAGGCTTAACCTCTTTTACTTCCACTCTCAAAGTACTACTCCATATGTAATTGTGAAATTTTGGTAGATAATGTCATTTTTTAAAAAGCTAAAAGATCGTTTATTTAGATCTTCTTCAAAACTGGAAGAAGGTATAGATCATATTGTTACGGATGGAGGTCTTGGAGAGCCAGAAGTTGCACCAGAGCCAACGCCTGAGCCAGAAGTTGCACC
>CESI01013225.1_pt1 | contig 10334 bp, 8 predicted proteins | sample 356301 | NCBI WGS metagenome assembly CESI01 (sample SAMEA2621423, study PRJEB7988) | marine metagenome | biome: marine biome (ENVO:00000447); feature: deep chlorophyll maximum layer (ENVO:xxxxxxxx); material: "saline water (ENVO:00002010), including plankton (ENVO:xxxxxxxx)" | depth 40 m | reverse complement strand
AAAGGGGGCGGTATTGCATGGCTTCAATTTTTTTAATGCTTGGCTACTCTGCGTAAGTGTAGAGTTACGCGTTCTGCCACTGGTCCTTGCGTTGAAATAGGTTTAGCACGGAAAAAATTTATCATTTTGGAGAACCCTATGTTTAACGCCCTTGTTGTTGAAAAGACTGAAACCGGTACTGATGCCGCAGTCCGTGAAATTTCATATGATGACCTGCCCTTGGGTGATGTGACGGTGGCTGTCGAGTACTCCACAGTGAATTATAAAGATGGACTCTGCATTGGCCCTAATGGCGGCTTAGTGCGTAACTATCCGCATGTGCCTGGCATTGATTTTTCAGGGACAGTCGAAAGCTCAGACGATCCACGCTACAAAGCTGGGGATAAGGTAGTGCTGACTGGCTGGCGTGTTGGTGAAAAATACTGGGGAGGCTATTCGCAAAAGGCCCGCGTTAAGGCGGATTATTTGGTACCGTTGCCAGAAGGTCTGAGCACTCGCCAAGCTATGGCAGTAGGAACTGCTGGCTTCACGGCCATGCTAGCGGTGATGGCTCTGGAAAATCATGGGCTGTGCAATGGACAGGCGCCAGTTTTGGTTACTGGCGCTGCTGGTGGCGTGGGTTCTGTTGCAACTGCTATTCTGGCTAACTTGGACTATGAGGTTGCAGCGGTTACTGGGCGTCCAGAGGCCGCAGATTATCTCAAAGCATTGGGTGCCACACAAATAGTGGCGCGCTCTAGTATTAATGAAACTACAAAACGCCCGCTTGAGGCGGAAATGTGGTCTGGCTGTGTGGATGCTGTGGGTGGTGACATGCTGGCGCGAGTTCTTGGGCAGATGGCTTATGGCGCCTCTGTTTCAGCTGTAGGCTTAGCCGGTGGGGCAGGACTGCCAACCACAGTGATTCCATTCTTGTTGCGGGGTGTTAACCTGCTGGGCATTGACAGTGTGATGCAACCTTTTGAAAATCGCAAACGCGCATGGTCTCGGATTGCTAAAGATCTGCCCATGGACAAGCTGGAAGGCATGATTTCGTCAGCAACTTTATCAGACTTACCGAGATTGGGTAAAGATATCCTAAAAGGCCAAGTGCAAGGCCGTGTTGTTGTAGATGTGAACGCCTAGGACGTCGAAAATTGACTATAAAAGGTTGTAACATATGAAGCCTAAAGTTGATCCAAAGAAGGTTTCAAACAATCCTAAAGTCTCAGGCTTAGGCCTGATGATTTTTTTTGCTAAGGAATATGACTATGCAGCTTGATCTTGATTTTATTCGTCGACAGTTCCCAGCCTTTGAGGTGCCATCTCTCCAGGGGAAATCATTTTTTGAAAATGCTGGTGGGTCCTATACTTGTTCACAGGTGCAAGATCGTTTGTTCCGGTTTTATCGCGAGCGCAAGGTGCAACCCTACGCCCCCTATGAGGCCTCCCGCCTGGGTGGTGAGGAGATGGATGAAGCACGTGTGCGTTTAGCTGCGATGCTGGGTGTCGAGACTGATGAATTGAGCTTCGGCCCATCGACCACTCAAAATACCTACGTATTGTCGCAGGCTGTGGCGCAGTGGCTGGAGCCGGGGCAGTCCATTATCGTGACAAACCAAGACCATGAGGCCAATTCTGGTCCATGGCGGCGCTTGGCGGAGCGTGGCATTACTGTGAAGGAATGGCGCATCAGTCCGGAAACTGGGCTGTTGGATCCACAAGATCTTCTGGCGCTCTTGGACGATGACGTGCGCATGGTGTGTTTCCCGCATTGTTCGAATGTCGTGGGAGCGGTGAACCCAGTGGTGGAGATTAATGCCATGATACGAACCGCTGGCGCTTACAGCTGTGTCGATGGGGTCAGTTATGCGCCGCATGGTTTTCCAAATGTGGATGCGCTGGGCGCAGATATTTACCTATTTTCAGCATATAAGACCTATGGGCCACACCAGGGTGTAATGGTGATCCGCCGGGAATTGGGCATGAGCCTACCTAATCAGGGCCATTATTTTAATGCAGATAGTCTCTACAAACGCTTTACACCGGCAGGGCCTGACCATGCGCAAGTGGCTGCCTGCGCTGGTATGGCCGATTATTTGGATGAGGTGCATGCTCATCACTTTGGCGGTGATGCTGCTCCTGCGGTGCGTTGTGCTCAGGTCCATGATCTTTTTCGGGCGCATGAGGTGCAATTGACCCAGCCGATTTTGGACTATCTAGCTGCTAAAAACTCAGCCCAATTGATTGGTCCTGCAACTGCTGAAGATCGCGCACCCACTATTGCAGTCAAGCTACAGATGCCAGGTGAGGAAGCTGCTGAAAAACTTGTGCCTTTTGGTGTAATGGCAGGTGGTGGCGATTTTTATGCAGTGCGTCCGCTGGAAGCCATGAACATAGCGCCAGAGCATGGTGTGCTGCGCCTGTCTTTTGTGCATTACACTGGGCCAGAAGACGTTGAACGTTTGTTAAACGCTCTAGATAATATCCTGTAGTGGGAAAAGAGGGACGCATGATGACCCCAACAATTTTGTGGTTTCGGCGTGATTTGCGTCTTCAAGATCATGCTGCCCTAACCGCGGCAGTTGCTCGCGGTGGTCCAGTATTTGCTGTTTTTATCTGTGATTCTCATGTTGAAAGCCTTGGCGCTGCACCAAAATGGCGGCTAGGTCTTGGAGTAAAATCTTTGCAAGCGGCACTGGCGGCCAAGGGTAGCCGTTTAATCCTACGCCGTGGCTCGGCTTTAACAGCGCTAAAAAACCTTATTACTGAAACTGGAGCCAAAGCTGTCTATTGGCAACGGGCGTATGATCCTAGCAGTCAGGAGCGAGATGCCAACGTAAAAACTGCTTTGGTGGACATGAATGTGGACGCCAAAAGTTTCAAAGGCCATTTGTTGTTTGAGCCATGGACTGTGCAAACCAAAGTTGGTGGTTTTTTCAAAGTCTATACGCCAATGTGGAACTCCGTCCGTGGCAGAGATATCCCTGTACCTCTGCCAGAGCCTTCCATAGTGCCCGCACCGGAAAACTATCCGGCCTCTGATGCTCTGGAGGATTGGCAGTTGGGCGGTGAAATGCGGCGTGGCGGTAGTATAGTGATGGGCTATGCTAGGGTTGGGGCGGCAAAGGCCATGGAACGGCTGGACGAATTTACCACGGGTGGATTGCGTGACTATCTCACTAATCGTGACGTACCGGGTGAAGATGGTACGTCAAAGTTGGCAGAAAATTTAGCACTAGGAGAAATCACTCCAGCGCAGTGCTGGCATGCTGGGCGGGCTGAATTGGATCGCGGTAATCCGGGAGCTGAAACATTCCTCAAAGAACTGGTCTGGCGTGAATTTGCTTATCACCTGCTTCACCATACTCCTCAAATACTTAATCAAAACTGGAAACCCGCTTGGGATGCCTTTCCTTGGAGCGAAGACGTAAATAGTGATAATTTTAACGCTTGGAAAATGGGTCAAACTGGACTTGAGTTTATTGATGCGGCTATGCGTGAGCTCTATGTGACGGGCACAATGCACAACCGCGGTCGGATGATTGTGGCCTCCTATCTTACGAAACATCTGATGACCCATTGGCGTTTAGGACAGGCTTGGTTCGAAGATTGTTTGATAGATTGGGACCCCGCTAGCAATGCAATGGGCTGGCAATGGGCTGCAGGTAGTGGCCCAGATGCAGCGCCATATTTTCGAGTGTTCAACCCGGAAAGCCAAATTGAGAAGTTTGACGCCGATAGGCGGTACCGCACTACTTGGATTGCAGAGGGGCAATCAAATCCTCCCGCGACAGCCATGCAGTTTTTTGCAGCAACGCCGGTGTCATGGGCGTTATCGCCAAAAACACCCTACCCGCAACCTATTGTAACGGCCAAAGAGGGACGTGAGATTGCGCTGTCTCATTATCAATCTCGTACTTTCTAGTCATAGCAAGGCTTGCTTCCTGTGTACGCTCCGTTATTCATATAAAATTCTACCTTTTCTGGAGAGCTCTGATGATACTGACAACGACTAATGGCCAGAAAAACTTGCCTCGTTATTTTGCCACGGCCTTTGCTGTTACCAAAAAAGGACAAAATGGGCGCATCGATTTTGTATTGGACGATGGACGCACCTTTCGAGCTGAGGGCCCGTGCCCGGGGCCAGTATGTGAAATCCAAATACATAATTTTGGAATTTTTGAGCGGTTATTACGCGAAGGCCAGTTGGGCTTCTGTGACGCCTATCTTGAGGGTCAGTGGAGCACCCCAGATTTGCAGGCCTTTATGGATTACATACATGCGGATAATGATGAGGTTTTTGACAGTTTTCCTGGCCAGAAATTAGTGCAATTCTATGAGCGACTTAGGTTTTGGATGCAGGGAAACTCAAAGGGCCAAGCGCGAAAGAATATTAGCTATCACTATGATCTTGGGAATGACTTTTACGGACTATGGCTTGACAAAACTATGACGTATTCGTCAGCAATTTTTGAGACTGGCCAAGAGAGTCTTGAGGATGCTCAAACGGCTAAGTACGCTAGTATGGTGGATCAAATGGGTGTTAAGTCTGGAGATCATGTGCTGGAAATCGGCTGTGGGTGGGGCGGATTTGCCGAATATGCTGCAAAGAAACGCGGCTTGAGCGTGACCTGCCTTACTATTAGCAAAGAGCAAATTAAATATGCCCAAGATCGTATAAACGCTGCTGGTTTGCAGGATTTAGTGACGTTTAAGCTGCAAGATTATCGTGATGAGACTGGAGTTTATGACGGTATCGCGAGTATCGAGATGTTTGAGGCTGTGGGAGAAAAATATTGGCCATCTTATTTTCAAACAGTCCATGACCGGTTGAAACCAGGTGCTCAGGCAACTTTGCAAATCATTACGGTACGTGATGATCGTTTTGAAATTTACCGAAAGAGTGTTGACTTTATTCAGAAGTATATATTTCCCGGCGGTATGCTGCCGTCGCCTTTAGTTCTGAGTAAACAGGCTGAAGAAGCTGGGTTGAAGGTTGTGAAGTCTATTGAATTTGGAGAAAGCTACAGTGAAACCCTGCGCCGTTGGCACGATACATTCAACGATAAATGGGATCAGGTGCTAGCCATGGGCTTTGATGATCGGTTCCGTCGGATGTGGAATTTTTATCTGACCTCTTGTGCAGCAACCTTTCATTATGGCAATTGTGACGTCACTCAGATTACAATTTCCAAACCAAACTGAGTAGTCAGATGAAACATCTGTTCCTGTTCGGTACCCTATGCTGGCCTAAACTTCTGAAATTTGTTGCAGGTAAGACTTGTCCCGAGTGGCAAGTGGCCGTTTTAGAAGGTTTTCAAACCAGCTGGGCCAAAGGGCACAACTTTCCTGCCATCCATCAGGCAGTAGCGAGATCTGCAAAGGGAATGTTGCTACTTGATTGTGATGCAAGTGTTTTAGCGCGGCTAGACCATTATGAAAGTGGTTTTGGCTATCGGCTGCATCCGGTAACGGTGCAAGGTCCTAATGGCCCTGTGGATGCCCAAATTTATCTTCCGCCGGAGGGTGTTCTTGCTGGGCGGGCTTGGAGCCTTGCAGATTGGGTGCGGGATCACGGGGCATTAGCTAGCGAGGCTGCTTTAGAGGTTATGGCGGTTCTGGACCGTATGACAGCCGCAGATATGGTTCAAGCCTACCCAATGATGCGGGCTAGGGCCGATGCGCGTCTGAAAGCACGAGCGTACCCTTCGCCGGTGTCTGCATCAGGTTTGGCGAGCAATGCGATAAAGGTACATAAGCGCCATCAGCCTTACACTAAGTTTTTTGCCTTGCAAGAAGTTGATATGTCGGTGCCGCGTTTTGATGGTGTTACAGAAGAGCGGGTTTATCGCGCGGGTTTCTTGGGCACAGACGCATCGATTGTTTTGCCGTATGATCCTATTAGAGACAGGGTTTTGCTAGTAGAGCAATTCCGCGTTGGCCCATTTTTACGTGATGATCCCAACCCCTGGTTAATGGAACCCATCGCGGGGCGGGTTGATGTGGGTGAAACCCCTGAGATGGCTGCAATGCGTGAAACCGATGAGGAGTCTGGGTTGGCCCTGAGTGCTCTACACAAGGTGCACAGCGGTTATGCCTCACCGGGCTGTAGCACTGAATATTTTAATATATATGTGGGTATCGCTGATATTGATGATGACGCAGCAATTTTGGGTGGGTTGGAGGGGGAGGCTGAGGATATCCAAGGCCATATTTTGTCCTTTGCTGATTTCCTCTCCTTGTTAAAATCTGGCCAACTTCCGGTAGCGCCTTTGGCTCTTGCTGGCTACTGGTTGGCGCTTAATCGCGATGTCCTCCGCAAGAATTCTTGAGGTTCCTCGCTAGGGGGCCTATTAAGATGGAAAAAAAAGGTTTTGTGATGACATCTATCTACTCGGATTTAGCTGCGGCAGTTGGTAATACACCTTTAATCAGGTTGAATGCAGCTAGCGATGCTACTGGTTGTGAGATCCTTGGCAAAGCTGAATTTATGAACCCTGGCCAGTCAGTTAAAGACCGTGCCGCCTTGTACATTATTAAGGCTGCCATGGCTTCTGGCACTCTCAAGCCGGGGGGGACGATTGTTGAAGGCACCGCTGGTAACACGGGTATTGGTCTCGCATTGGTGGGGGCGTCTATGGGCTTCCGCACGGTGATCGTGATCCCTGAAACCCAAAGCCAAGAGAAAAAAGATATGTTACGCCTTGCAGGGGCTGAACTGGTTGAGGTACCAGCAGCACCTTACAAAAACCCCAATAACTATGTACGCTATTCTGGACGTTTGGCCGTTGAATTAGGTAAAACCGAGCCCCTTGGTGCGATTTGGGCTAATCAATTTGACAATACCGCTAACCGGCAGGCCCATATCGAAACAACCGCACCAGAGATCTGGGCACAGACTGATGGTAAACTGGATGGATTTATTTGTGCGGCAGGCTCTGGTGGTACGATTGCGGGCGTGGGAATATATTTGCAACCTAAGGGCGTCAAAGTGGCCTTGGCTGATCCAGATGGTGCGGCTTTGCACAGCTTCTACACAACTGGTGCTTTAACCTCATCTGGTGGGTCCATTAGTGAGGGAATTGGACAGGGTAGGATCACTAAAAATTTAGAAGGTTTTACGCCAGATATGTCTTACAATATCCCAGATGCAGAGGCCTTGCCGTATGTATTTAACCTTCTGCGTAACGAAGGCCTCGTGTTGGGTGGCTCATCAGGGATTAATATCGCTGGCGCCGTGCGGATGGCCTACGAGATGGGTCCTGGCCATGTCATAGTAACGATCTTATGTGACTATGGGACACGATACCAATCAAAACTCTTTAACCCTGATTTCTTACGTTCAAAAGGATTTGACGTACCAGACTGGATGGAGACCGGCCGTGATATTAAAACAGTTTACGAACCTTCCTAAGTTAGTACTTGTTCTATGTTTAGCCCTGTGGGGCATGTCCGGAGTTGCGCAAAGCACGTCTGGCTCCACCCCAGATTATGAACGTTGGGCCGCGACGGCTTCTATGGCGCAAGACACGCTTGCAAGTGGAACGGCGACTGAGGATTTTTTGACAAAACTGCGTGCGCAGTTGACCTTGCGGCGCAGTGAATTTGTCGCGGCGCAAGATGCCGATACTGCTCGCCTTAATAACCTAAGAATCCAGCTTTCGGCTTTGGGTCCAAGGCCAGATGACGGTGTTGAGCTTGTCGATATTGCGAGTAGACGAAAAGAGCTGAGTACTGAAATTAAGGTTTTGAATGCACCACGTATTCGGGCCAAGGAAGCATTTGAGCGGGCCGATGGAGTAATCCGTGAAATTGATGCAGCCCTTTCTACGCAACAAGCTGAAAATTTGATGCGCCTTAGAGTTTCACCACTTGATGTCCGTATTTGGCCTGCCGCGATAGTGCAGCTCGTTGAGCAGTTTAAAGCTATCGCAAACGGCGTTTCCACAGCTTGGAATACGCCAATGGTGCAGGACAAAGTCCGTGATAAAATGCCCCTCATAATAGCACTATTAGTGATAGCGGCTCTTTTGCTGACGCAAGGGCGCCGCTGGATGGGACAGGTTGCACTTACTTTCAGGCGCCATGGAGATCCATATGCCGTCGAGTTTGCCTCCTATCTGCGCTCCTTAGGGCAGTTAATAATCACAATTTTGAGCCTTTATCTAATCACCCGCGCATGGGACATATCACGGCTTTATGACAATAATCTGGCGCTCCTTTTAGGCAATATGATTTGGGTTTTTGCACCTTTTATTATCAGTATTTGGGTTGCAAAACGCTTATTTCCAAAAGAGGAACAAGCAAAAAGTCCAGTGTCACTTAAAGCCTCATTACATCCGCAAGCTCGGACATTAACGCAATTTTTAGGACTCATATTATCTGTAGAATTACTCATGAAAACCGTACAAAAACCCAGTGACTTCACAGATGGTACAATCGCAGTTTATACGTTCATTCTTGTACTCATGGCATCGGCTGCAGCATTTCGCATTGGCGTTGTACTTTGGACAAAAACTACAGGTGCCACAGACGGTCAAGCAGTTACCAAAGTCCCACTTGGCTTGATAGTCCGAATAGGCCAGGCCTTGGTGGTGGTGGCAGCGATATCCCTGATACTTGCACTTGTTGGATACTCAGATGCGGCGGTTGGGCTGTTATTTCCAGGCCTCTTGTCTGTGGGCTTTCTGGCAGTGTTGTTCATAACTTTTGAGGCAATGCGAGATCTATGCGCTATGCTGTCATCGGATGAAGCCGAGGGCCATGATAGCCTTACTGCAGTTATGATTAATGCAGCGCTGACTTTGATATCATTGCCAGTCTTTGCCATCATTTGGGGCGCGCGGGTATCTCAGCTGACTGAGCTTTGGACGCAATTTAAGACTGGTGTCACCTTAGGTGATGTGCAGCTCTCACCCGGCGCAGTGGTAGAGCTCATTATTGTGTTTGTCATTGGCTTGCTGTTCACGCGACTTATTCAGCGCACCTTGAAAACTCGTATTTTAGCGAAAACTAAAGTGGATCTGGGTGGGCAAAATGCAATTGTATCCGGTGTTGGATATCTGGGTATATTCATAGCTGCACTCACAGCAATTACATCAGCGGGCCTTGATCTGTCATCCCTCGCTATAGTTGCTGGCGCGCTCTCTGTTGGTATTGGTTTTGGTCTACAAAATATCGTGTCAAACTTTGTGTCAGGTATTATTTTATTGATTGAACGCCCCATCAGTGTTGGTGATTGGATCGAAGTAGGCGGTAATATGGGGATTGTCAGTAAGATCTCCGTACGTTCCACAAGCATCCAAACCTTTGACCGTACAGATGTGATAGTACCCAATGCCGATTTGGTATCGGGCACAGTGACCAATTATACTCACGGCAGCTCGGTCGGCAGAATTATCCTGCCTATAGGTGTGGCTTACGGCAATGATACGCGCAAAGTTGAAGAGATTCTGAAGCCCCTAGCCGCCGCTCATCCTATGGTTTTGTTGGATCCGGCGCCGTCGGTAGTGTTTAAAGGCTTTGGTGCTGATTCTTTGGATTTTGAAATCCGCGCTTTGCTGAGTGATATTAACTCTGGACTGAGTGTTAAAACTGAGCTCAACCATCAAATAGCTGAGGCTCTCACTGCCAATGGCATTGAAATTCCCTTCGCCCAACGTGATATTTGGATCCGAAACCCAGAAGCTCTGGTGCCAAATTCACCTAAGAGCGGTTAGAAGTTGGCGAAGTTCTGTTATAATATGCGCTATATGACTCTTTCCCAAATGAGTCTGAGAAAAACCATCATTTATCCCCTTGAAACCTCTTTCGCAGTCTCATAAACCGCAGCCAACGGATAGGTGGCCGAGTGGTCGAAGGCGCACGCTTGGAAAGCGTGTAGGCGGGAAACTGTCTCCAGGGTTCGAATCCCTGTCTGTCCGCCATACTGCCCTTATTCCAGTTACGGATACCTTACCTTGAATAGGTTTTAACCCATATTTAGTTGGTACATATGCATAATTCGGTTGTATTTGCTTTCTCCCAATTATACCCACATATTTTCCTTGTGTGGTAACGAATGTGGTAACTTTGAATGTCTCATGTGTCTGGAAAGCTAACTAAGAAGCTTGTCGAAAACTTAGGAACTGGGCGTCACGGAGATGGTGGCGGCTTATATCTGGTGGTAAAACCCTCGGGAACAAGGAGCTGGATTGTTCGAGTGGTTGTTCAAGGACAGAGAAATAATAAAGGCGCACCATTGCGAACTGACTTTGGTTTGGGTGGCGCTGACATTATCACACTGAACCAAGCGCGTATTAGAGCCTTAGAATATCGGCGCATGGCAAAGCAGGGGCTTAATCCTAGATTTA
>CESI01011995.1_pt1 | contig 10334 bp, 7 predicted proteins | sample 356301 | NCBI WGS metagenome assembly CESI01 (sample SAMEA2621423, study PRJEB7988) | marine metagenome | biome: marine biome (ENVO:00000447); feature: deep chlorophyll maximum layer (ENVO:xxxxxxxx); material: "saline water (ENVO:00002010), including plankton (ENVO:xxxxxxxx)" | depth 40 m | reverse complement strand
CGCTGGAGTTGCTTGAGCAGGGTGGTCTTGCCGGTTCCGGTCATGCCCGACAGCACCACCACGCTGCCATTGGCGCTAAAACTGCCGAGATAGTCGATCAGGTAGCTCCGCAGAGCCTTATAGCCCCCGCTGACCCGCGCGCACAGTAGGCCGCTATCGGCTAGCCACTGCTGGCTAATGTGCGAACGCAGACCGCCGCGGGCGCAGTATATGACCGCCTGCGGGTGGGCGGTTATATAGTCGCGCCAGGCCGCTACCCGCTGCTCGCGAAGTTCACCGCAGACCAACCGATGACCGAGATCGATGGCCGCCTGCTGGCCATGCTGGCGATAGCAAATACCGACCTGATGCCGCTCGGCATCGTTCATCAACGGCAGGTTGCAAGCGCCGGTCAGGCTACCGCCGGCGTATTCAATGGGCGCGCGCACGTCGAGCAGCGGTTGCTCGGCGAGCAACAGCGCGCGGTAGTCGTCGATCTCCGGAAGTGTCTTCATCGTTTATCGATGCGCCTGCAGGGCAAAAATAACAGCCCAGCATAGCATGTTGGTGGGCGCGGCTGAGGCCTATTGATGAACCACCTCTATGCGCGCTCCGGCCGCGTCCTGCGCTAGCAGCTCGCCAATCGGCTGAACGCTGCATCCAGCGCTATCGAGCATCGCCACGACGCTGTCGCGGGCCTCGGGGCGCACCGCTATGAGCAGACCGCCGCTGGTTTGCGGGTCGCACAGCAGTTGTTGATCGGCGGCGTTGGCACCGGTCACCTCTGCGCCATAACTCCGCCAGTTGCGTGCGCTACCGCCCGGAACCGCGCCGCGTTCGCGGTATTCGTGCACGCAGTCATCGAGCACGGGCAGGGCGCGCATATTTAGCCGTGCGGCGACACCGCTGCCGCGACAGACCTCGAGTAAATGACCGAGCACGCCAAAACCGGTCACGTCGGTCATGGCGGTGACGCCAGAAATGCTGGCCAAGCGGACGCCAATATCGTTGAGCTTTAGCATGCTGTCGACGGCGAGGTGGCGGTGTTGGTCGGCTAACAGTCCGCGTTTTTCTGCGGTGGTCAAAATGCCAACGCCGATCGGCTTGGTCAGATAAAGGCTGTCGCCGACCTCTGCCGTGCTGTTTTGCTTGAGGTGTTCGAGCGCTACGCTGCCGCTGGCGGCAAGACCAAAAATCGGCTCCTGAGTATCGATAGAATGACCGCCGGCGAGATGAATCCCGGCGCGATGGCAGGTCTCGCGACCCCCTTCGATCACCTGTCGGCCGATCTCCAGCGGCAGCTTATCGATCGGCCACCCAAAGATCGCGATAGCCATCAACGGCGTACCGCCCATCGCGTAGATATCGCTAAGGGCATTGGCCGCGGCGATGCGGCCAAAGTCAAAGGGATCGTCGACAATCGGTGTAAAAAAATCGGTGGTGCTGATAATCCCGCGCCCGTCACCGAGATCGTAGACGGCGGCATCGTCGCTGTGCCGGTTGCCGACCAATAGCTTACCGAGTGGTGGTGCCGAAAGTTCCGAGCGCAGTAGTTGGTTCAGATTGTCGGGCGCTATTTTGCAGCCGCAGCCGGCACCATGGCTGAAGTGGGTGAGTTTGGTGGGTGTCTGCATGAGCTGTCCTTGTGGTGGGCAATAATGTAGTTAACCGCGCGCGCTGCGTTGCTTGCAGTATTCGCGCGGCGTCACGCCGGTCCAGTGTTTAAAGGCGCGCGAGAACGAGCGCGACTCACTGTAGCCGACCCGTTCGGCAACCTGTTCGACGGTCATGCGCTGCTCGATAAGTTGCTGGATGGCCATTTCGCGGCGCAGATTATCCTTAATCTTTTGGTAGCTGGTGTCGCTGGCGGCGAGGCGTCGGTGCAAGGTCTGCACGCTCATATCCAACAGCGCGGCCATATCCTCGAGGCTCAAAAATGCCAGACGCCCCGGTTGGCGCTGACTAATATGGCGCTCTATTTGGGATTCTAGGGTATCTGCCGAACCCGGTATAGTCATTAGATCGGCCGGCATGTTGGTCAGATACTCGTTCAATTGCAGGGTATTGCGGCGCAGCGGCATATCCAGATAGTGGGCGTCGAAAACCAATTGATTGGCGGGCCGATTAAAGCTCAGTTGGGTAGGAAACATCACCTCCAATTCGTCTCGATGGGCGGGTTCGGCGAAGGTGAAATGGGTCTCTTGCAGGCGGATCGGTTCGCCGATATACCAACTGGGAAAGCGGTGCCAGATCACCAGCCACCACTCGGCCATAAAATGCTCGCTGTCGAGTTCCGGACGGCGCATGGTGAAACTGATTGCGGCACGCTGGTGGTTTCTTGTCAGGCTCATAACAATGTCGCGGTTGACCAGATTGTAAAAATTCAGCGCCCGCTCGAGCAACTCACCGAGCGTGGCGCAACGACACACTAGTTCGGCCATGGTGGCAAACAATCCAACGCGGCAGGGCGATTCGGTAAACCCCATAAATTCGTCATCGAGGCTGTCTTGTACGCTCTTGAACAGTCGCGCCACCTGCTCGGTATGAAAACGCTGACCGCGTCGCTGCAACAATTGAGGGTTGATTCCAGCGCGTTCGAGCAGCGCCCGCTTGGATATCTGTCGGTGGTCGGCGCTCGCCATGCAGGCGGTCACGTGATGTTTGCAGACAGTTGCCATGGGGTCGGGGTCGGAAGCCTTAGAGGTACATCGTTATAAATTGTGAGTTTATATCGCCATTAAACCATGCTGACGGCACTTTCGCCGATGTAATTGATAAAAATTGTGTTTTTATGCTGTAAATTGCCCTGTTTATCTATCGGAGGCTAAGGCATAGTGTTGGGCTTAATCGCGCAGTTCGGGCTATATATTCACGCTCGTTTGCGTCTTGGCCCGAGGGAAACATCCTATGTCCGATGATAAATCGCCCGATCTCGACGATTGGCAAGCCCTATTAAACAAGGAAACCCGCGGTCTGACGCCCGAGCAGATGGCTTGGCATACCCCCGAGGGGATTCACATCAAGCCCCTTTATACCGCTGCGGACACCGCCGATCTTGAGCATATGGACAGCCTGCCGGGTTTTGCGCCCTACATGCGCGGCCCCAAGGCGAGTATGTACGCGGGGCGCCCTTGGACGGTGCGCCAGTATGCCGGATTTTCTACTGCCGAGGCGTCGAATGCCTTTTATAAACGCAATCTAGCGGCCGGTCAGCAGGGTTTGTCGGTGGCGTTTGATCTGGCCACCCATCGAGGATATGACTCCGATCATCCCCGCGTCGAGGGCGATGTGGGCAAGGCCGGTGTGGCAATCGACTCGGTCGAGGACATGAAGATTTTGTTCGACAGCATTCCCCTCGACAAAGTCTCGGTGTCGATGACCATGAACGGGGCGGTACTGCCGGTAATGGCCAGCTACATCGTCGCCGCCGAGGAGCAGGGTGTGGCACCTGAGCAGTTGGCGGGTACGCTACAGAACGACATATTGAAAGAGTTTATGGTTCGCAATACCTATATCTACCCGCCGGCGCCGTCGATGCGCATCGTCGCAGATATTATTGCCTACACCGCCGAGTACATGCCCAAGTTCAATTCAATCTCGATCTCTGGCTACCATATGCAAGAGGCCGGCGCGACCAATGTGCAAGAGTTGGCGTATACCATCGCCGACGGTATCGAGTACGTGCGCACGGCCATCGATCGCGGTCTCGAAGTCGATAAGTTTGCGCCGCGGTTGTCGTTTTTCTTTGCCATTGGTATGAATTTCTTTATGGAAATTGCCAAACTGCGCGCCGCGCGGATTCTTTGGGCAACCCAGATGCAAAAGCACTTTGCGCCCAAAGATCAGCGCTCGTTGATGCTGCGTACTCACTGCCAGACCTCCGGCGTCAGTTTGACCAGTAAGGACCCCTACAACAATGTTATGCGCACCACCATCGAAGCAATGTCGGCGGTACTCGGTGGTACCCAGTCGCTGCACACCAATTCGTTTGACGAGGCGCTCGGTCTGCCGACCGAATTTTCGGCGCGCATCGCGCGCAATACCCAGTTGGTGATTCAGGAGGAAACTGGCATCACCCAAGTGGTCGATCCACTCGCCGGTTCCTACTATGTGGAATCCTTGACCAATGAATTAGTGTCTGCGGCACAGGTGTTGATCGACGAGGTCGAAGAACTCGGCGGCATGACGCGGGCGGTTGAATCGGGTATGCCGAAATTGCGCATCGAAGAGGCCGCCGCCACCCGTCAGGCGCGTATCGACCGCGGCGAAGAAGTGATCGTCGGGGTAAATAAGTATCAGGCCGAGACCGAGGCCGAGATCGATGTGCTGTCGATAGACAACAGCGCGGTGCGCGATTCGCAAGTTGCGCGGTTGCAACAGGTGCGCGACAGTCGCGACGAAGCCGTTTGTCAGGCCACCCTCGAGGTTCTCAGTCAGGCAGCGCGCAGTGGCGATGGCAATCTATTGGCATTGGCGGTGGATGCTGCGCGCGCGCGCGCCACGGTCGGTGAGATGTCCGATGCACTGGAGCGCGAGTGGGGACGTCACCGCGCCGAGCAGCGCTCTATCAGCGGCGTCTATGCAGCGTCTTATCAGGGAGATCAAGAGTTTATGGATATTCAACAGCAGGTTGAAGCCTTTGCCGAAAAACACGGTCGTCGACCACGGATGCTAGTCGTCAAGATGGGTCAAGACGGCCATGACCGCGGCGCCAAAGTAATCGCTACCGCATTTGCCGATATGGGTTTTGACGTCGACGTAGGGCCGATGTTTCAAACCCCCGCCGAGGCGGCCAGGCAGGCGATTGAAAACGACGTGCACATTGTTGGCATTTCGTCTCAGGCGGCCGGTCACAAGACCTTGGTGCCGCAGTTAATCGATTCCTTGAAGTCTCAGGGGGCCGACGATGTGCGGGTTATTTGTGGGGGTGTGATACCGCCCCAAGATTATGCCGAACTGGAAGCCGTCGGCGTGGCCGCTATCTTTGGCCCGGGAACCAATATTCCCGAGGCCGCCAGGCAGGTTTTAGCGCTGGTCAATTAAGCGCCGGACGCCAGCGATGAGCGGCCGGTGAAAAACATTACACAGCCGATGCCGAGGACGTTTTTTGGCGCGGTCGAAAACGGAGATAACGATGCAGGACATCATAAAACAACTTGAAGAAAAGCGTCAGTCAGCCCGACTTGGCGGTGGTCAAAAGCGCATTGACGCGCAGCATGCCAAAGGTAAATTAACCGCCCGCGAACGCCTTGACTTGTTGCTCGACGACAACAGTTTTGAAGAGTGGGATATGTTTGTCGAGCACCGCTGTACCGATTTTGGTATGCAGCAGCAGCAGATTCCCGGTGACGGTGTGGTGATTGGCTACGGTACCATCAATGGCCGATTGGTATTCGTGTTTAGTCAGGACTTCACCGTGTTTGGGGGTGCGCTCTCCGAGGCCCACGCGGAAAAAATCTGCAAGTTGATGGATCAGGCGATGAAGGTCGGCGCGCCAGTGATTGGGCTCAACGATTCTGGTGGCGCGAGGATCCAAGAGGGCGTAGCGTCGCTCGGCGGCTATGCCGAGGTCTTTCAGCGCAACGTGATTGCCTCTGGGGTGGTGCCGCAAATCTCCATGGTCATGGGCCCGTGTGCTGGCGGTGCGGTTTACTCTCCGGCGATCACCGATTTTATCTTTATGGTTCAGGACAGCTCATACATGTTTGTCACTGGCCCCGACGTGGTCAAGACGGTCACCCATGAAGAGGTCAGCGCCGAGCAACTGGGCGGTGCACTGACTCATTCGAGCGTCTCGGGCGTGGCCGATTTAGCGTTTGAAAACGACGTCGATGCGCTGGCTAAGCTACGCCATTTTTTCAACTTTTTGCCAGCCAATAACCGTGAGAAGCCCCCGCAATGGCCGACTGAAGACCCCGCTGACCGCGTCGATATGTCGCTCGACACAGTCATTCCTGCAGATCCCAACAAGCCCTATGATATGCACGAGGTGATCACCAAGATTGCCGATGAGGGCGAGTTCTTCGAACTACAGGTCAGCTATGCGAAAAATATCATCATTGGTTTTATGCGCATCGAGGGCTCGACCGTCGGTGTGGTCGCCAATCAACCGATGGTACTGGCGGGTTGTCTCGACATCGATGCGTCGCGCAAGGCGGCGCGCTTTATTCGGTTTTGTGATGCCTTTAACATTCCCCTGTTTACGCTGGTCGATGTTCCCGGCTTTATGCCCGGAACGTCTCAGGAGTATGGCGGCATTATCAAGCATGGCGCCAAACTGCTGTATGCCTACGCCGAGTGCACCGTACCCAAGGTGACGCTGATCACCCGCAAGGCTTACGGTGGGGCCTACGATGTGATGTCGTCCAAGCACTTGCGCGGCGATGTCAACCTCGCCTGGCCGACCGCCGAGATTGCGGTGATGGGTGCCAAGGGTGCGGTGGAGATTATCTTCCGCAAGGACATCGGCGATCAGGCCAAGATCGATGCGCGCACCGAAGAGTACCGGGTAAAGTTTGCCAATCCGTTCATCGCCAGCAAGCGCGGCTACGTCGACGATGTCATTATGCCCCATAGCACCCGCGGGCGGTTGGCGCGATCGCTGGCGATGCTGCGCAATAAGGTGCTGGAAAACCCCTGGCGAAAACACGGCAACATCCCATTGTAGGCGGCCTATCAAGGATTTTTTGATACATGCACAATAATATATGGGCTTGCAGAGACAGTGTGTACTAACTGATAACGATTGAGAACGATAAATTATGTTTAAAAAAATTCTGGTCGCCAACCGCGGTGAAATAGCTTGCCGCGTTTTTTCCACTGCAAAGCGTCTCGGCATTGCCACCGTTGCGGTATATTCCGATGCCGACAGCGACGCGCTGCATGTGCGCATGGCTGACGAAGCGGTGCACATCGGGCCGGCAGCCTCGGCGCAGAGCTATTTGGTCATCGAAAATATTCTCAGCGCCTGTCGACAAACCGGCGCCGATGCGGTGCACCCCGGGTATGGTTTTTTATCTGAAAACGCCGATTTTCGCGACGCGCTCGACCTCGCTGGCATTGCCTTTATTGGCCCCGGTAAGCACGCCATCCAGTCCATGGGTGATAAAATCACCTCTAAATTGATCGCCGAAAAAGCCGGTGTTAGCACCGTTCCAGGTTACACCGATGTGGTGGTCGACGCCGATCATGCGGTTGCTGTCAGCGCCGATATTGGCTATCCGGTGATGATCAAGGCGTCTGCCGGTGGCGGTGGCAAGGGCATGCGCGTGGCTTGGGACGAGCAGGATTGTCGCGATGGTTTTGAGCGCGCTAGCAGCGAGGCGCGCACCAGCTTTGGCGACGACCGTATCTTTATCGAAAAATTTATTCAGGAACCGAGACATATCGAAATTCAGGTGATGGCCGACGCGCACGGCAACGTCATCTATCTCGGCGAGCGTGAGTGCTCGATTCAACGTCGCCATCAAAAGGTCATTGAGGAGGCGCCATCGCCATTTCTCGACGAGGTGACCCGCCGCGCCATGGGCGAGCAGAGTTGTGCACTAGCGCGCGCGGTCGATTATCAATCAGCCGGTACGGTGGAGTTTATCGCCGATGCTGAGCGCAATTTCTATTTCTTAGAGATGAACACCCGACTTCAGGTAGAGCATCCGGTGACCGAACTGGTCACCGGTCGGGATCTGGTGGAATTGATGATTATCGCCGCTGCTGGCGAGCCGCTGCCGTTGGCTCAGAGCGATGTAGTGCTCGATGGTTGGGCGATGGAGTCGCGCATTTACGCCGAGGATCCACTGCGCAATTTTATGCCTTCGACCGGCCGTTTGGTCGGTTATCGCGAACCCGAGGGCGAGGGTGTGCGGGTCGATAGTGGAGTTTACGAGGGGGGCGAAGTGTCGATTTTTTACGATCCGATGATCGCCAAGTTGGTGACCTACGGCGTCGATCGCGAGCAGGCTATCGAGCGCATGGTCGGTGCGCTCGATCGTTATTACATTCGTGGCGTCAACCACAACATCAGTTTTTTGAATGCGCTGATGGTGCACCCGCGATTTATCGCCGGCCGCTTGACGACCAATTTTATCGCCGAGGAATACCCCGATGGCTTTAGCGCCGACTTGGTGGCTCAGGAGGATCCAGCGACGGTGATCGCTGTGGCCGCCGCAGCGCATCAATTGCGCGTCGAGCGCGATGCGTTGGTGTCGGACCAAATGGCTGGGCACGAATATCCTGCGCGCGAGGACTGGGTGGTGGTGATTGGCGATCGACACGCCGCGGTGCATGCCGAACTGCTCGATCAGGGTTACACCATCGGTATTGATGGTGTCGACTATCACATCGATACCGACTGGCAACTTGGCGAGCCGTTGTTCGTCGGTCGCATCAACAATCGGCCGTTCGCGGTGCAGATCGACGGCTGCGTCAATCACTTCCGTTTGCGCTCTCGCGGTGCGGAAATCGACGCTCGCGTGCTATCGCCGCGTGCGGCCAGCTTGAGCACCCACATGCTTTATAAAGAGCCAGCGGATATGTCCAAGTACCTACTTTCACCGATGCCTGGATTGTTGGTCAGTCTGGCGGTTGCCGATGGCGACGAGGTCAAGGAGGGGCAGGAATTGGCAGTGGTCGAAGCGATGAAGATGGAAAACAGTCTGCGCGCGCTGCAAGATGGAGTAGTGGCATCGGTCAACGCCGAGGTCGGCGCGAGTTTGGCGGTCGATGAAATTATCATCGAATTTGCCTAGAGCGCTACCGGTAGGCGATTGGTTTGGCTAAACTGATAGCCACCACAGAGGTAGTCTAATGACCGAAACAGCATCTCTAGAGCAGCGGATTTGCCGCGGCGATCGTCGCGCACTGGCCAAGGGCATCACGCTGATAGAATCGACCCGGGCAGACCATCGGGAAGACGCCGTGGCGCTACTCGAGGCGCTGATGCCGTCGACCGGAGAGGCAGTTCGCATCGGTATTTCTGGTGCGCCAGGGGTTGGTAAATCAACCTTTATCGAGGCCCTTGGCAATCACCTGATCGACCTCGGACATCGCGTTGCGGTGCTCGCAGTGGATCCGACGTCGGCTGTCACTGGTGGTTCTATTCTTGGCGATAAAACCCGCATGCAGACCTTGGCCTTTCGCGACCAGGCGTTTGTCCGGCCGTCGCCGGCCGCGGGCACTCTCGGCGGAGTGACGCGGCGCACGCGCGAGTCGATGTTGCTGTGTGAAGCCGCTGGCTTTGACGTTATCATCGTTGAGACCGTCGGTGTCGGGCAGTCTGAGACCGCGGTGGCGGATATGACCGACGCCTTTTTACTGTTGCTGCTGCCGGCCGGTGGTGATGAGTTGCAGGGCATCAAACGCGGTATTATGGAGCTTGCCGACATCATTTTGGTCAACAAGGCGGATGGCGAGCAGCGCAATGCTGCCGAACGTACCATGGCCGATTATCGCGCCGCGCAGCAGTTTATCAAGCCGCGCTACCGCGCCTGGCAGCCTTCGGTGGCGACCTGCTCGGCGCTGGACGGTTTGGGCATTGAAACGGTCTGGCAGCAGTTACTTGAAATGCGTCGCGGCCTGATCGAGTCAGGCGAGTTTGACACCCATCGCGCCGAGCAGGCGCGCGCCTGGATGTGGGCCGAGACTACCGCCTTGTTGATCGCCGACCTGACCGCACACCCCGCTGTGCGGGCGTTGGTTGCGGATTTAGAACAGTCGGTACGAATCGGTGAAACGCCGGCCACGGTCGGCGCGCAGCGGCTGATTGCGGCGTTTAAAGCAGCCTCAAGCGACGCCTAAAAGTCTGTACAAAGCGGGCTTTTTCGAGTTTTCTATCGATCAGTTATTTTTCATTGTTATAAAAACCGTTGATTAGGTGCGCCAGTAGCGCACCCAAAATAACCCCACTGGTATTTGCCAGCATATCCAGCCATTCCCCATGACGGTTGACGTAGGGCTGTATCAACTCGATCATGCCGCCGCAAAGAATAAAAAATAGCATGATGAAGTGCCATCGATGGGGTCTTCGCAGCGCAGTTGAGAACGCCAATACCGCGTAGGCGATTAAATGGTGGGTTTTATCGGTGCCCGGCATAGCGGGTAGACTCGCGTGCGGGTAAAGCGATAAAACTGTTATGGCGAATAAAATCGCCAAGGTTATTTGCCACCAGTAGGACTTAATTTTTTGTAAAACGATAAGCATTGGCAATTTTCTTATAACCGCGCCGTCTGGCTAAGGCGTCGCTAAAGTGGTTGGTTAGGATGCCTCGCCGTGCGCGGCATCTTTTCCCGTGGTGTACCGCGTCTCGCAGGCGGTCAGGGCAACGTCTCAAACTTCGATTGTACCTTCGCTGACCATTTTA
>CESI01132186.1_pt1 | contig 10343 bp, 9 predicted proteins | sample 356301 | NCBI WGS metagenome assembly CESI01 (sample SAMEA2621423, study PRJEB7988) | marine metagenome | biome: marine biome (ENVO:00000447); feature: deep chlorophyll maximum layer (ENVO:xxxxxxxx); material: "saline water (ENVO:00002010), including plankton (ENVO:xxxxxxxx)" | depth 40 m | reverse complement strand
ATGGGGTTTTTTGATCCTGAACAAATTAGTCCTGATTTTAAAAATGTGGATCCAAATAATGGTACTGTAGACATTGAATATGGATTAGTTGAAAAAGGAGCTAGTCAGGTTGAACTACAAGGAGGATATGGAGGAGGTGGTTTTATTGGTACTCTTGGTTTATCGTTTAATAATTTTTCATGGAAAGGTCTCAAAGATAAAAAAGCTTATAAGCCTGTTCCAATGGGTGAAGGTCAAAGTTTAGCTTTACGTTTACAAGCTAATAGATTCTACAGTACATCTAGCTTCTCTTTTACAGAACCTTGGTTGGGCGGAAAACAACCAACTCAATTTTCTTTTTCAATATCCAAAACTAAACAATACAGATATGATTATATGACAGGTTTAGCTAATAAAGACCAGTCATTCGAAATCTCTGGAGCTTCGATTGGATTTGCAAAACGTTTGAGATTCCCAGACGACTTTTTTGTTTTCTCTCAAACTCTAAGTTTTCAATATTATAATTTGAAAAATTATTATACTGGTCTTTTTACATTTGGTGATGGCAGATCTAACAACATCGCTTATACAGCAGCTCTTTCTAGAAACAATACCTACACTAATCCGGTTTATCCACTAGGGGGATCTTCATTTGAATTAAGTGGAAAATTTACTTTGCCATATTCATTATTCAACAATGTAAATTACTCTGAATTAAAAAATCAAGCAGAGTATCAAAATGAAGATGGTACTCCAAACCAAGGAAAAATCGATCAAGAAAGATATAAATGGTTGGAATTTTATAAAATTAAATTTAAAGGAAGTTGGTATACAAGATTAATTGACAAATTTGTTTTAAAAACCCATGCTGAATTTGGTTTTTTAGGAGCATACAATAAAGATAGAGGAGTAATTCCATTTGACAGATTCTTTTTAGGAGGAGATGGAATGTCTCAATATGCAATGGATGGAAGAGAGACTGTTAGTATGAGAGGTTATCCGAATCAATCTTTATCAAGTCAGGATGGATCCACTATTTATAATAAATTTTCTCTTGAACTGAGATACCCTATTACTTTAAAACCATCCGCGTCAATTTATGCTCTTTCATTTTTAGAATCTGGAGATGGATTTAATGATTTTAGAGAATTTAACCCTTTCAATGGGAAAAGATCTGCAGGATTAGGAATAAGAATTTTTATGCCTGCATTTGGGTTATTAGGGATTGACTTTGGTTATGGTTTTGACAATCAGTATAGTGGACAAATTGATTCTCATGGATGGGAAACTCACTTCGTAATAGGACAACAATTTTAGATTTGTAGCGTTATTTAAAAAAAAGAATGAATAAAATTTTTATTTTATTTTCTGCAATAATATGCCTTATTGGCATTAACATATCATTTTCACAAAAAACTGAAAGGATTGGATTTGTTAATATGGATTATATTTTATCCAATATGGAAGATTATAAGTTGGCAAATCAACAGCTAGAAAAAAAAATAAGTAAGTGGAAAACAGAAATTGAAACAAGTAAAGCCAAAATCAATATTCTTAAAGATAGTTTAGAAATAGAGAGACCACTTTTAACATTTGATATTATTGAAGATAGAGAGTCAGAGATCGAATTTGAAGAAAAACAATTAAATGATTATCAAATCAAACGCTTTGGAGTAAATGGAGATTGGGTTGTTCAAGAACTAATACTAATTAAACCTATTCAAGATCAAGTATTGAAAGTTGTCCAAACTATTTCTGAACAAAAAAAGTTTGATAAGATTTTTGATGAATCTGCTGATGCAATTATGTTTTATTCCGAAAAAAAATACGATATTAGCGAGCTAGTTTTAAAAAGTATACAAAAAGCGGAAAAACTTGAAAGGCTAAAACTCGAATTTGATGATGAAAAAGTCAATTTAGAGAAAGAAGCAAGAAGAAAACTAATAGAAGTAAAGAAAACTAAAAGAGCTGAAGAAGTAAAAACCAGAAGACAAATACTTTTAAAACAAAGAGAAGAAAAAAGAAAAGCCTATCAAAAAAAAAGAGATAGTCTTTTAGAATTAAAAAAAAATAACCTTAAAAAAAAAGTTAAAAAATGAAAACTTTTAAAAAATTATCATCAATTGTTCTAGTATTATTAAGTGTATTCACAATGTCTGCACAGAGCAAAGTTGCTCACATAAACTCCCAAGCTTTGATTAGCGAAATGCCTGAAGTTATAGAGGCTCAAGCTCAACTTGAAAAACTTCAAAAAACATATGCAACTGAAATTGAAGCATCAATGAAAGAGTATCAAACAAAACTTCAAACTTACTCTGCAGATGCGCAAAATCAAACTGAAGTGACTAATCAAGCGCGTCAAAAAGAATTAGCTGGAATGGAACAAAACATTCAACAATACCAACAAACTGCTTCTCAAGATATTCAAAAAAAACAAGCAGACTTATTAAAACCACTTATTGATAAAGCAAAAGCTGCAATTCAGAAAGTTGCTAAAGCTCAGGGATTTGATTACGTGATCGATGCTACTGAAGGCGGAAGTTTAATTTTAGCAAACGGTAAAGATTTATTAGAGGAAGTTAAAGTTGAATTAGGCTTTTAAATAAATTTTTAAAAAAAACTTAAACTGTCTAAAAATTTTTTAGACAGTTTTTTTTTATTTTTATTTTATGAAAGACTCACCAATTGGAATGTTTGACTCAGGAATTGGGGGAATCACTATTTTTAATTCTATTAAAAAATTATTACCTAAAGAAAATATTATTTACTATTCAGATAATTTTAATTCTCCATATGGGGGAAAATCTAAAAGTAAAATTCAAGAATTAAGTATCAAAAACACTGAATTTTTAGTTAATAAAGGATGTAAACTAATTATTGTTGCTTGCAATACAGCAACAACAAATAGCATTGAAGAGTTAAGATTCAATTTTAATATTCCTTTTGTGGGAGTAGAACCAGCTATCAAACCAGCTGCATTGCAAACAAAAACAGGTCATATTGGAGTTTTAGCGACTAAAGGAACGTTATCTAGTGATCTTTTTAACAACACAAGTAACCACCATGGTTCTCAAGTTAAAATAGTGGAAAAAAATGCAGAAGGTCTAGTGGAGTTAATTGAAAAAGGAATTTTTGATGGAGAAAAAATTGAAAATATTTTACAAGAATGTTTAACCCCAATGATTAAAAAAAACATAGATTTTTTAGTGCTTGGATGCACGCATTATCCAATTTTGATTAAAACAATAAAATCTTTACTGCCTAAAAAAATAGAAATTATTGATAGTGGAAAAGCAGTTGCAAAACAAACAAAAAAATTATTACTAGAAAATAAAATAGAAAACACCTCTTATGTTGGAAAAGATTATTTTTATTGTAACGGGGAATCCGAATCACTAAATAAAATTTTAAATAATAAATTTATAATAAATAAGCTTTAAATGGAGAAACATATAATTAAATTTAAAGAAACTAGTAGGGAAGAGGAATTAGAATTTTATTCTAATAATTTTTTATCTGAAAACAGAATAGAATTTAAAAAAATCGAAGAATCAAAAAATTTTCCTTTAATTCAACAAATCTTTTACCTACCATTTATTAAAAAAGTTGTACTTAACAAACGTTCAATTTATATAGAAAAGCTAAACATTCTCGAGTGGAAAGATGTTCAAAATGAATTGTGTAAACAAATTCAAGATTTTTTAAACGAGGGGGGGGTTGTTAGTCAATCTGAAACAAATAAAATTTCTCCTACGACTGTTTATGCTGAAAGCACCCCTAATCCAAATGTGATGAAATTTGTGGTTAATAAAAAAATAGTAAAAGGTGTTTACGAATTCAAAAATGTAAGCGAAGCAAAAAATGCACCAATAGTACAATCATTATTTACTTTTTCTTTTGTTAAAGAAGTTTTTTTAGATTTTAATTTTATCTCTGTTACTCAAAAATCCGAGTCCAATTGGGAAGAAAATACAATGGATGTTAGAGAGTTTATTAGATCTTATATTCAAGATGATAATATTTTAATACACGAAGACCTGGTTGAAGTAAGTTCAGATCAAATCGAGGTTGATTTAGAAAATATTGATGATATTTCTAAAGAGATTATTGATATAATAGAAAAGCATGTTAAACCAGCGGTGGCATCTGATGGAGGAAATATTGTTTTCCAATCTTACGATCAAGAAACTAAAAATGTAAATGTAATTCTACAGGGTGCTTGCAGTGGTTGTCCGTCCTCTACAATTACTTTAAAAAGTGGAATTGAAAACATGCTTAAAGAAATGCTTCCTGGTATGATTTCTGAAGTTAATGCTATAAACGGATAATCTTATTTCTAACCAGGTATGAAATTTTTTAAATAATCTGGCTCGAAATATGCAATGTCTTCAAATTTTGAATCATTAAATTGTTCAAAAGATAAAGAAGCCATTTCATTTGCTGAGGGAGATGTACTATAGCTTGAAAAAATTAGATTTGGATTGTTTTTAATTAATCTGTTGCATTTTTCCTGACCATTTCCAATAAAATATAATTTATTATTTGAAGCTAATTCACCAAAAGAATCTTCATTTATAATTTCAGGCATTACCTTTCTCATTTTATTGTAAGAAGTATCGTAAACTCCCGAATACACTTCATTTCTTCTAGCATCCAATACAGGAATAATCAATCCTTCTTTTTTAAATTTAATTTGCTTGGCTAAAACTAGAAGTGTAGGTATTGAAATTAATGGGATATCAAGTGCATAACAAAGGCCTTTTGCAGCAGCTACACCAATTCTTAGTCCTGTGTAAGACCCTGGACCTTTACTAACAGCAATTGCTGATAGTTCTTGCAAAGACACATTAGACTCATTTAAAACATGTTTAATAAAAGTATGTAGCTTGGTTGAATGAGAATATTTTTCATTATTTTTCTCTCTAATAGAAATCACTTTTCCATCAAAACATAAAGAAATTGAACAATTCGTAGTTGAAGACTCTATATTTAGAATATAGCTCATTTTAAAATTACTTTACACTGATTGGGACTCCAAAATAAAATTCTAAAACTTTTAATTTAAAAATATAATCGTATTTCGTTCTAATAAGTTCTGACTGTGCTAGCTCAAATCTTTGTTTAGCTTGAGTAAAATCAAAAGAATTCATAGCTCCAACTTGAAATTTATTTTGAGCATATTCAAAAGCTAATTCTCTTGCAAAAACTAGTTTTTCAGAAGCTATATAAGCCTTATGGGCTCCCTTTGCATCGTTAAAGGATTGATTGACTGTATTTTCTAAATCTAGCTTTTTTTGTTCCAAAGAATTTTCAGTTCTTAAAATATTTATTTTTGTTTGATTAACATTATTCCTTCTAGAAAAGTTATTTAAAATTGGTATAGAAAGACTCAAACCAAAATTTTGACCTGCATTTAAATCAAATTGTTTAGAAAAAGATTGTGGACTTGCAGTGGTCATTTTATTGTAAGGAGCAATAACTCTTTCCCCTGTACCTTCCACAACCCCAACATCTGCAAATGCAATTTCACCAGTTTGAACATATCTGTCAGAATAACCAATTCTAGAGCTGTAAGAATAAAAAGCCGATAGATTTGGTTTTAATAAAGCTTGGGATATTTCTAAATCTTTTTTAGCAATTGCAACATTAGTTTCAAAAACTTTAATTTCTTTTTGATTTGCTACAGCAAATCCAAATATTTCTTCTGGTGTCTTACTCATTACATCAGAAATTGGAATCTCATAAGTTTGATTTGCAATCTCAAAATTTTCAAAATCATCAATTAACAATAACTGAGCCAAAGAAATTTTTGAAAGATAATAGCTGTTTTGAGCATCTACTAAGTTTTTTTCCTGGGATGCAAGATTTGCCTCAATTTCATAGAGATCCCCTCTTGGCACTACCCCCGATTCTACTAAATTATTAATTCTATCTAATTCTTTTACGGTAATATCTAATTGAAGTTTTTGAACAGCTAAAGATTCTTTACTGAAAAGAATTTGAAGATATGAATTAGCTACTAATAGAGCTATATTTTCTGTCATATCCTCTAATTGGTACTGACTAGCTAAAACAGAAAGGTTGGCTCTGTGTAATCTTTTAATATTCTGAAGGCCACTGTAAAGATTTACATTCATATTTAGATTCATAGAAGTAAATTGAGTAGTCACATTCTCTAATAAACCGGTTGTAATGTTTTGATTTAATCCAACATTCCAAGAGTGGTTACTTCCAACATTAATAGTTGGTAAAAAATTCCCAACTGCCCCCTTTTTTTCAATCTCAGAACCAACATAGTCTAGCTTTGATTGTTTAATTGAAATATTCATTTCAATTGCTCTATTAACACAAGCTTCAAGTGTCCAAGGCTCTTGAGCAATTTGAACTCCAGAAATAAGTAAGGTTAATATTAATAATTTTAGATTTTTCATACTAGTATTTAATCATTGTTTTTATCATCATCATTCTCTTCTTCTTTTTCTCCTCTTTTTAATGGTTCCGTTTTATTCCAAACTTTGATTTTATCTGAGGATTTAACACCATCAATTAGTTCTGCGTTAACACCATCAGAAATACCAAGTTTTACATTTTTTCTACTAAATTTTTGGTTAGAAGTTTCAATTTCAACATATGGTTTTTTTGTTTTTGAATCGTATTGTAATAACGCTTCACTAATCGCTAAAACATCTATTTTTTTATTAGTTACAATGGAAGCATTAGCGCTATATCCCGCTCTAACTACATACTCATCATCTAGATAAACTTCCCCTTCAATTTTAAACTGAATTGCACCAGCAACTTCAGTTCCTTTTGGAGCGATTAACCTTAGTTTCGCTTCATATTCTTTACCTTCAATTGCTCCAAGGGTTACCACCAATGGCATGTTTATTTTTAATTTTCCAACTTCTCCTTCATCTACTTGTCCTTCAAAAATCATCTTATTAAGATCTGCAATAATAGCAATAGTAGAACCCGCATTAAAGGTATTTGCTTGAATCACTTGATCTCCTTCTTTTATAGGGATTTCTAGTATTGTTCCCGAAACGGTAGCTCTAACATTAGTGTTAGTTATTGAAGATCCTCCAGAGGATCCTAATTTTATTATCTGAAGGTCACTTTTAGAATTAGATAAATTCTGCATGTCTTGATTATATCTAAGCTCTGATGAATTATATTCCTGCTCAGAAATAATTTCTTTTTTAAATAGAGCTTGATTTCTTTTAAACTCAATTTCTGAATTCTTTAACACAATTTCTGCACTTTTAACTCTTCCCTGAGCACTATTGAGAGTTTGTTCGTTTGGAACCACTTTAATTCTAGCAATTAAATCTCCTGCCAAAATTTCATCTCCTTCTTCCACATATATTTCCTGAATAATTCCAGCAATTTGAGGTACTATATTCACTTCATCCTCAGGTAGAACTTTCCCCGTAGCAACAATTTTTTCTTCAATAGTTGTTGTTATCAAAGTCTCCGTGTCGTAAACGATTGAGGATTTGCTATTAGATTTAATAAAAAAAGCACTAGCAAACAAAATCCCTCCAATTAGTAATGTAATTCCGATGTATTTAAAATATTTCATATTTATTAATTAATTATAATTTATTCTTCTCTTAATGCGTCAATAGGTTTAATGCTAACTGCCTGTTGAGCAGGTATAATACCTATTAAAGTTCCAAGTGTTATCATTAGAGCTAAAGCTCCTAAAACATAAGGGATAGGCACTGTTGGATTAGTATATGGGAAATCAGTCATATCCTCGGTTGCTGCATTAATTCCATAAAGAACTAATGCTCCTAAAATAATTCCTATTATACCTGCCAGAACAGTTAAAAAAACAGATTCTAAAATAATTTGAGATCTAACTTCTGACGGAGTTGCGCCCAAAGCTCTTCTAATACCAATTTCTTTTGTTCTTTCCTTAACAGATATTAATAATATATTTCCAATTCCAATTATGCCAGCTAAAATGGTGGCAATTCCTACAATTAGGGATAAAAATGTTAATCCATTAGCAAAATTCATTGTTTTTCTAAAAACTTCTCCAAGATTGAAACCACCTATAGCCCTTTCATCATTTGGATCAATTTTATGAATTTGTTTTAAAGTTGCTTTAATATTTTTCTCCACTTCTACTCCGTCTATATTATCATTAGCGGCAATCATAAAAAAGCTTACATCGTCTCCGGTATTAAATATTTTTTTAAATGTTGCAAAAGGAATAAAAATATCTCCATCATCACCAAACCCTCCACCTTGAACAAATTTATGAACACCAACTACTCTAAAATTTAATTTATTTATACTTATAAATTTTCCTATAGGATCTTCTTCTTCTTCAAAAAGTTCCGCCAAGGTTCTCTCTCCTATAACGCAAACTTTTCTTTCCTTTTCAATATCTGAATTATTAATAAATCTTCCACCATCAAAAATTTTTGCAGTAGCTATTTTAATATATTCAGGAAATTCACCATATATAGCATAAGTTCCTGTCTTATTTCCTCTAACTATATTTCCTCCTGCAGAACCAAAAACACCAGACACTTGTCTTGGCGCAATAAATTTAATTCCTTTCACTCTTTTTTTAAGGATGTCAGCATCCCCTAATTTTAACTGAATAGCTCTTCTTGATTTATATCCTGCATATGGAATACTAGTATATTGTGCCCAAACAAAAATACTATTGGCTGCAATGGATTGAAAAGCTCTTTCAAATCCATTGTCTAAACCTTTTGAAGAGCCTGCAAGTGCTATATATATAAAAATCCCCCACAACACCCCTATCATAGTAATTACAGTTCTTACTTTGTTTTTTTGGATAGATCCAAAAATTTCTTGCCAAGTGTCTTTGTCAAATAATCTTTTCATTTATTTATCTGTTAATGCTTCTATAGGTTTTATTTTTGCAGCTCTTTTGGCAGGAATATACCCAGCAATTGCTCCAAAACCAATTAATAAAAGAGTTGCAAAAATTGCAGTATTCAAATCTACATAAGGGTCAGTGATGTAATAATCTTCTTCTAAAGTATTTCCAACTAACTTAAGTATCCCTATTCCAGCAATTAATCCAAAATATCCTGATATTGATGTTATAAAAATTGCTTCCTGAAGAATCATGCCTATAATTGATCCGGGCGTTGCTCCTATTGCTTTTCTTATTCCAAGTTCTTTGGTTCTTTCTTTTACAACAAAAACCATGATATTAGAAATTCCAATTATACCTGCTAATAAAGTGCCTATTCCAACAAATAAAATTATTGAGGAAAGTGCGCTTTTAAATTGATCGTTTTCTTTTAAATCTGATGCTGCACTTCTAATAAAAACTCCTCTTGGATCTGTTGGGTCTATGAATTTTTTTTGTTTTAAATAATTTTTTAGCTGTCTCTCAAATGCAACTGCTCCTACATATCCTATTTCAGGTTTATAGGAAATAATGATCTGTCCTAATTTATCTGTATTTTTTTGAATAAGCTGAAGGGTTGTGTAAGGAACGTAAACTATTCTTTCTTCATTATCTCCACCATCATCTTGATAAACACCTATCACTTTCCAAGATCTTCCTCCTCCGGAAACAAATTTACCTAACGCATCTTCCTCTCCGAATAAATCTTGTTTTACTAATCTTCCAAGAACCACATTTCTCTCTTTGTTTTCTACATCCAAACCATTTATATACCTTCCTTGCATCATTATGGTCATTTCATTTTTTTGATGAGAAGGAGCTACCCCTCTAATCGAATAATTATTTGATTTTAATTTATATCCAAGATCTGCGTTCTCGGAAATTCTAGGAGTTATTCCTTCAATATAAAACTCAAACATAGAAGTAATATCTTCTAAATCTTTATTGTCAAATTCTATTCTACGATTAGCTTTATATCCCATATATGGCTTAGAGGTTCTACCTGATCTAACCCGCATGGTATTTAAAGCATCATCTTTGAAAAATTTATCAAAAGTATTGTCTAAGCCATTTCCAAAACCAAAAAGAACTACAAATATTAGAATACCTAAAGCCACAGTAAACCCAGAAAGAAAAGTTCTAAGTTTATTCTTTTTAATTGAATCAAATATTTCTAACCAACGATCTCTACTAAACATTAAATAGCCATTATCATTTTATTTTTTTTATCTTCCATTATTACTCCATCTTTTAGCCTAACTATTCTTGAGCACATTTTTGCAATGTCTTCTTCATGAGTAACGATTAGAATTGTTTTACCATTCTTATTTATATCTTGAATTAGAGCCATAACTTCTTTAGATGTCTTAGAATCTAATGCTCCTGTTGGCTCATCAGCAAGAAGAACCTTAGGTTTAGAAACAAGAGCTCTAGCAATAGCTACTCTTTGTTTCTGACCTCC
>CESI01088667.1_pt1 | contig 10352 bp, 7 predicted proteins | sample 356301 | NCBI WGS metagenome assembly CESI01 (sample SAMEA2621423, study PRJEB7988) | marine metagenome | biome: marine biome (ENVO:00000447); feature: deep chlorophyll maximum layer (ENVO:xxxxxxxx); material: "saline water (ENVO:00002010), including plankton (ENVO:xxxxxxxx)" | depth 40 m | reverse complement strand
TTAAAACCAAAACCTTCAGGACCTAAGCGATTTTCTTTAGGGACTATCACATCTTGAAACATAACAGAGGTTGTGTCAGAGGATCTAATTCCTAACTTATCTTCTTTAAGCCCAGTACTTAAACCTTTTGATTTAGCTTCTACTATGAAAGCATTTATACCATTATGGCTTTTTTCCTGATTTGTCTGAGCTATTACAACATAAATACCAGCTTTTTCTCCATTAGTAATCCAATTTTTTGTTCCATTTAACAAGTAGTGATCTCCTTTGTCTAGAGCAGTAGTTTTTTGTTGAGTAGCATCGGATCCAGACTCTGGTTCAGAAAGACAAAATGCCCCAATAGTTTCTCCGGATGCTAATATTCTTAAATATTTATCTTTTTGTTCTTCTGAACCATATTTTTCAATTCCCCAGCACGCTAATGAATTATGCGCAGATAATATTACAGAACATGAATTGTCTATTTTTGAAATTTCTTCAACAGCTATAGAATATGAAAGAGTATCCATTCCACCACCTCCGTATTTTTGAGAAACTGTCATTCCAAGAAACCCTAATTCTGCCATTCTTTTAACTTCTTTTTCTGGATATAAAGAATTAGAATCACGATCAATAACGCCTGGTTTTAACTCAATTTGAGCAAAATTTCGTGCGGCTTTTTGAATCAATAAATGTTCTTCGCTTAAATGTATCAAAATTTAAAAATATTTTTTTTACCAATTAATTCATTGATTTTTTCAATTACAAAATGAAAGTTATCTAAAGATTCTTTTCCAATTTCACTAAGAATTTTTTCATTGAATTTCATTACAGCAACTTTAGAAGCTGCTCTTTGAATTCTTCCTGAATCAGTTAAATGAATAAGAACACTCCTTCCGTCAACAGGATGAGGTTTTCTAGAAATTAAATTCTTTTCTTCCATTGATTTAAGAGTCCTTGAAAGACTTGTAGCTTCCATACCCATCTTTGGACCTAAAGAAGTTGACGGTGTCCCTTTTTTTGGATCAATACTTAGTAAAGCAAATCCCACAGCCATAGTAGAATTATATTTCCCGGCCTCTTCATTATACATTTTAGCTACACTTTGCCAAGTAGATCTCAAAACGTGATCAATTGTTTTTTTTTGCATTAAGTAATTTATACTCAAATTTAAAAAAATTTACTATGCGCGCATAATATATATGGAATTTTTTTTAACTATTTTTTTCTAACCAAATTTTTGCATTTTCAAATGCAGTTAACCAAGGAGAAATTTGATCTTTTCTTTCTTTTGGGTAAAAAGGCCAGTTCCATTGAAATGTAGATCTCTCTAGATGAGGCATCATTGCTACATGTCTTCCATCTTGATTACCTAAAATAGCAGTATTAAAATTTGATCCATTTGGATTAGCAGGGTAATCTTTATAACCATATTTCCCAATTATATTATATTTATTTTCAGTGTATGGAAATACGAATTTACCTTCTCCGTGAGCAGACCAAATTCCTAATTTAGATCCTGAAAGAGTCTTGAACATTATAGAATTATTTTTTTGAATTTTTACAGAAGTAAAGATGCATTCAAATTTTTTGGAATCGTTATGAAACATTTTTGGCTTTTCTTTATGTTCAGTATGCAAAAGACCTAGTTCTATAAAAAGTTGACAACCATTACAAACACCAAGAGAAAGTGTATTTTTTCTAGTGTAGAAGTTCATTAGACTTTTCTTAGCTTTTTCATTAAAAAGAAATGATCCTGCCCAACCTTTTGCAGAGCCTAAAACGTCAGAATTTGAAAACCCCCCAACAGCAACAATAAAATTAATGTCTTCAAGATTTTCTCTTCCTGAAATTAAATCAGTCATATGGATGTCTTTCACATCAAATCCAACTAAACTCATAGCATACGCCATTTCTCTCTCTGAATTACTTCCTTTTTCTCTAATTACCGCAGCTTTTATTCTTTTATTAGAATTTTTTTTAATTAATCCAGTGAATGTTTTTGGAAAACTAAACTTTAAAGGTTGATTTTTATAATTTTCAAATCTTTCTTTAGCTTTTACTTTTCCACTTTGATTTATATCCAATAAATAAGATGTTTTATACCAGATATCTCGGTATTTACTTACTAAATAATTATATGAATTATCTTTTTCAGATATACTTAGAACTCCAGAGTCATTGACATTCCCAATTTTATTGTAAGAAATTTCTTTTATATCAAATTCTTTTTCAACCACTTGTTTTGCTTGAAAGACGATTCCTATATTTTCACTAAAGAATAATTTTACAATATCACTTTGCTCATAAAAAGACAAATCTATTTTTGCTCCAATTTTATTTTCTGGAAAGCACATTTCAAGTAATGTAGTAATTAATCCACCTGAACTAATATCATGACCGGAAGTTATTAAGTTGCTTTTTATAAGATCTTGAAAAGTATCAAATACTTTTTTAAAGTATTTTGCATCACATAAATCAGCTGTTTCACAACCTATTTTTCCTAAAGTTTGAGCAAGTGCAGTTCCTCCAAGCTTTAAACCTGCACTAGATAGGTCAATGTAATAAATAGCATCTCCATTATTAATAAAACTTGGTTCTATTACATTATTAATATTATTACAATTTGCTGCAGCTGAAATAATAACAGTTCCGGGGGATATAACCTCTTTGTCTTTGTATTTTTGTTTCATCGACAGAGAATCTTTTCCAGTTGGAATATTAATTCCCAAATCTATTGCAAAAGTCGAACATGCCTCAACTGCATCGTAAAGTCTTGCATCTTCTCCTGGATTATTGCAGGGCCACATCCAGTTAGCAGAAAGAGTAACAGATTTTAAACCTTTTTCAAGTGGAGCCCAAATAATATTTGTAAGTGCTTTTCCAATGGCTATTCTTGATCCTTTGCTAGGACTAATTAGCGCTACTAATGGTGCGTGTCCTATAGATGTAGCAACTCCGTTAACTCCAAAATAATCCAATGCCATTACTCCACAATTATTAAGTGGAAGTTGCAATGAACCAGTACATTGTTGTTTTGCAACCTTACCCGTTACGCATCTATCTACTTTATTGGTTAACCAATCTTTACAAGAAACGGATTCTAAACTAAGAACATTTTTTAAGTACTCATTAAGTTTAGAAGATGTATAATTAAGTTCAGAAAAATTAGTTTTTATTGAATAATCTTTCATTATAGTTCGAGGAGAGCTTCCGAATAAATCAGATAATGAAAGATTAATTGGAGATTTATCAGATTTTTTTGAATGAACAATAAATTTTTTATCATTTCTTACTCTTCCTACTTTGTAGCATGGTGCTTTTTCTCTATCAGCAATTTTTTTTAAAATATCAAAATCTTTTTCAGCAATAATAAGGCCCATTCTTTCTTGTGACTCGTTTCCTATTATTTCTTTATAAGAAAGAGTTTTGTCTCCAATAGGCAGGTTGTCTAATTCAATAGTTCCACCAGTTTCTTCCACTAATTCAGAAAGACAATTTAAGTGTCCTCCAGCTCCATGGTCATGGATAGATATAATAGGATTTTTTTTAGATTCAATAAACCCACGAATTGCATTAGCAACTCTTTTCTGCATTTCAGGGTTAGACCTTTGTACAGCGTTAAGTTCTATACCTGAATTGTATTTTCCAGTATCTGTTGATGAAACAGCAGCACCACCCATTCCAATTTTATAATTATCTCCACCCAAAACTACAATAGTGTCATTTTTAGAAGGAACATCTTTTAAACTTTGATTTTTTTTACCAAAACCTATTCCGCCAGCTAACATTATTACCTTATCAAATCCTAAAGAAAAATTATCATTAATATGTTCAAATGTAAATACCGAACCTGAAATCAATGGTTGCCCAAATTTATTTCCAAAATCAGAAGCTCCATTAGATGCTTTAATTAAAATATCAAGTGGAGTTTGATAAAGCCAATCTCTTTTATTGTTAACCCATGTTCTTTTTGAATCAATTCTAGGGTAAGATGTCATATACACAGCTGTCCCAGCTAATGGAAGTGAACCTTTTCCACCAGCCAATCTATCTCTTATTTCACCTCCAGCTCCTGTTGCAGCACCATTAAAAGGTTCTACTGTTGTTGGGAAATTATGTGTTTCTGCTTTTAATGAAATAACGGATTTAAAATTTGACTTTTTGTAATATGAGGGAACATCTGGCTCTGATGGAGCAAATTGCTCAACAAGGGGACCTTCTACGAACGCCACATTATCTTTATATGCTGAAACAATTTCGTTTGGATTTATTTTTGAAGTTTTTTTGATTAGTTCAAATAACGAATCATTTTTTTCTAAATCATCGATAATAAATTTTCCATTAAAAATTTTATGTCTACAATGTTCAGAATTTACTTGAGAAAAACCAAAAACTTCAGAATCAGTTAATTTTCTCTTTAGTTTTGAAGATAAGTTTTCTAAATATTCAATTTCTTCAACACTTAAGGCTAGGCCCTCTTTTTCGTTGAAACTTTGAATATCATTAATTTCTAACAAAGGTTTTGGAATTACAGAATTTTTAAAAATATCTTGATTTAATTCCTTATAAATTTCATAAAGCATAGGATCAAACTTTTCAGAATGAACATCCATTGGCTTGTAAACTTCTATTCGTAAAAGACCATCAATAGCCATGTTTTGAGTTATTTCTACCGCATTGGTGCTCCATGGAGTTACCATTGTTTTTTTTGGACCTAAAAATTTTTCTAAAATAATTTTAGTATCCACAAGAAAGGTTCCAACAAATAACCATTCTAGTTTAGATATGTCTTTTGAATCTAAAAATTCGAGGGAATCTACTGCGTAAATTAGTTCGTTTTTATCTTTAAAGAAAAGAACCATTAAGACGAATATAATTTTAAAATTTAATCAAATTTATAAGAAAAAAATCAAATTATATCTTTTAAAATTTAAATTTAAATAACGATATCAAAATACTTATTAACATCTTTATTTCAAACTCAATCTAGCCATATAAAATCCATCAAAACCAGATGTTAGTGGACTGATTTTTTTTTCATCCTCTAATTTAAATTGTTTGCCTTCTTCAGAATCTAAAAAACTTTCTACTTGAAGTTCATTTTCTGATGGTAAAATAGAACAAGTTGCATATACCATTTTTCCGCTAGGTCTAATTAATGAAGAATATTGTTTTAAAATTTCTAATTGTGTTTTTTTTATTTTTCTTAGAAAGTCAGGTTGTAATTTCCATTTGGAATCCGGGTTTCTTCTCAAAACACCTAAACCAGAACATGGAGCATCAATTAATAATCTGTCAATTTTTCCTTTAAGCCTTTTAATAGATTTACTGCTTTCTATCAACTTAGTTTCAATATTAAAAGCACCGTTTCTTTTGGCTCTCTTTTTTAATTGGACTAATTTGTGTTTATAAATATCCATAGCAATTATTTGACCTTTGTTTTTTGTTAAAGCAGATAGATGAAGTGTCTTCCCGCCGGCTCCTGCACAAACATCACAAATTTTCATTCCAGGATCAATTTGTAAAAAGGGTGCAACAAGTTGGGAAGATGCATCTTGAACTTCAAACAATCCTTTTTGAAAAGAATCTTTTTTAAATAAATTTGTTCTCTCTTTTAACTTTAGGGCGTTAGGATATCCTTTTAATGTTTCTGTCAACACATCTTCATCCAATAATATTTTTTGTAATTCAGTCGAATTTGTTTTTAAAGTATTAGTTCTTAAAATCACAGGTGCCATATTATTTAATTCTGCAATTTCTTTTTCCCATTTTTTTTCTCCAATTTCTTTAACAGCTAATTCATCAATCCAATCAGGAATTGATTCTCTAAATTTTCTAATTTTAGAAAGTTTATCAAATTTTCCTTTAATTCTTCTTTTTGGAGTTTCTTGAAATTCTTTCCAGTTCGGAAGACTTATTCCTTTTAGTACTGCCCAAACAGAAAATATTCTCCATAAATTTTGATATTGAAATGGTTTTTTAACTTCAGCAATTTCTATATATAATCTTTTCCATCTTACAATCTCATAACTAGTTTCAGCAATAAAACCCCTGTCACGACTTCCCCATCTTTTATCAGATTTTAATATTTTTTCTATGGTCTTATCAGCAAAAAGATCTTGATTAAAAACACCATCGAGTACTTTAATTACTGCTAAAACTAAATTTCTGTGGAAACGCATTTTTAAAATTTGCGTAAATATAATGTAATAGTGTAATCTTTAAATATTTAAAATGAATTTAAGAATCTAATTTGAAGTTTCCTTTCTAGATTCCCTTAGCTTTTCCATCATTTCTCTTCTAAAATCATCTTCGTATTGGAATAACATATATGTTTTTCTAAATGACATTACTTCCTTAAGTTCAGATATCAATCTTCCTTTAAGCTCCACTTTTTTCTTTTCATAAGTCATATAATTATTTATTTGTTCATCATATTCTTCAATAGTAGTATTATTATTTTCTAATCTTAGTTTTCTAAAATTAACACGATGATCATTATATAATTTATAAAGGCTATCCTCATAAGATTTATAAGCTCCCCAAAATGCTGCCTCGGTATTGGAATCTAATTTGAGTTTATCGGTTAGATATAGTTTTTTGTAAGCATCTATTTTTTCTCTACTAAATGTTTGATTTTGAGCATAAACTGAGTTTATTACTAAAAATAAAAAAAGAAATATTATCGATTTTTTCATATTATTCAAATATTAAATTTTTAAGATCTAAAGATGATTCTATAAAATAGTTTTCTATGTCAGTTTCAGAAATTAGATTATTATAATTTAAATCATTAGAATTTAAGATTTCAATATATTCAGAATTTCCCATAATAATAATATCATTGTTTACATAATTTATTATGTCATCTGAACTAATATTTTCAGAATTGTTCTCAAAATAATTTGAAAAATAAAACACAAAAGTAAACATAGCCGCTATAGAAGCTACTCTAAAGAAATTTATTTTTAAAGATTTAATTTTATCGATATATATTCTGTTAAAAATTTCTTGTTTTTCTAAATTCTCAAAATATTTTTCTGGAACTTTAAATCGATTAGATTTTAACTGATTTTTTTCAATGGAGTTATTAATTAATGTATTAAAATAGCCCTTAGGAACTTTAAACCTTTTTTTATCTATTAATATGTTTTTATTAAACTTCATTTATATATTGACAATCATTTTGTTAAAAGGTTTGAATTTTTTTAATTTCGTCCTTAATTTTTGTTACTGCTATATGATATGAAGCTTTAAGTGCACCAATTGATGTGCCTAAAATTTCAGATATCTCTTTGTATTTCATGTTTTGTTCATATTTCATTTGAAAAACTAACTTTTGTTTATCTGGAAGATTTGAAATTAAAACCTGTAATTTAATTTGAAGTTCATCTCCATCAAAATAAGGGTCTTCTTTTAAGTTGTTTGCTAACGTTTTCATCATTTTTTCAGATGAATTAAAGTATTTTTTTGCTTTTACTTTTAAAAAATTTAATGATTCATTAGTAGCTATTCTATACATCCAAGTATATAGTTTGCTATCCCCTTTAAAACTTTTTACTCCTCTAAATATCTTAACAAAAGTATTTTGTAAAACATCATCAGCATCATCATGGTTTAAAACTATTTTTCTAATATGCCAGTATAAGGGCTCCTTATACTGATTTAAAAGTATTTCAAATGCTTTATCTTGAGTTGCCTTATCTTTTAAATTAGCTATAAGTTGAGACTCTTTATTCAATTAAATATATTTATAAATAAGACAAATAAAAACTTAAGAGGTTTAACTAAAAGACTGAAGCTTTATTAATTTTGAATACACACCATTATATTGAAGTAATTCATTATGCTTTCCTTTTTCAATTATTTTTCCGTTTTTCATAACTAGAATTAAGTCAGCTTTTTGAATGGTGGATAACCTGTGTGCTATGATTATTGAGGTTCTGTTTTTCATTAAATTTTCTAAAGCATCCTGAACTAGTTTCTCTGATTCGGAATCTAGGGACGATGTAGCTTCATCTAAAATCATTATAGGAGGATTATTTAGAACAGCTCTAGCAATTGAAATTCTTTGTTTCTGACCTCCTGATAATTTCCCTCCTCCATCCCCGACATTAGAATTAAAATTATCTTCAATTTTTTCTATAAATTCATTTGCATTTGCAATTTTTGCAGCCTCAATTATTTGAGTATTACTTGCTTTTAGATTAGATAGAGTAATGTTTTTGGAAATAGAATCGTTAAACAGAATGGAATCCTGTGTCACAAGTCCAATTAAATTTCTTAGATCTTTTTTAGCTAAATCTTTGACGTTTATTCCATCAATTTTAATTTCACCAGATGAAGCGTCATAAAACCTGGGAATTAAATTAGCAATGGTAGATTTTCCGCTACCTGATTGTCCTACTATAGCTATAGTCTGTCCCTTTTTGATTTTAAAAGTTAAGTTATTTAAAACTATCTCTTTTTCATATTTGAAAGAAACATTTTTAAAACTTAATTCTTTATCAAAACTATTTTTATTTATTGGATTTTTTGTCTCTTTAATGGAAGTTTGAGCCTCAAGTATTTCAATTACTCTTTCTGCTGCTGCATTTCCTTTTTTAATTGAATATGAAGCCTTACTTATTGCTTTTGCTGGTGTTAAAACACCATATGCTAAACCCATGTAAGTTAAAAAAGCAGCTGGTTTCAGCTCTAGATCTACTAATACTAATTGACCTCCGTACCAAAGTAAAACTCCAATAACAGAAATTCCTAAAAACTCACTTAGTGGGCTAGCTAAGTTTTGACGATTAATTAGCTTATTGGAATAATTATAAAACTTATTATTAGTTTTTTTGAATCTATTTATGAAAAATAATTCCGCAACAAAACCTTTAATTATTTTAAGCCCTTGTAATGTCTCCTCGGTGATAGATAATATTTCTGATTGTTCTCGCTGAACTAAATTGGATGTGTTTTTTAATGACTTGCCAATTAAAGAAATAATAAAGCCTGAAATTGGTATAAAAAAGAGTACAAAGGCAGTTAATTTAAAGCTAATTAAAAACATAGCTAGAATAGTAAAGAAAATAGTTAGAGGTTCTCTAACTATTAATTCTAAAACAGACAAAAATGAATGTTGTATTTCTAAAACATCAGCTGTTATCCTAGAAATTACATCTCCTTTTTTCTTTTCAGAGAAATAGGGTAGAGGTAAGCTAATTATTTTCTTATAAACATTTTCTCTAAGATCTTTTAGGATTCCATTTCTTAAAAATGTTATAAAATACATAGCTATATAACTAAAAAAATTTTTAAAAAAGAAAAGGATTATTATACTTGAAATCACAAAAATTAATGCTTTTTTAGGATCATCACCAGAAAATGTACTCACTTGAAAATTCAACCACTCTTCAAGATCATTCCCAAAATTAGATAGTTTATTAAACTCAGGGTTTGTATAAGTCCTTTTGTTTTCCCCAAATAAAACTTCCAACATTGGCATTAATGATAAAAATGAAAGAGCACTGAAAAAGGCATATAATATATTGAAAAATATATTGAAAAATATATATTTCTTGTAAGGAATGGCAAACTTGAAAATTTTTTTAAAGTAAGTCATTTTTTAAAATTTAAACTCATTAACAAGATTATCTATTTTTTTATCTAAAATTTTATTAGAAATCTCAAATATTTTTTTTGATTCTAGTTTCATGTTTACACTAAAGTAAAACTTTATTTTTGGTTCAGTTCCACTTGGTCTTACTGCAACTCTTGTGCCATCTTTACATTCAAAAATTAAAACATTTGATTTGGGAAAATCTAAAATAGATTTTATTCCATTTTTTAAGTTTAATTCTTCAGATTTTTCAAAATCTTGAATTAATATGACTTCACTTCCTCCTAATTTGTTAATAGGTTTTTTTCTTAAACCTTTCATGATTTCTTTTATTTCATTCAAACCCTTAATTCCTTTTTTTTCAATTGATATTAATCTTTCTTTGAATAAGCCATATTTGACATAGCAATTTATTAGATAGTCGTATAAAGTAATTCCTTTACTTTTACATTCAGATCCAAGTTCACAAGCTAATAACGAACTGGTAATAGCATCTTTATCTCTTACAAAATTTCCAACTAAATATCCGTAACTTTCTTCACCACCTCCAATAAATTTTTGATTTGGATAGTCATGAATCATTTTAGCAATCCATTTGAATCCAGTCAAGCCAATTTTAATATCTATGTTATGTGCTTTTGCTAAATTTTTAATCATTGGGGTAGAAACTACCGTGGATCCAATAAAATAAGATTGATTTAAGTCAGTTTTATATTTACTTAACAAATACTCTGTTAAGACAACCATTATTTGGTTTCCGTTTAAA
>CESI01001857.1_pt1 | contig 10382 bp, 12 predicted proteins | sample 356301 | NCBI WGS metagenome assembly CESI01 (sample SAMEA2621423, study PRJEB7988) | marine metagenome | biome: marine biome (ENVO:00000447); feature: deep chlorophyll maximum layer (ENVO:xxxxxxxx); material: "saline water (ENVO:00002010), including plankton (ENVO:xxxxxxxx)" | depth 40 m | reverse complement strand
AGGTATCCTGAAATAGTTTCTAATCAAGGTACACAGTGTCACAGCGTCAATCCCAATCTACTTTCACCCTTGGATGTTTTATTATATTTACCGACACTGACACAGATCAGGATGCTCAATAAGAATAACCACTGGTTGCCGTTGTGTTAGAGGACTGAGAATTACTCGTAGAGCTATCTTCATTTGAACTGTTACTCATTTCAGCAAGTGCTTCCAATCTAGCTCTATGTAATTTTAGAGCCGATTCCTCCATATTCTGAATACATTTAGCCATCTCTGACGTGTTGTTTTTTAACCCTTTATTGTTCTGACAATCAAGCTGGTAGCTTTCCAAGAGCTCCGCCTGTGTCATTGTATTGACACATCCCATTAATGAGCTCGAGCATAAGAGAATTGCAGTAGCTAGTTTATACATTTTACTCACTCCGAAGTAATTTTTACGTAATCTTAAGTAGTTCAGGCTACTTATTTATCAAGTGTTTTTAATAAATGTTTGAGGGAGCATCTGAGGCATTACATGGATAGGATCGCAGTCAAATGATCATAGATGGGCTATATTTTTGTGCATTCATTTGGATCATTACCACAGGCTGCAGCCATACTCACAGATGCACTTATCAGCAGAGCCAGTACAGTGAGGCATGTTTGAAAGGCTACACGTATCATTGGGTAACTTAAGCAAATGCAGGGCATGAAGGGAAGCCTCAGCGTCACTACACAGATATTACTATCAGAGGATAGTAAGACTCGTCTAAGCTATTAGTATGTTTTTCCGGCCCACATATTCACCACTGAACGAAGCTGCATCAGGCTTGGTGTTAGCACTCGCTACAGAACTTGGCATTTCGGTATCTGGCAAAGCAGGCACAAAACATACCGCATTGCTATCGTCATTCATATTCTGTGCCCAGCGCCTAGACAGTGACCATCTTTTACAATGGCCTACGGGTAACGAAAGCAAATCCCAGCGGATTTATTCTTTTTATCCAGTAGCTGGTTTGCCAACCATTCATAACGTCCGAAGTTCCCTGATCACTGCAGGATACATCGAAGAATATGATTGGGGTGATCAACCGTCAGGGTTAGTTGGCCTTAGTAATACCAATGCACAGGAGCTGATGGGCATGAGTTCCGGCATGAAGAAGCCAGCTACTACGTACAAAGTTGATTGCGAACGCTTACAAAAAGATGAACGCTTCTACTCCGCTTCATTTGTTCAAAGCAGCTGAAGCTGAGTTGCCATTACACTTCATTTCATTAGTGTACGATGGAAACAGGAACTGGGTGTTAAGTGACTGCTGATGAATGACTTTCATAGCCTCCAAAGATACTCCAACAAGAGGCACAAGTCGTTTACTGCCAAAGGTCTTCAAAGGTCGCCACTGGTGAGGAACAAGAATGATATGAGGGCACTCATGCTCCAATTGAACATCCCCCCACACAAGCCCTAAAGCCTCTGATAGACACATCCCAGTATTGGAAATCAAAGCGATCAATAATCTGCGTTCATCAGCAATATCCAAACAAACCTTCTGAACTCGTTTTATATCTTCAGGTGATATTGAAGCACGTTTGGGTCTTTCTTCAGAAGGCAAGTACGTCTTTGCAAAAGCATTAACACAAGATAATCCATCCTCATGTATGGTGATATTTATTGCGGTACGGATTGTTGAAAATATTCGCTGAATTGAAGTGGAGCTGAGATTGCGCTGAAATAACCAATCCCTGACAGAAGAAGCATCCGATGAAGAATGCGCATCAAGAGGCCGATCGCCTAAATGTTCAATCACATATCCAATGTTGCGTCTTGCGACGGTAAAAAATGATCCCCCCTACCAATACCTTTCAAGCGGCAATATTTTTCTAATGCATCAGACAGGTTAGGAGCATATGATGTGAAGCTTTCGGCTGGTTGGCCTTTGATGAGTAAGTGTGAAGCTGGAACATCAATATTGGAAACACGCATTTTCAACCAAAAGTCATCCAACTTGCTTGCAAATGAATGACTCGCCTTCAAAGCTGCGCTTTTACTTCGGGTCTTCAAGCACAATACAATACGAGACTTTTCATAATGCTTTTGAAGATCATTCGGAACATGTCTGGTGAAGTAATAGACCCCACCCTTACACATTAAATAATGAGCGTCTTTGTCTACCATGTCGTATACTCCACATCACCTGAAAAACAAAACATGCCTACAGATCAAGTGGTTATACACATTGACAAGAGTTTATTGGAGCGGGTAGCGGGAATCGAACCCGCGCCTTAAGCTTGGAAGGCTCTTATGATACCATTTCACCATACCCGCACCGTAAGAGAGAGGTATGTCAGCCAAAATTAGACGTCAAGGCCGGAAGTGCAGAATATCTATACCAAGCCGGGATATGGATTAGTGGGTTCCAATCTTCGCCACCGGCTTCAACCAGCGTCATACAAACCTTTGGATCTGCGCTTAAGCAGTTAGCCAAAACACACCCTGCAGATCTACCACCAATAATTATATAGTCCGTTTCCAAATCATATTCCAAATTTCTGTACCATCAGGCTAAAGAAAACATGCAATAGGTTTTAGACACAACCGCAATTTATAAGGTCAATAGTTGAGTGGCTTTTGATGGAGATAGGCAAGCAACTCAATGTCCATTAAACTCAGACATCTAAATACTTGACATAATCCGCAAAGATGACAGTTTGATCCGATAACTTTTTAAGGTGAGCAATGAATCTAATTTTTTCACTTAGCCTAGGGCTAGCTGTTGCTACTTCAGTTTTTCCAGCTTTTGCTCAGGAATCGTTTGCACCGATTAATCTTGCTGGAACGGTGATTGCTAATAATAAAATAGGGTTATCGTATGGGGCTAGAGGTTGCATCACTGAAATCTCTCAGGGTGCGTTGCAATCTGGCAAGGCGACTAATGGACAAGTGCTAGTTCAACTGGACGATCGCGCTGCGACTTTGACTGTCAAATCTGCCCAAGCGCGAATGCATGATCTTGAAGCAGCTGTCGACGAGCGTGACTTTTCGGTTGCTGTTGTTAGGGCCGAGATAGCACGGATGGCGGAAGAACAAAGTTTTGTCGATAGAGAGTTTGAACGCACCCGTGTTCTTTTTCAACGAGGCCTAGTTAATGAAACTATTCTAGAGGCCACTGAACGTCGAAAAATGGAAGCGGCTTTTGCCGTTGATAGATCTAAAGAAGAACTAGAACGTGCTATATCTGCGAAGTCTCGTGCTAATTTTGCCTTAGAAATTGGTCAGTTAGAGGTTTTAGCTCGTAAATTGGACCTAGATGAGTTGACAGTTAGGTCTCCGTTCAGTGGCGTTTTGTTAAATTTTGAACCCAAAGTTGGCGATTGTGTGTCGCAAGGTTCAATAGCTGCACAAATTTACAGCCCAGATGAGAAGAGCGTTGAAACGTTTGTGTTTATGGACCAACTCGTTGCGGGCCAGTCCTTTGGCGTGGCAGCAGGCAATCGTGTTAATGTGATACGTATCAATGAACAAATTTGCCCAGGAATAATCTCCTTAATTGATACCGAGGCAAATTTAGAAACTCAGAATGTAAAGATCACGATTGAGCTAGACGCAGGATGTGCCTCCACAATGTTTTTAAATGAAGCCGTTAATATTAGGACTTTACCAGTAAAAGGTTGAACAGTTGCAGACTGCCGCTTCAAATAAGTTTAATGTGACAGCACCCGATGTTGTATTTTTAAAAGTAATATAGTTGAGTTCGCCAGGCCGAGCATGGCGATTAGGAAGACCCTAAAGGGGCAAGATGGGTTATTCAGCCGGAGCGGCATGGATGAAGGGCACCATAATTTTTGCGCCGTGGTATCGCTTATTCTTCATTCAAAATCTCCGCAGATATTGTGCCAAGAAAATTCTACTTCTGAACACCACTAATTTTCGGGGGGATTACCCAAGCAGCACTGCCTGTTTCAAGTAGATAGGTCTGAGCTATACCACACATGACAAAACCATAATTTTTGGTCTGATTACATTATCCAATCCATACTGAGACATGAACTTCGTTGTACTTATTATTTGAAAGATGCTTCGGGGGAATACCTACAACACGCACCCGGATTTTATGCGCTTTCTTAAGCTTCTGACTTAGGTTTTTACTGTCTTCAGAAGAAAGCGCCTCAAGGCACTTTGGTTTTTTTCTGCCCAGAAATCTATTGATAAATTCTATTTCTTTAAAATAAAACAACTCGAGAACGCCTTTAGCATCCACATCTATTTCCAAATCATCGCCGATACACAAATTTGTTTTTGCGACATCAATTTTGAGATCATAAACTTTGGTTTTTTTCAAATATTATTTTCATTTGCCGCACATATTAAGTCCACTTACGCAGGGATTGATGCAGCTTTTTGGCTTCAGACTTAGGCGGCTTCTCTTAACAATATATTTTGAGCAGATAATGTGGCTAATAAAGTAGGCAGAATATGACGAGACTGGATCGCTTTTTTGATTGCAGAATTCAAAAGAGCAACTGGGACATCTTGTGTCTCTAGGTCGTATACTTTTCTGCGCGTACCTTCAAAGTCGTACACCATCTGAACTTTACCAAAAGATGATTTTCTATAGCCTAAAAAATGGTGCCCATCTTCACTATGAATAAACATTTTTATCCCCCAATAACGCATCACTATCTGGCAAATAGATTCGCAAGGAGTCTGATTCTGAATCAATTTAGATTCAGTGATGAATCTACAACAGAGACCAAAATCAAAGATGTTTACGCGTGCTGTCAGGCAAATGAGAATAATCAACACATAAATTTATAATTCAAAAACTAAAAATGGGCCGTTAAAAATCGATAACAGGCGCCAGATTCCACAAAATTCTATGCCGACTGAAGCCAGCTATGTGTAGCAGCTTCAGTTGCTTCACATGGCCGAACCATGGCCACAACCTGTAGCTACTAAGTCCAATGTAAATTTGATTACGCAGCCATAGATTTTATACATAATTCAGACAGAACTTCTGATGCTATACCAAACGATCTTACCCTAGCTTGGTGGTCATGTATCATCCCAGTTACTATTAACTCATCAGGACTGAAGGTCGTAATTAACTCAGAGAGTTGCCTTTTAATAGTTTCCGCTGAGCCAGTCGCAGAGCAAGACAGCGACTGTTCAACCTGTGCAATTATGTGCGCCGGTACTTCGAGTTGGTTTTGCGCTCTTGGTGCTGGCAACTTACCGGGATTTCCAGTCATTAGGCGCGCGAATGCAAGAATTTGAGATGATCGAAGAAACACAGCCTCTTCGTCAGTTTCTGCAGCACAAACTCCCACCCCAATTACAACATATGGCTCTCCCAAGAATGCTGATGGCCGGAAAGTTTCTCTGTAGATGGATACAGCCTGATCAAGCATTTCCGGTGCAAAATGCGATGCAAAAGCGTAGGGTAAACCAAAATGCGCTGCCAGCTGCGCTCCATAAAGACTCGATCCAAGGATCCAAATCGGCACGTTGGTCCCTGTCCCCGGGATAGCCTGTACGCGCCTGCAGTCTCCAGCATCACTAAAGTAACCAAGCAACTCTGTTACGTCATCAGGGAAGTTATCGTCTGACGTCATGTGGCGCCTTAAAGCTTGTGCAGTTGCTATATCAGAACCTGGAGCACGACCTAAGCCAAGATCAATACGGTTTGGGTATAGGGTGGCTAGCGTACCAAACTGTTCAGCGATCACCAAAGGTGCGTGGTTTGGCAACATTATACCCCCTGCCCCAATACGCATGTGCTTCGTTGCTGCTGCTACGTTACTAATCACGATAGAAGTTGCCGCACTTGCGATACCTGGCATGTTGTGATGTTCGGCTAACCAGTAACGATGGTAACCAAAGCCCTCAGCAGCTTGCGCAAGCTCTACAGTGTTTTTTAGGGCATCTGCAGCGGTCTTGCCTTCCGGTATCGGAGACAAATCCAAAAGCGAAAAGTGTTTCACCGAAGAATCCAATCAAAATGGCCTATCCACCAAAGTCTGGAGCAAAATCTCGATCCTATGCCAACTTAAGGCGGCATTAGTTTTTAGACCAGTACAAAGTATTTTATTAGTATAGCCGGAGCCAAACCAATCGGAAAGCATATCTGATTATGGAGCTATCAGACACATAAGAACTTGCATAAAATTGCAGGCATAGCCTAAATTTATGCTCTTAATAATTGGTGTCACCCTTTAAATAATTACCATAAGTCCTGGACGCTGATTTTGAAAATACGTTAATTTTTGCCTTAGGTTTGTCAAAATGTTGTTTTGTTTAATACAAATCATATTCGGTGCATGAGCATGTTGCGCCCACTTTAAGATTGCGGCGCCACCTACGTCACCCATTGAACAACCAACTAAACCCAATTCGATGGCTGTAGTTGGAAGGGACGCAATAAAAGTTGCAATGCCGGAATCAGTTAAATTTAGATTAAAAATCACGCTAAAAGATCGTAGTTTTTGTGCCTGTGATGTATTTCACATAGCTTCGGCTAAAACTTGAGCATCCTGTACGCTTAAACCTGCGTTGCGCAGATGTAGGTTGAAACTAATTAGGTCTGGGCCCTAACCACGTAAAATGTTAGCCACGTCTTTGCAATTGGATGTGCCAATTAGATCTAAAGCTAAAATTAATTCATCCATTGGCTTTTACCGTCGTCAGTTACGTTTGATCTATCGCCCGCTAATGCCTGCACAACGGGCAGAATGGTTGGAGTAATTGCAAGTGCAAGCTGAAGTGCCAAACGTCTTGTTGTAATTTGACTATCCATAGCTACCAATCAAATAGGCTTTTGTTTAGTAAATCTAGTGCCCTGAAGTGGAGGGTTTTCAGGTTTTCCTGCAAAGCATTGAGCAATTTCCATCCATTGTTTTGCCACCTGACCTTCGATTTTCAGGTTAGTATCATTGATATTCCTCACTTGCGTAACGACTGTAGCAAAATCAAGCGCATCTCCTTTAACTGAATATGGCGATGCAGGATTATTCCACTCCCAAATTTTACCTGATGGCGCTTTTAAGCTCACATATGGTTCAGGCTGTGGAACAGCTATCTGCCTATTTTGAAAACTCCACCCAAAGGTTACCACACCAAGGTGGCAAATATTTTTGATACGATCATGAGTAGGACGAGGTATGCCCAAAGCATCGAATACTTCCTGGCCATGCCCCCATGTTTCCATTTGGCGAGCAGTGATGCTGGACATTGCGCTCATATCTGGCCCCACCCATTTCAATCGTTTTTTGGGGTCAGATTTAGCATAAGCCTCGCCTAGCTTTTGACTATTTTTCTGCCATTTTGAGAATAATCGTTTTCCAGACAGGTCCTGCAAATAAGAATGCTGGCTCTCTAAAAGTGACATGCCCTGATCCAAGCGTTCAGAAATCTGAGTATAGAACACGTCGAATTCGTCAGCGCTTTGCAATGTTTTTAGAGCGGCTACATCAAACATGTACAGATGTCCGATTACATCATTAATAGTCCAAGATTTGAATAGAGTTGTTTGGGCAAAGATGCTCTCGGGTTGGTTAGCCAAAATATTTGCCAACTCACTAGCTTCTGCCAAGTAGTCGTGAGCTTGCTGCATGATGATACCCTCCAATGAAATGTACGTTTTTATTTGGTTCTAGTATCACTAAAGTCACTTTGAGAAGATGCTTAAACCATTGCCAAACATTTAATTTTTCTGCATTGGTCAAAAGATTGAATTATCCACAACCCCCAACCCCAAGTCGTTGGGGGATATTGTTCTCGTATACGTCTTACGTGAGCTTTTCTGCTCAGGGCATATAAGATATTACCGGTAGGCCTTCTTTTTGCCAGCCAGTAATGCCTGCCGAAAGATGACTAACATTCGAAAACCCCAATTGTTTAACTAAGGCATTACCCAAGTTTGTGGTTCGATTTCCGGTTCTGCAATAAAGTATGATCGGTGTATCGCTGTCAGTAATGAACGACATGAATTTCTGTTGGAATTTTGGATGTAGCTCGCCAGATTTTGTAAAGGCGGTGATCAGCGCTGCCCCGTCAATTACACCAGTTTTCTGCCATTCGTCCGGACGACGGATATCGATAAGCACAGCGCCATTTTGCAATGACTTCTGGACATCTTGGTTGCTGGCTTGTTGCAATGTAGGAGGCCACGTCATTTTGATCATCTCAACATCAAAGACTAATGTTGCGTTTGGCGGAATCGCTGATCCAGCGCCGCGCGCGCCGTAACCCAATTCTGGCGGAATTGTCAGTACTCGCTTTTCCCCTTCTTTCATGCCCAAAATACCGCGGTCCCATCCTTTAATTACCTGTCCTACGCCCAGAACAAAGCTAAAGGGTGCGCCAAGTGGTTTCGAGCCGTCAAACACAGTCCCATCACGTAGGCGGCCTTCATAATGAACGCTGATCTGCATTCCATTCTCTGCTTTAGCACCAGCCCCTTCCAGCACTATGTTAATTTTCAGCTCGTTTGCTGAAATTTGAGAGCCTAAAAAGACTAAAACAAAAACACAGAATGCCCTGCACAGGCGAGAAGTAATTAACATAGCATTTTTCATGATGATCCTTTTCCAAACTGAACTGACCCTAGCAAGGGGAATGCTGTATAATCCTCGTTGGACATGGCACGCGGCTGAGGCTCTTAACGAGGAAGCCGTTTATGCCCCACAATATATGCGCTCATGTAGAGCTTTGCGTGGTTTGCCTACCCCAGGAATCCTCCTGTTTCGACCACAAATAATGGTACTGTTAGGCAAAAAAGACCATGTATGCAGGTTGCAGGACGGTCCTACAGGTTAAAGTCGGCTTTGCCTCCACACAAACCCGCAACCATCCCTGTTGCATCTGTAACGTACCAAGGCGGCTGAGAGGGGGCAATAGGGTGGTTACGCTTGCAATACTTGAGCTCGCTTGCTTGTCTCAATTGAATTTATCTGGCGGCACTGTCAATTACAATTTTAGCCTTTGCTCCCGCCAAAGAATTGTTAAACCAGACACTATGATTAGAATAACCCCGGGAAATAGTGTATCAATTGGAAATTCTCCAAATATGAACCAACCAAATGAAAAGGCAGTAATTAGACCAAAATAACTAAATGGTGCTAAAACTGATGATGGCGCTTGTCTAAAAGCATACATAAGAAATACAACACCAAAACCGCCACAAATTGACATGCTGAGAATTAAAGTGGCGTCGGTGTAGGATTGTATTGGGGTTAATTCAGTTGTTACAGCTGCGAAAATAATTGCTGCTATTGCTGCAGAAAAGGCAGAGTATAAATACAGAATTGCGCTTGAAGTAGACTTATCAAAGCTCCGTAAAGTCACCACTGATGCCGCGTAACAAAAAGCGGCGCCAATTGGAAATACTGAAGTCCATGTGAAGACTTCCGAACCAGGGCGTACAATCAATAATACGCCCACAAACCCGATAATGACTGCACCCCATCGCCAAAACCCAGCCCTCTCTCCATAAATAAAAGTTGCAATAATGACTATAAAAACGGCATTTGTCTGACCAAGTGCCGAAACCGTCGCTAATTCTAAATTTGCTAATGCTGTAAAAAATAATAGCTGAGCAACAGCCACGAACAATCCACGACCAAATGCTAATTTCCACTTTTTAATCTTATAGTCACTTATACGTAAACTTAATTCACGTGTGTAGGCCAACAATAAGATGGACGGTAAAATGCCTAGAATGTTCCGATACACTGATAGCTCTTGAGGGGAGTATCTCACCGAAAGAATACGTACATGCACACTCATCAAATCAAAACAAATGTATGCCAGCAGGCAAACTAAAATAGCGCGAATATTGGGCGACATTTACCTCCAACCGCAAAAACGCAAAAGCTTTTGTCGAAGTCAACTAGACTGTGTTTAACGCTCCTGAGTCAAGTTAAGAACCGGCATCCTTTATTCTGGCCGTGTCCCACACACCCGACACAATCCCACAGCCAACCTCTGTTGCGTCATTAGCCAACCCGAGCGGTAAGAAATCAGGCCAGATCAGCAATCTTCATTTTGGGACCTGCTTTCTCAATATCTGCCCCAGCCGCAGCTACGCGACAGGCAGAACGAAGGTGCATGCTCTATAGACGATAGTGCCTAGGCTCTTGGTTCTCGGTCCACGGGCCTAAGCAAGATTGTCCAGCAACCCCGGGCCAGGTTTCATGTAGCGGAATGGAGAATGTTTTGTCATTGGAAGACGCTATAAAGTCGCTCGTCCGATCTCAAGTAGTTTTGTCTGACATAACCAAAAGGCCGGGCACATGACCGCGACCTGCAACCATCAAAGTCACTTAAATTATCCCAAGCAAAAAGGAGCCGTCCACACATTACAGTTCCGGTATCGATAATAGTTTTGCTACGTGTTGCCTTT
>CESI01005833.1_pt1 | contig 10386 bp, 10 predicted proteins | sample 356301 | NCBI WGS metagenome assembly CESI01 (sample SAMEA2621423, study PRJEB7988) | marine metagenome | biome: marine biome (ENVO:00000447); feature: deep chlorophyll maximum layer (ENVO:xxxxxxxx); material: "saline water (ENVO:00002010), including plankton (ENVO:xxxxxxxx)" | depth 40 m | reverse complement strand
GTATTTGGACCAACAGGTGTTCCTGCTGTTGCTAAAGCAGCAACTTCCGCTGCATCAGGAGCAGAGTTTCTTGAGATATTCCAAGCTGAAGCCTTAAAACCAGTTGATGTTCCAGCATAAATAGAAACAGCATCATTTAACGAATAAGATAACTTAACTGTGTAATCAATGTTGTCATCATTACTTTGTCCATTTTGAGCAGCATTTGGGAAATTTACAAATTGTGGTAATAACTGTAATGCTTGAAGACCTAATAAAGGGTTAAAAGCTGGATCACGAGCTAATACAAGTGCTTGAGCTGGAGGAAATCCTGCATTTATTAGTCCAAGGGCACCCGCACCAACAAAATCAAGTTGTGATAAGACTGCCGTGTTAATTTGATTATATGAAACACTTTTTTCATCTTCCATATAACTAACACCAATTATTGCATTCATTTTTTCAGTAATATTAATATCTAACTGACCAAATAATGACAATGTAGAGTTGTCTTGTGTTGCTGACTCTGTCCCACCTTGACCAGTTGCATAAAGCGAAGAATCAGGTAAACCAAATGCTGCTGCTACTCCACTTATCGTTCCTGCTGGAAGAAATGCTTCTATATATGGTCTCCATGCTGGTCCGTAATAGATAGATTCATTAAAATCCATATCCTCTTGATAGTAAAATGCACCAATCAACCAATTTGTTATTTGGTTATCAGTTGAATATAGCCTGAATTCTTGAGTTACAGCTTTTAAGTCTTTAGAGATAGGACTTGGATTAACAATAGGTCCTCCGTCAAAATCAACATCTTGTATATTTTTATTATATGAGTTTCTATAAGATGTAATACTTTCAAAAGTTGATCCTTCGTTATCCTTCTTGTAATGGGCAGAAATGCCAAAATTATCTCCCTCAGTAGTTGGATCAAAGTCATAAAAAACTTTTTCAGTAAAAGGATCGTTTGGTATTACCCCTCCACCCAATAGAGCTTGAATTTGATTTCCAACACCATAAGCTGCGCTGCCAACAGCACAACATATTTCATCGTACTCATCATAGTCTGAAATAATTCTTATAGATTCATCATCAGAGAGTTCAAATAATAGCTCTCCTCTCACTGAAAATCTATCTCGAGTATTTACAGTATTTCCAGTTCTAATATTTTCTGAATGTCCATCAGCTTTGTTAATTCCAGCACTAAAGCTATAGGCAGTAGTTTCATTTAATGGGCCTGTTGAGTAATATTTTAATTTCTTCATATTATTACCTCCAATCGAAGCAGCTGCATATCCAGACTTATCGAAAGAAGGTTTCTTAGTAACGATATTGATCACACCAGCCGTAGCATTTTTACCAAATAATGTACTTTGAGGACCTCTTAATACCTCAATCCTTTCCAGAACAGGAAAGTCTGAAATCTGCGACTGCATTGAAGATCGATAGACACCATCAACAAAAACTGCAACAGAAGGTTCTATTCCAGGGTTAAAAGAGCCATTTCCAAAACCTCTAATAAAAAAAGCAGCTTCTGTATTAGTAGTATATTTTCTTGTATCTAGTGAAGGTATAACAGCCTTTAAATCAAAAATATCGTTAAGATTGGCTTTTTCAATATCATCAGCCAAAATAACAGATACAGCAATTGGAACTTCTTGTAATGTTTTTTCAGTTTTTGTTGCTGTAACAATAACTTCGTCAACTACACGTGCTGATTCGTTATCCTCTTGAGAGGAGATATTAAAAGATAAAAAAGAAAGTGATAATAAAAAACTTTTTAAAATTAATTTGTTCATAAAAATGTATTCCTTAGTAAATATTTTGACAATTCTAACAATTATTACTGTGTTTTAGAGGTTTTAAATTAAAAATATAACAAATTTTATTCTTCTGCCTTATAGGCATTGTTAGATGTTGCTAGAAAGATTCCAATTAGTATGATCAAACAGCCAAATAGAATAGTCAGTGAGATTACTTCATCTAAAAATATGCGACCCCAGATAATCCCAAAAATTGGAAGAAAATAAGCAACTGTAGAAGTTTTAACAGCTCCAACTTTCTCAATCAGTCTGACGTATCCAAGAAAGGCGAAACCAGTTGAAATTGCACCAAGCCAAACAGCAGACATAATTGCTTCAAAAGAAGGTATGGATGATGGCATATAGAAAAATGTTAGAGGCATCATGAGTACTGCACTAAAAACCAAGGACCAACCAATAAGAACTAACTTATTAGTCTTAGCAGAATTTTTCTGAATGAATACGGTAGAAAAAGAATAAAATGAAGCAGCAACTAGACATGAAAGACTTGAGATTAGGTTTGATTCACCAGATTGAGGATCTACAAGTATAAGAATTCCGGTAAAGCCTATTAATAAACCAAATATTTGTTTAATAGAAACATTTTCACTTAGCCAGAAATAAGCAATTATCATTGTTGTAAAAGCTGTTGTTGCATTAAGTATAGCTAGAATATTTGAATTTGCTCCAAAGCTTGCATATGAAAATAATGTAAAAGGAATTATGCAATTAGTAATACTTAAGATAAATGCATGTTTCCATATTGGCCTTAACAATATTATGTATTTACTTCTAAGTAAAATTGGAAGAAAAATTAATGAAGCAATCATTAATCTTGTATTAACTAAAGCTATTGGTCCAAATTCTGGAGTAGCTACTTTAATGAACATAAAAGCACTGCCCCATAAGGCGCCTAATGCTGTCAATAAAACCCAATAACGTATTTCCATATGAATAAAAATAAAAAAACCCCCAAATAAGATTTGGGGGTTAGTAAAAAAAATCTAGTTCTTGAGATAACCCAAGGAACTAGTCAGAAACTTAAGATCTACCTTTTGTCAAAAGGTGAACCCTCCGTTTCCTGTTGTTTTGTATATACTAATAGGACCACCTCCATGTTCAGGGAAATAATAAAATATTTATAGATCCCCTTAAAAAATCCATAAATAAGACGCTCCATAAATTATATACAGTCTATAAAGTAAAGAAAGTTTTTTTTATCTTGAGGTGAATTAAAAGGACAATTCAAGTTGAGCTTTTGGCTCGATGAAGTTAAAAGTCTTGTGCTCAAGATAGTTAATTTCTTTTAAATGATTTGTTAAAGCATTTATATCGTTATTGAAATACTGAAAAGCTAACATTTTCTTGGTGGAATCCACATCGACCGCTAGACTAAGCTGTTTTGTTATATTATCCATATTATTTATAAGTTAATTTTAATAGTTATAATTATACTGTATATATATACAGTAAGTAAAGAATCTAATTATCGATAGCTGAAAGAGTTATATTAAACTCTCTTTTATCAATACCAGACTGATGAATACTTACGATATTATCTTCATCAAATTTGGTAATTGTTTTGTAAACTGTTGATCTGGAGAGGGAGGAATTCTTAATAACATCAGTTATATTACATTTTCCAGACTGAGATATAGAAACCAAGATTGTCCAAAAAACTTTTTTTTCAGTTTCGTTGTAATGTGAAATATTCAAATCTTTTTCAGCTAATCTCAAGGAATGCACTAGAGATGATATTTCATTTATATAGTTAGTGTCTGACATAATATAAATATAAACATCCAATATTTTAAAACTATTTATATCTAATAAATAGAGCTAAATGTTATACATAATAAAAATATAAATCTCCTCCTGCAAAAAAATACTTTTATTCTGCGCATCTGAAGTATCTAAGAAGTAAAAGTGCCCTTTTAAACCAAAGGTTCAACAAAAAAACAGTCTATGTATATTAGTACTATTAATAGCTTAAAAATAGAGATTAAAATTATACATAATTAAAAGATAACTATTTCTATTTACATGAACAGGAATTAACTCTTTTATTCTATGCTTCTGGAGTATCTGAAAAGTAAAAGTACCCTTTTAGATGTGATCATTCAGCAAAATAGATCTCATAATTTATTACACAAAGGAATGGCTTAGCAATATATAATAATTTTCTGGAGAGGTGTCAGAGTGGTCTATCGTGCAACCTTGGAAAGGTTGTGTGGGTTCATCCCCACCGGGGGTTCGAATCCCCCTCTCTCCGCCATAAAAAACCCCACTAAAAAATGGGGTATTTTCGAACCAGTGGATTTATTTAAATTTAACTCTATTAATTCTTTGATTATCAACCATTGTGCGAATTTCTTCATACCCTTTTGATATCTTATCCATCTCTTCTTCGTTATCTCCGTATCTTTTTTCCATTTCAGCTTCAACTGCATCAGTTTTTTCTTTTGACGGAGTCATTGAGGCCATATCCTTATATGTGATTGTAAGCCAAACGTTAGGGCTGCTGGCTCCATCTGAAGTCCAAACACCATAATCTACAATTTGACCAAGATCTTTTTGAACTTCCATAGCCCTTACCCATGTTCTATTTAAATTGACTAGATAGTAATCAAGATAATTAGATTGAACATCAACAACAGTAAGTTGTACTTGTTCTTCAGTTGGCTCGTAGTCTTTCCAAATCTCAGCACTTACAAATACTGAAGATATCATAAGAGATAATACTAATAAATTTTTCATAATTTTTCTCCTTAAATTTTTTTTATAAATAATTAATTTACATCATTTCATGTGTTTTAACTATTTATAATATGTATAAAAATTATATAAAGATAATTTGCTAGGTTTTATTGATTAAAGAATCTAAAGTTTTTAAATTGAATCCTCTTTTTATTTGATCTTATTGGGTTTATATCAATTCCACCTCTTCTCATGAATCTTCCAGAAACTTCTAGGCTGTTAGATGAATACTTTGTAGATATGGTTTCAAAGATATCTTGGATGCATTGTTCATGAAACTCTCCTCTTTCTTTGAATGAAGCCAAATATTTTTTTAGCCATTTAACATCCAATAAAGCATCAGTAAGAATATATATATTTGCATAATCAGGTTGAGAGGTGACTGGGCATACTGATCTAAAGCCTCTAAAACAAATTGGTTTATTCGCTTTAGTTCTTAATAATTTACATGAGTTTAATACAATACATTCTGGAGCTTCTTGGAAACTATTCACAAACTTTATTTTAATTTCTGACTGTGTGAGTTTATCTAGATCTTTTTTTATTCTTATCAGCACATCTGACTCATTACTAAATTTCTTTTTATAAAAAGAATTTAAATAAATCTTTAGTGATTTTGACTCAACAGTATAAGTAGAATTACTTGGTATTAAAATTTCAAGAACTTTTAAAGTTGGAGATGATGTCTTATCTAAATAAGAGAATTCATAAGCATTCCAATAATCATGTCCGAAAGATTTTTTTGAAATAATTCTTGGAATTCGGTCTAAAGAACCTGAGTTTCCATTAGCATATTCTTTAAAACTCTTTCCAAGAAATTTTTGACTCATTGCCTAATGCCGGTCCCTTTTTTTAGTAGATATAAACTAGTACCAGTTAACAGTCCAATGAAACCAAATATCATTCCGAGGGAAAATAAAATTGAAACATCGCTGACTCCAAGCATTCCTTCTCTAAAGGTATTAACCACATATAACATTGGATTAGCCATAGATATAGATCTATAGACGTCTGGAAGAATATTTATTGAGTAAAATACGCCTCCTAAGTAAATTAAAGGTGTTAATACAAAAGTTGGTATTATAGAAATATCATCAAAACTATCGGCAAATACAGCATTAATAAATCCCATCAAAGAAAATAAAATGGCTGTTAAAAATAATACTAGTAGAGTTAAAGGTGGATTAACAATTGTAAATTCTGGATAGAATAATAAGCTAACACCAAAAACAATAAAACCAATAAGAACACCCCTGCATACCCCGCCTATTACAAAACCTAAAAGTATGACCCAATTAGGCATAGGAGATATGAGAAGCTCTTCAATAGATTTTTGGAATTTTACTGAATAAAAAGATGAGACAACATTATTATAAGAGTTTGTAATCACCGACATCATAATCAAACCAGGAATCATAAACTGAATATAGTCAAAACCATCCATTGAGCCTATTCGCGGACCAATCAATGAGCCAAAAATAACAAAATATAGTGACATAGTCACAGCAGGAGGAACTAGGGTTTGAATCCAGATTCTTAGGAAGCGTCTTACTTCTTTAACAGCCAAGGTCCATAAAGCTACTGGTATATTGTAATTCTTCATTATTTTTTTACCATTTCAATAAATAATTCCTCAAGTCTATTGGCTTCATTTCTCATAGATTTAACTTTTATTCCTAGATTAGATAATTCTGAAAATAATGCATTGATAGATCTTTCTTTGTTTACAGCTGCTATTAAGGTAAGAGAATCTTCTAATTTTAAAGGAAAACCATCAATACTTGGCGCCTCAGTAAGCGGCTCTTCCAGATCAAAAACAAAACCTTGAACATTTAATGATGCAAGTAAATCTTTCATTCCAGTGTTAGCTACTATGACACCTCCATCAATAATTCCTATATTTCTACATAACTGTTCTGCCTCTTCTAAATAATGAGTGGTTAAGATGATAGTAGTTCCGTTTTGATTGATTTCTTTAAGGAAAGACCACATTTCTCTTCTAAGCTCAATATCTACTCCTGCAGTAGGCTCGTCAAGAATTAGAAGTTTTGGTTCATGAACTAGAGCTTTTGCAATCATTAACCTTCTTTTATATCCACCAGATAAAGTTCTAGCTTGGTCATCTTTCTTATCCCAAAGACCTAATCTTTTTAGGATAACCTCAACTTTAGGCTCTGCTTCTGATTTAGGAATGCCATAAAAGCCTGCCTGCGTAACAACAATGTCTATAACTTTTTCAAATTGTGAGAAATTAATTTCTTGAGAAACAACACCGAGCATCATCTTTGCTTGAGCAACATCTCCATCAGTGTCGTTACCAAAAATACTTACTTTGCCTGATGTTTTTGTAACTAACGATCCTATAATTCCTATAGTAGAAGATTTCCCTGCCCCATTTGGGCCAAGTAAGGCATAAAAATCGCCCTCTTCAACAGAAAAAGATATACCTTTTAAGGCTTCAGTACCACCTGGATACGTTTTTTTAAGATCAGTGACCTCTAGTGCATATGTCATATTTTTTAATCAGTTATTTCTTTTTGATAATTTCAAATAAGAATTTTTTAAGATTATAACAAGCAAGTCTAAAGAATGTTGAACCTATTTTGATAGATTGGACATTCCGTCCTCTAAACCTTTAAGGGTTAGTGGATACATTCTATCTTCAAATAAATCTTTTAAAATACATATTGATGAAGTGTAATCCCAATGATCATCTGGAACAGGATTGAGCCATGCCATATTATCAAAATGAGCGGCTAATCTTTTAATCCATACATGACCGGGTTCTTCATTCCAGTGTTCGATGCTGCCACCAGCATTAGTTATTTCGTATGGAGCCATAGTTGCGTCTCCAACAACAATTACTTTGTATTCGGATGAGTATTTATTAATAAGATCTTGAACTAAAAATCTTTCCTGAGTTCTTCTGTTATTATCCCTCCAGATAGATTCATAAATACAATTATGAAAATAAAAATATTCTAGATGCTTGAATTCAGTTTTTATTGCTGAAAAAAGCTCTTCGCATAATTTTATATATGGGTCCATTGATCCACCAACATCAAATAAAACGATTACTTTTACCGTATTAGATCGTTCTGGAACCATATGAATATCTAGAAATCCAGCATTTTTAGCAGTAGATTTAATAGTATTATCCATATCTAACTCAAGGTCATTGCCCTGCCTTGCAAACTTTCTTAATCTCCGCAAAGCCATTTTAATATCTCTAATGCCTATTATTACTGAGTCATCGAGATTGCTAAATTGTCTTTGCTCCCAAACTTTAACTGCTTTATTTTGACCGCCTGGACCACCGATTCTGATGCCTTCAGGGTTTTGCCCGCCATGACCGAAAGGAGACATTCCGTTGGTGCCAACCCACTTATTCCCACCCTCATGTCTCTTTTGTTGCTCTTCTAATCTTTTCTTAAATTCATCTAATAGCTTTTCTAAACCGCCTAAAGACTTAATTTTCTGTAATTCTTCAGGGTCTAGTTCTTTTTCAAAAGCTTTGCGTAACCAGTCTTCTGGTATTAATGCTTGAAAGATATCTTCAAGTTTTTCGATACCTTTAAAATAAATATCAAAAGCTTTGTCAAACTTGTCGTAATGCTTCTCATCTTTTACAAGAATAGTTCTTGATAGATAATAAAAATCATCGATATTCGCATAGACCATTTGCTTCTCAAGAGCACCTAGAAGATCAAGAAGTTCTCTTAGAGTGCAAGGCACTCCGGCTGATCTAATTGTTTGGAATAAGTTTATTAGCATTTATTTGCTATTTGATTCTCTTCTTGACATAAATGCCAATCTTTCAAGAAGCTGAACATCTTGTTCATTTTTTAGTAAAGCTCCATATAACGGAGGTATTGCTTTTGAAGAATCAGCATTCTTTAGAATTTCATCAGGCATATCATCAGATAGAAGTAACTTTAACCAATCTATAAGTTCTGATGTTGAAGGCTTCTTTTTTAATCCAGGTATTTTTCTTAAATCAAAGAATATTTCTAAAGCTTCGTTTACTAATTTCTTTTTTATCTTAGGATAATGTACTGCAACAATTCTATTCATAGTTTCTCTATCTGGGAATTGGATATAATGGAAAAAGCATCTTCTAAGAAATGCATCAGGCAGTTCTTTCTCATTGTTTGAAGTCATAATTATAAGAGGTCTATGTTTTGCCTTGATAGTTTCTCCAGTTTCATAACAAAAGAATTCCATTCTATCTATCTCTTGGAGCAAGTCATTTGGAAATTCAATATCAGCCTTATCAATTTCATCGATCAATAAAACAACTTGTTTATCTGATGTGAAAGCTTCCCATAATTTACCTTTTTTAATGTAATTAGCTATATCTTTAACTCTTTCATCACCAAGCTGTGAATCTCTTAATCTAGTTACAGCATCATATTCATATAATCCCTGAGATGCCTTAGTGGTTGATTTTATATGCCATTCTATTAATTCCATATCTAATGACTTGGCAACTTCTATGGCAAGAAGAGTTTTTCCTGTTCCAGGTTCGCCTTTTATTAATAGAGGTCTCTCTAAGGCCATCGCCGCGTTAACTGCTAAACTGAGATCTTCAGTAGAGATATAATTTTTTGTTCCTTTAAACTGCATTAGAGTTCCTTATATATATTTAATTAAGATAATTTTTCTTCTGATTTTAGTATTCTAGTTAGTTGTCGACTCGAAGCAACTAAATTATTATTTAAATCCCAAATATTACAATCTTGTTCAAAGTAACCTTTGTTAATATCAGTAGCTTTGAAATCTGCATATAAGATATTTGTAGTTGGCATTTGTCTAATATGAGTTGTTAGTGTGATGGTTGGAATCCACCCAAGGGCGCCATATTTATTAGAGACAACAGGAGGCAATATATCTGAGTAAAAAGATAAACAAAACTGATCTGGTAACCCTCCTTCCATTTCTAAATATGCAGAACATCTCGCTTCTGCATCTTTATTATCAGTATCTCTATCCCACCATGCATGGTCAGGATGAACTTTACATTTTAGTTGTTGAATGAATGAGGGAGTGAATCCTTTAGAAATTTTGTCATAGTTAAGCTGTACATAGCTCTCTTCAGAAAAATCATTAAAAATTTCAGGAAGGCTCGAGGAAAGCCCATCAAAACCTTTCATATGTTCAAAATCAGAACAAGTCCCTGTGAAGACTGCACAAACCTTATTATCTTGAGTAAGCTTAACAATGCCAGATGAGCTACCTCTACTTATTTTAAGAATATCTATATTAATCTGAATTGTTTTAGCCTCAATTCTCTCTAGGTATTGAACTGATGAACTAATGGCTGTTGAATGCGGTAAGCATATTACTAATGCTTTATGCATTACGGCCATTAAATAACCTCCGTGGGGGGTATTGCCAACAAAGTAGTTAGAATCTGGTTCAAGTAAAAAATTATTACTATCCACTTTTTCTAAAATCAAAGCTTTTTGAAACTGTTTAAATTGATTCATGATTGATTAATTTTAGTTCATAATTCGTAATATTAGAAATATAGATATTTAATATGAGTTGTTTATTTGATATAGCATGTAATTTTTCAAGCGAGCGTTTCGATGACGATCTTTTGGAAGTAATCGAAAGAGCTAAATTAAATAACGTTTCTAAATTCTTAATAATTTCTGCATCATTAAGTGATTTTCCTAAACTTCATCAAATATATACCAACTACATTGAAGATTCATTTTTTACAATAGGAACTCACCCCCATCATGCGAATGAGATTAATAAAGACGAAATTCAAATAATGAGAGAGATGATAAAACTTCACAACCCCTCGTGTATTGGAGAGACTGGTCTTGATTTCTTTAGA
>CESI01080740.1_pt1 | contig 10398 bp, 9 predicted proteins | sample 356301 | NCBI WGS metagenome assembly CESI01 (sample SAMEA2621423, study PRJEB7988) | marine metagenome | biome: marine biome (ENVO:00000447); feature: deep chlorophyll maximum layer (ENVO:xxxxxxxx); material: "saline water (ENVO:00002010), including plankton (ENVO:xxxxxxxx)" | depth 40 m | reverse complement strand
TCTGGATTAAGAGCAAGCACTTCATTGGCCGGCATATTAGCTGGTACAACATTTACCCGACATCCTCTAGAAGCTAACATTCTTAATATATTTTTTTTTACCCCGTAATCATAAGCTACAACATTATAAGAAGTTTTTTTTATATCTTCATAACCAAAACCTAGGGCCCATTCCCCCTCACTAAATAAATATTCTTTGTCAGTTGAAACGACTTTTGCTAGGTCCATGCCTGATAAGCCTGGAAATTTATTTGCATTTTGCGCAATGTCCTTCTCATCAAAAATTCCGGCAGCGATACATCCAGGCTGAGCACCATACGTTCTAATATGTTTAGTGAGCTGCCTAGTATCTATTCCTGCAATTGCAATTATCTTTTCGGAGACTAAAAAATCTGCAAGTGAGAGCGTACTTCTAAAATTTGATTCAATTATAGGCAAATCACGAATAATTAAGCCTTTTGCAAAAACTTTATGCGACTCGCTATCTTCGGAATTTATTCCAGTATTACCAATATGGGGGTAAGTTAATGTCACAAGTTGCTCTGTATATGAAGGGTCAGTTAAGATCTCTTGATATCCTGTCATGGCTGTATTAAAAACAACCTCTCCAGAAACATTACCTTCGATACCAATTGAATAACCTCGAAACTTTGTTCCGTCTGCAAGCACTAAGATGGCCGGCATTTTACTCGACAAGAAACACTCCCAAGGTAATTTTAACTAGATAAAACAAACGGGTGGATTTTGATCCGGCCGGTTTACGAGATTATAAATGAATCGAGGATTTACTTCAATTTAAATAGTAGTATTTAATCAAGTATTTTTTAAATTTAATACGTCTAAAATGTCAAATAAACCAGCGGTTTTCCCTGTAATAAATTTCGCAGCACGAATTGCTCCTTTAGCAAAGGTTTTGCGACTGCTAGCTTTATGGGTAAGTTCAATTCTCTCCCCGTCTCCAGCGAATAAAACAGTATGGTCGCCTACAATATCACCACCACGAATCGCTGAAAATCCAATTTCCGTATCCTTTCTAGGAGCAATATTACCTTCACGGTGAAAAATACTATTTTCTTTTAGGGGTAATCCGGCAGATTTTGCCACAGCCTCTCCAAGCCTTAGGGCAGTCCCAGATGGAGAATCTACCTTATGTCGATGATGAGCCTCAATAATCTCAATATCAAATTCATTATGTAGAACTTTTGTTGCCGCTTCTACAAGAGAAATTAATAGATTTACACCTACGCTCATATTGGGTGCAAAACAAATTGCTATTTTTTTAGCAGCAGCATGAATTCTTTCTTTTTCATCTTCATTAAATCCAGTCGTTCCTAGGACATAATTAATATTATGTGCGAGACAAAAATCCAAATACGCAAGACTGGCCTCCGGTCTTGTAAAGTCAATTAATATATCACTTTCAGCGTGCTCTTCTGTCAATGATTCCGAAATTAAAACATTAGTTTTAAGACCTAATAAAGAGCCTGCATCACTTCCAATTAAAGAACTTGATGCTACATCTGCTGCTCCAGATAGTAGAAGTTCTTTATCATTAAAAATTTCCTGGATTAAAGTTTGTCCCATTTTACCAGTGGCACCAACAACAACTATTCTAATAGGTTTTGTCATGTTAAAATCCAATTTTTTCTAATAGTAAGTTAAAGTAATCTGACTCTTCGTCATTTATTTCTGAATTTATTATAGCTTCTTTATCTTTTGTTAGTAATTTCTTATCTCTCAAATCATCGCTTAAGATATCTTCTGATTCCTTACTTTCTAAGTGATCTCTTAATACTTCATTAATTGATTCATTAATATCAGTCTTTTGCATAAGATCAGTATTATTCGATATTTCACCTTCATTTTCTTCTTTAATAACTTTTATATTCACATTATTGATTTCGTCTTCAGCTTTTTCTTCCCAGAATTTTAATTTTTCTAACCAAGATGACTCAGCAGTTTCATCTTGGATAATTTCTTTATCATAGTTCCGAACATCATACTTTTCATCAGTAATAAACTCTCCATCTTTATTTTTGGTTATGACTTCACCTGTAATAGTCTTTAGTAAATCTTCTTCAAAATTAACAATAACATGACGTTTATCTACCACTTTCCCATTTTTTCTTAATATATAAAGATAATCCCAGCGCTGGTTATGATAGTTATCCTGGATCAATGGAGTTCCTAAGACAAACCTAACCTGAGACTTAGTCATTCCTGGCTTTAGCTGAAGAAGCATCTCAGAATCTATCTCATTACCCTGCTTAATATTCATTTTATAGAGCTTAGTTGGAATATTAAGAGCTGAATCCTGAAAACTGCAGGATATTAAAAAAATAGATAAAATTACAACTAATCTCATTAGATATGGCTTTATTTGCAAAGATTGATAATATAACATGTGATTATTGTGTTTATTTAATTTTGGAGGAAACCGTTATGGATGATCATATCAATCTGAAGAAGACCGGATTAAAGGCAACGCTGCCGCGATTAAAAGTCCTTAGCATATTTGAAAATTCAGAAGATAAGCATTTATCAGCCGAAGATATTTTCAAGGTCATGATATCTTCTGGGGATGAAGTTGGTCTTGCAACAATTTATAGAGTTTTAACTCAATTTGAACAAGCTGGCTTATTAATAAGACATCATTTCGAAAGTGGTAAAGCTGTATTCGAACTTAATCAAAAATCTCATCATGATCATATTGTATGTACACAATGTGGCTACGTACAAGAATTTTTAAATGATGACATTGAGAGAATTCAAGAACAAGTTGCCGAAGAATTAGGCTTTAAAATAATTGATCATTCATTGTATATATCTGCTGATTGCACAAAAAATCCTTGTAACTGTCGCTTAGGCGGTAAAAATAATATTGATAAATGTCATAAGACATCTGATTAACTTAAAATTTCTTTAGCGTGATCTATTGTTGTTGTTGTAATTTTCACTCCTCCCAGCATTCGGGCAACTTCATTTACTCGATCTTTTTCATTAAGTAATTCAATATGGCTAATTGTTTGATTATTAACCTGGTTTTTTGAAACCTTAAAATGATACTTAGATTGAGCAGCTACCTGAGGCAGGTGTGTGATAACAAAAATTTGTCGAGCATTAGCTTCACCTAATGATTTTAATAATTTTCCAACTATTTCAGCAACCCCTCCTCCAATGCCTACATCCACTTCATCAAAAATCATTGAAGGTATATTTGTATCTGCAATGGAGCATACTCTTATAGCTAGACTGATACGAGACAATTCACCACCTGATGCAACCTTTTGAATTGGTCTAGGTTCAGCTCCTTGGTATGTTGATATCAAAAATTCAGCCTGCTCGTTTCCAAACTGACTAGCCTCAACATGTTTTAAATTTACTAAAAATTTACCATGAGCAAATGAAAGCTGTTTTAATTTATCTGTAATTTCATTGCTTAGAGTTTTTGAAGCAACAGCTCTCTGATGAGATAGTTCTGATGCAGCTTTATCATAATCTGCTTTTGCTTTATTTAGAGCAACTTCAATACCAGACTCGCCCAGAATATTATTTAATAGTAAAATTCTCTCTTGCCATATTTTACTGACACTCTCTAGCTCATCAGGTTTCAATCGATATTTTCTAAGGAAATCAAATGTAAGCTGAATTTTATTTTCAATCTCTTTTTGTAATTCATGATTTTCTTCTAAGGACTGAGCGTAGCCATTCAATTCTCTACCCATCTCTATCAACTCTAGTGTTGCCGCATCTAATGCTTTAAGATGAATATCTAGTGAACCATCAAGTTGTACTAGGTTGGTTAAATGACTATTTAAGTCTGAGAGCTGCTCATTGATAGCAAGTGGTTCTTCATTATTAAGAATAGATAATACTTTTTGAGTGCCTAAAATTAATTCAGTACGATTGTTTAGTGCTTTGTGTTGCTGTTGAATATGTTCCCAATTCTCCAATGAGAATTCAAGTGGTTGATATTGGTTAATTTTTTCCGTTAACTCTTCTAATTCTAGTTTGTATGACTCGCGGTTTTTTTCAAAATCTTCATGCTCTAAAAATAATTGATGCCATATTTTGTATAATTTTTTTACTAGATTTACGTTATTTTTAAGATTAGAAAAATTATCGAGTATATCCCTTTGAGTCGAGGCTTTTAGCAACGAATGATGAGAGTTTTGACTATAGATGTCTACTAATAATTCTCCAAGCTCACGTAACTGATTAATAGTAGAAGATGAGCCATTGATATACGCCTTAGATTTACCATCTGAAAATACTACGCGCCTCAGAAGTAACCCTCCCTCTGTATCAATGTCATTTTCATTAAGCCATTTGGTGGCATCATAGTTATTTACAATATTAAAGGTTGCTGAAATTTCTGACTTTTCATAACCATTTCTAACAATACCAGTCTCGCTTCTACTGCCTAACGCCAATGACAGTGCATCTATAAGTATTGACTTTCCAGCTCCGGTTTCTCCTGTAAGCGCAGTAAAGCCAGCATCAAAATTTAATTCAAGCTGGTCAACAATGACAAAATTTGTAATCGATAAGCTTTCAAGCATAATTTAAGCCTAACCCCAATTTAACTTATTTCTTAACATTTCAAAATAACAATAATTATTTGGATGAAGAATAGATATATTTTGATTGGCTTTTTTAATTTCAATCCGATCTCTTAAATCTAAAGGAAACTTAATTTGCCCATCAATACTCGCATAGGCCTCATCCATATGGATTATTTTAATTATTATCTCACTGTTTCCACTAACAGCAATAGGTCTATTACTTAATGTATGAGGGCTAATTGGTACTATTGAAATTGCATCTAAATTGGGATGGAGAATAGGCCCTCCTGCTGACAAAGCATAGGCCGTCGTGCCTGTTGGGGTACTAACAATTATGCCATCTGACCTTTGTGTATGCACAAAGCGGTCGTCAATAATTACCTCCAGCTCAATTAATTTTAAGCCACTTTTAATGACAACATCATTTAACGATTGAGACTCATAAATTACTTTATCAGATCTAATAATCCTTGTATCAATCAACATTCTATCGTCCCGAATAAAATCACCATCTAAAATCATATCAATATTTGAAAACATAGTATTAATGTCTAAGTCTGCTAAAAAACCAAACCTACCTCTATTTACTCCAATTAAGGGAATTTGAGAATCGACTAATGATCTAGCAACACCTAGCATTGTTCCATCACCCCCTACAACAATAGCCACATCAACTTGAGGACCAATATCTGTAAGGGGTAACGATTTAAACTGAGCTAAATTAATCTGTTTTTGAGTTTTTTCTTCAATAATTAATTCAACATTTTTTTTATTACTTAAGTGGTCAATTAACTGTATTAATTGTGTATGAAAATCACCCACCTCCTCAAAAGAGGGATACTTTCCAATTACGGCAATTTTATTAAATTTACTCATGATTTTTTTTATTCTAGCTATATTAGTTTTGAATTAGTAAAATAAAACATATTATTAAATCTATTTTAATCGATTCATCTTCTAAGGAAAGAATTAATTCAAATTAAATGAGCCTAGATATCAGAGCACAAACTCTTTTAAGAGCATTAATAAAGCAACATATTAGGGATGGGCAGCCCGTAGCTTCTAAATCACTTGCGTCCTCATCTGGGCTTGACCTTAGTTCGGCTTCAATTAGGGGTATTATGAGAGACCTTGAGGAAGCTGGTTTTATTTTAAGCCCACATACATCATCGGGGAGAGTCCCAACACAAATGGGTTATCGCTTTTTTGTAGACAGTCTTTTAACAATGCAAACACCAAATGAAAAAGAACTTTCTGTTCTAAAAAAGCAGTTAATTCTTTCTGATAACAAACATCTTGGAAGCTCTGTTTCTGAAACACTTTCTGAATTAACTAAATTTGCTGGGGTAGTAATGATTCCTAAAGCGAAAAAACTAACCTTCAAGCATATTGAATTCTTAAGCCTCTCAGATAAAAAAGTTTTAGTAATAATTGTTACAGATGATGGTAATGTTCAGAATCGCGTTCTTTTTACTGATCAAAATTATGACCAAGCAACTCTTTTAGAAGCATCGAATTATTTTAATAAAAAATTTGAGGGGCACTCAATTGAAGAGACAAAAATAAAAATTTCAAACGAGCTGAATAATATGAAAAAAGAAATGATTAATTTAATGACAGCAGCAATTGAAACTTCCTCTGATGATATAAAAAATGACAATATTGTTATATCTGGGCAAGGAAATTTATTAGGATCAGATGAGCTGTCACAAAACGTTGCTAGTATAAAAAAAATTATAGAAGTATTTGAGAAAAAAACTGCATTACTTAACCTTTTAGATAAAAGCTATCAAGCAGATGGCATGCAAATTTTTATTGGGCAAGAATCAGGTTACCAAGCCCTTGATGAATGCAGTGTTATTACTGCTCCATATCATGCCAATGGAGAAGTTTTAGGTACCATTGGCGTCATTGGGCCAACTAGAATGGCATACGAAAGGGTTATCCCTATTGTAGACATCACTGCTAAACTGTTAAGCAATTCAATTCAATTAATTAAATAAAATATGAGCCATTACAAACCTGAACCAAATTATAATCATGGAGATCCACCAAGAATTGGAATTATCCTAGCTAATCTTGGAACTCCAGATGCCCCTGATGCAAAATCCTTACGAAAATACTTAGGCCAATTTCTTATGGATAGAAGGGTTGTTGAAATACCTCGCTTTATTTGGTGCTGGATTTTACATTGTGTTATTTTAGTGATTAGGCCGGCTGCTTCTGCAAAAAAATACCAGCAGGTATGGACGAAAGAGGGATCTCCATTGTTAGTTAACGCAAAGAAACAAATGTCCTTACTAAAAAAGCAATTAGAAAAAGATTATAAGGAACCTATTGAAGTGCAATTAGGGATGAGTTACGGTAATCCCTCTATGCCAGATGCATTCAAAAAACTACGGGCAAAAAACTGCACTAAAATTATTTTACTACCTCTCTACCCTCAATATGCAGCATCTTCAACCGCATCAGCTATGGACAGCTTATGGCGAATCCTATTGCGAGCAAGAAATGTCCCTGCAATCAGAACAATTAGAAACTATCATGATCATCCAGCGTATATTAATGCATTAAAGAATTCTATTCTCGAGTTTTGGAAAAAGAATGGAAAACCAACAAAACTTGTCATGAGTTTTCATGGAATTCCAAAAAAATCTTTAGTGGAAGGTGATCCATACCATTGTGAATGTCATAAAACAGGACGGTTACTTGCTGAAGCATTAAACCTTAAGGACGAGATGTATCAAGTGTGTTTTCAATCACGTTTTGGTAAAGCAGAATGGTTAAAGCCATATTTTTCCAATATTATTAAAGACCTTGGAATTGGTAAAGAAAAAATTGTTCATGTTATTTGTCCTGGCTTTTCCAGTGACTGTCTAGAAACATTAGAAGAAATTAATATTGAAGGAAAAGGTATTTTCAAGGAGCATGGGGGCGGTAAATACTTGTATATTCCTGCACTTAATGGTAATCCTGTATGGATTAAAGCTATGTCTAAAATTTTAAGTGAGCATCTAAGTGGGTGGATAGATAACAAATGGCTAGCAGTTAAAGAAAAAAAATTCTCAAAAATAACTAAGCAGCAATACGATAAGATAAAAAAGAATATATGATAATCCTTACAGGCGGTGCGGGCATGATTGGAAGCATCATTGCATGGCACCTCAATACCATTCTTAATGAAGATCAATTTGTTATCGTTGATGATTTGATTTGCCCCAAACAAGAGAAAAATATTTCAAAGCGTAAGTTTTCTGAATTTATTCAAAAGAATGACCTACTCAAATATCTAAAAATGAATAATAAAGTTTCTGCTGTTATTCATATGGGTGCTATTAGTGCTACAACAGAAAATAATTTTAATCGATTATTAAGTGCAAATATTCGCTACAGTCAAATGCTTTGGAGCTGGTGCGCTAAAAATAATGTTCCATTTATTTATGCAAGTTCTGCTGCCACCTATGGCCTAGGCGAACATGGTTACAATGATAGTGAAGAAAAAATAGATGATTTAGTTCCTTTAAATGCTTACGGGTACTCCAAGCACTTTTTTGATCAATGGGCCCTGCAACAAATTCAATCTAAATCTGCAATTCCTCCTCAATGGTGTGGTCTGAAGTTTTTTAACGTATACGGTCCAAATGAATATCATAAGGGAAGGATGGCAAGTGTTGTTTATCATGCATTTAAACAGTACCAAAAAGAACAAGAAATTAGACTCTTTAAAAGTGAACATCCGGATTTTGATGACGGAATGCAATTAAGAGATTTCATATATGTTAAAGATGCTGTTGAGTGTGTAATATATTTATTAAAAAATCGAAATATTTCAGGTTTATTTAATGTAGGCACAGGAAAAGCTCGGGCCTTTAAAGAGATTGGTGAGTCGGTTGCTAAGAATTTAGGGGGTAATAATTCAGCTATAAAATATATTGATTTACCAGGTGATCTAAAAGAAAAGTATCAGTACTTTACAGAAGCAAATATTAATAAAATAAGGAATATAGGATTTAAAAATAACTTTAAGTCACTTTCTGAAGGAATATCAGATTATGTGAAAAATTATCTAGTTAGTAGTGATCCTTATGCATAAATTTATTAAGATTAAAATCGAGGTATAAAAATCTATGGAACAAGATTTAATAGAAAATATAAAAACTAAATTTACAAGTAAAGATCAATGGTGTCTAGTTGTTGGAGACTTGATGTTAGATCGTTATATATTTGGAGAAATAACACGTATTTCACCTGAAGCACCAATCCCTATTTTAAAAAAAGGTAAGGAGCAATTTCGTATGGGAGGGGCTGCAAATGTAGCGGCTAACGTGAGCGGGTTTGGTATTAAGACAGTATTAGCCGGATTAATTGGAAAAGATATAAATGGAGAGCACTTAACACGACTTATTAAAGATAAATTAATTTCTTGTAAAGGAGTAATAAGAGGTAAGAATCCCACTACTACAAAAACTAGAATTATTAGTGGGCAACAACAAATTATAAGAATTGATGAGGAAGACATTGTCTTATCGCTTAACAAAAATGATACAAAAAAAATATTAGATTTAATTAAAAAAAAGCCCTCAATTATTATTGTCTCTGATTATGCAAAAGGTCTAATTTCATTAGAGTTAATGAAGCCCTTAATTAAGCTAGCAAGACAAAATAAAATTCCTGTTATTGTTGACCCAAAAGGAAATGAACTAGAAAAGTATCGTGGAGTTACCGCACTGACTCCTAATAAAAATGAGGCATATGCCCTCACAAATAATATAGTTAGAAATGAACATACCCTGGAAAAAAATCTTAAGAAATTAAGGCGAGATTTAGATATTGATTTTATAGCAATGACTCAAGGTGACTTAGGAGTTAAGCTTATAACCGAGAAAAAAATACAAGTTATTCCTGCATCAAAATTAAAACAAGTATTTGATGTATCTGGTGCCGGAGACACTATTATTGCCTCAATAGCAGCAGGTATTATGGCAAATATAACACTCCAAGAATCATTAAAAATTGCGAATATTGCAGCTGGAATAGTTATTAGTAAAGTTGGAACCACTCCCATTGAAAAACATGAATTGATAAATGAGCTAGAGAATGAGTTTAATGGAGAAAAAAATAAACTAATTTCAGAAAAAGATTTATTAAAAAAACTAAGTCATTATCAAATAAAAAAACAAAAAATAGGTTTTACTAACGGCTGCTTTGATATTCTTCATGCAGGTCATGTATCTTATTTAGAGCAAGCTAAAATTAAAGTAGATTTTTTAATTGTAGGTTTAAACTCTGATAGCTCAGTAAAAAAGCTTAAGGGAAATAATAGGCCAGTTATCAACGAATTAGACAGAGCAAGAGTATTATGTAGTCTTGAAGCAGTAGATGCAGTTATTATTTTTAGTCAAGACACGCCAATCAATTTAATAAAAAAAATTAAGCCTCACATCTTAATTAAAGGTAATGACTATTCTGTAAATCAAGTTGTTGGGCATAAAGAGATTAAAAGATGGGGGGGAAAGGTTGAGCTTATCCCTCTATTGCAAGGTCGGAGTTCAAGTAAAATAATTAAAAAAATTACTTAGATAATAACTAAATCGCTCATAGTTTTTATAGATTCAACATTATATTGCTTACATATTGACTCCCAATTTTCTAGGTCAGTCCAATCTGAAACAAAAATAAAATCTAGATTATATTTTTTTGCAGTCTCAATATCATAAAGAGAATCGCCAAAAAATAAAGCTGGAAGAAAATTATCATTCGTTATACGACTTTCAATAATTTCGTGTTTTGATTTAGGGCTGCCAAATATCCCCCCGTCAAATAAATGATTAATT
>CESI01063729.1_pt1 | contig 10438 bp, 10 predicted proteins | sample 356301 | NCBI WGS metagenome assembly CESI01 (sample SAMEA2621423, study PRJEB7988) | marine metagenome | biome: marine biome (ENVO:00000447); feature: deep chlorophyll maximum layer (ENVO:xxxxxxxx); material: "saline water (ENVO:00002010), including plankton (ENVO:xxxxxxxx)" | depth 40 m | reverse complement strand
CACCGCCACTTACTGGCTTTAAGTAATTGTTTTTATTAAATTAAATATAATTAATATATACTTACCCACAACGCTCCCCCCAATGAAGTAATAGATGATATATTTAGAAACACGCACGCGCCTGCTCGTCGGTGTCATGTTCATGGAGCAGTATGGTTATCTATTAACAAGGATTGCTGATGTTAAGAAGATATATACAACCACTTCAACCATGAAAGACATCTTCAAAATAGACAGACTTACAAACAAAAACGCACAACTGCTCTCACGAATTGGTTCCAAATCTGTGCTTCTTAGGTTTATGTGATCGTGGCACTTTGAGATGTGATAGGCTTTGTCTGACAACACCATTTTGTCGGATAAATTAAGATGCAATGTGTTTAACATCTATAATGATCGATGTAATTATTTGTTAAGAATTATATTAAACTTTACCTAATGATGTTCTTACTGGTAAAATATGAAGACAAAACTGATTTTTTCGAAACTAACTAGGAGAAGTAAGTATGATAAAGAAAGCAATTCACAAACATTCCCGTAAAGCACTTATTACATCGTTGGTGCTGACTTTGACAGCAAGCCTAGGCTCATCAATGGCAGTAGCAAAAGATGAGATTAATTGTATCTTTCCCTTTTGGTTTGGGTTCGCACCAGTTTTTGTAGCTCAGAAAGAGGGGTATTTTGAAAGTGAAAATCTAAAGGTTACAACAGCTTTTGACAATGACCGCGCAAATGTTTTGCCCGCCATGGCAAATGGATCGATTGATTGTACAATGCGTACAATCGGTGAATCAATGTCACGCCCGCGCAGACAAGATACAACTGGTACAGTTATCGGCACGATAGATATCTCAGTAGGTGCTGACGGAGTTGTTGCCGCAGGTGACATTCAAACGGTAGAAGACCTTATTGGTAAAACTATGGCTGGTGAAATAAATCACCCAGGAACAACTTTGGTACAGCACGCGCTTTCACAAATTGGCAAAAGTATTAATGACGTGAATATTCAACTGATTGCCACCGACGACTCGGCGGCTGTGTTCGAAGATTCTAGCATATCAGCGGTTGCCACTTGGGAGCCGATGATGAGTTCGATCATCAAAGGAACTGGACGCGATGGAGCGCATTTACTACTCACATCAGCTGATTATGAAGGGCTAATCACAGATGTGATTATCGTGAGAACAGACGATTATAAAGCTAACCCAGAGAAATATGGAAAATTCCTTCGAGGTATCTATCGGGCAATCGATCTGTATAAGTCTGCCCCCGACAAATTTATAGCCATTTCGGCACCATTCTTCGACACGCCAGATGCCGAAATGAAAGAAGCTTTGGCAGGTGTAAAATATACATCATACGAAGAAAGTGTCGGGTATTTACCATCTTCAAGTGGCGATGGGCAATTGAAAGACGTATTTGACGCCTTTAACGAGATTAATATGACATTGGATCTTCAGGATGGGCCGCTAGCATATCAACCCTACGTAGATGGTACTTTACTTGACGGGCTGTTTGATAATCATACACGCTGACCCCACTATTCCTCTCCGGCACGTTATGCTGGAGAGTATTTATCCCCCTTACTAAAGAAGGAAACTGGGCGTTGTCTCATTCTATCTTTACTTTTCGTAAAAGCCTTACTCGTCGAACCGAACTATCACTTGGAGTTGGAGGGTTTATTCTATTTCTTAGTGCTTGGCATATTACGGCCATATCTGGAGGTATCAGACCTGAATTCCTTCCAACACCGTTTTCGGTTGTGCAGGCTTTGGTTCGTTTATTTACTGAGCGCGATTTTACTTCTGACATTATAATTAGTGTTGGTCGTGTCTGGTTTGCCTTTTTTTTATCGGTGATCATTGCTGTACCTCTGGGACTTTATATGAGTGCGTATAGGGCGATTGGCGCAACTTTAGAGCCCTTTATTGATTTCGTACGCTACTTACCAGTGCCCGCCCTTGTGCCTTTGTTGATCATTTGGTTTGGAGTAGGTGAGGCGTCCAAAATTGCGGTTCTCTGGATGGGAACTTTCTTTCAACTCATCCTATTGATTTCAGAAGACACTAAGCGCGTACCAAGTGAATATATTGAATCTGGCCATACGCTGGGTGCTACAAACAGCGAGATCATGCGGCACATAATCATTCCGGCAGCTCTGCCTAATATGATTGATAACCTTCGCATCGCTTTAGGTTGGTGTTGGACGTATCTAATCATTGCTGAGATTGTTGCTGCAAACTCGGGTATCGGACATGTAATCTGGTCGCTACGGCGCTTTGTCAAAACGCCCGAAGTTATGGCTGGCATTATTGTTATTGGTATCATTGGCCTCTTGACGGATCAGGCTTTCCGCTACGCTCACCGTAAACTTTTCTCTTATCTGCATAGGTAAATTATGGATAAATTTATCGAAATATCAGACATCTCAAAAAAATATTGGTCGGCAGATGGTAAAACAGAAACTAAAGTTGTGTTGCCCCTTTCGATGAATATCAAGGAAGGTGAAATGGTAATGTTCCTTGGGCCTTCTGGGTGCGGCAAGACTACATTGATGCGCATCGTTGGTGGCTTAGAAACTCAAGACCAAGGTTTGATCAAACTGAATGGGGATTTATTAACCAAACCTGACCGTAGGCGTGGAATGGTGTTTCAGTCATATTCCTCGTTTCCATGGCTCAGCGTGCGTGACAATATCAAATATGGAACACGCTACCGTAAAGATATCTCGAAGGCAGAGAAAGACGAAATAACAGATCATTACCTCGAAATGGTGGGATTGGTACAGTATGGTGATTTCTATACCAATCGAATTTCAGGAGGAATGCGGCAACGCGTGGCTATAGCGCGTACATTAGCATCCTCGCCAGACGTGTTACTAATGGATGAACCATTTGGCGCACTTGATGCCCAGACACGAGAGTTTTTACAATTCCAGTTGATGGACATTAATCGAACTGAAAAGAAGACTACAATCTTCGTGACCCATGATGTTGAAGAAGCTATCCTTTTGGCAAATCGTATAATAATTTTTTCATCTCGCCCAGCAAAGGTTGTTAAGGAAATAGATGTTGATAGCTTGATCCCGCTTGATGACCGTAGAAATGGCACAGCGGATATGAAAAAGTTGTTTGGGCTGCGATCTGAAATCCTTGATATTATTCGTGAACAATACAAACATTCACTTGAGGAGGGTTGAGATGAGCTTTGATTTAACTGGAAAAAATGTTTTGATAACTGGCGCAAATCGTGGGATTGGTTTGGGATTGGCGGAAGGATTTCTGGATGCTGGTGCTGAGGTGGCAATCGCAGCACTAGAAGAAGATGTATTTGACGTAGCAAAAGAACTTAGTGATAGATATAATCGGAATGTCATAGGTGTTGTTTGTGATATTGCTGATCTCGAACAGATAGGTAAGTTGCGCGATATATTTGATCGTGTGGATATACTTATTAATAATGCTGGGTTAGAATTTATTACTCCAATTGAAGATCCAGCTAAACATGTGGACGAGATATTCCGACGCATTATAGAGACGAATGTGATTGGGACTTTTTCAGTCACTCGGCATTTACTTGACCAAATTCCTGATGGTGGACGTATTATAAACACTTCATCTATGTGGGGTAAAACTGCTATCGCAGAATTTAGTGGTTACTGTGCATCAAAACATGCAGTTATTGGATTAACACGATCACTAGCGCAAGAATTGGCCCCGAGAGGAATTTCGGTAAACGCGGTCTGCCCTGGGTGGGTGCGAACCGTGGCCTCGATGAGATCTTTGTCCCAGATGGCTGCAAGACAAGAACGTGCCGAGGCGGATTTATTGGATGAAATAGTCGCGGCGCAAGCTATTGGTGATCTGATGGAACCTCAGGATATGGTGGCCATGTATCTTTTTCTGGCTGGTTCGGCAGCAGATAATATCACAGGTCAATCATTTACGGTCGACAGGGGAGAATTGATGCAATGACACAAGAACTCAATGAAAAAACCGCACTTGTGACAGGAGCGGCACAGGGGATTGGCGCAGCCATCGCAGTAGCGTTGGCTGATGCGGGAGCAAATGTTATCCTTAGCGATTGTAAAGACACAACGGGAACGTTGGCTGCTATCCATGCATCTAGTGGCACGGCACGGGCAATAACCTGTGATGTTTCCGATGTTTCTGATGTTCAGGCGCTATATCAAAATATTTCACAAACCGAAGGTAGACTTGATTTTTCTATTAATGCGGCTGGTATATTATCAGAAAGTAAAATTATAGATATGGATGTCGATGATTTTGATCGAATTATTGCGGTAAACTTGCGAGGTGCATTCTTGATAGCTCAAGGTGCTGCGCGTATGATGCAGAAGGTAAAACAAGGGCGTATTATTTTGATTTCTTCAGAGCTTGCTTATCTGGGCCGTGCCGATTTTTCCGCTTATTGCGCATCAAAATCTGGGGTTGTTGGTTTGACGCGCTCGCTCGCTCGTGAGCTTGCTCCAGGTATTCTAGTAAACTCTGTGGCTCCTGGTCCAGTTGATACACCGATGTTAGCGCTTGAAAATATGTCTCAAGAATGGATTGACCGCGAACTCGATAACCCGCTGGGCCGCGTTGGCAAGCCTAGCGAAATTGGTGCAGTTATTCGTTTCTTATGCGGTCCTGATGCAGGTTTTTTCACAGGACAAACACTCAGCCCCAATGGTGGCGCTGTTATGATTTAATAATAAGGATGCCCAAAATGTTACAACGCCCTATTCCATGGCCTAACGGTGCGAAAGTTGCTTGTGCTATCACACTTGATATGGATGCCGACAGCCTAGTTCATATTCACCACGGTGATAACGCACCGAACAAACTAAGCGCTACCTCGATGTTGCGTTACGGCCCCGAGGTTGCCATTCCACGCATTTTAGACACTTACCGTCGTTATGGGCTGAAACAAAGTTTTTTCATACCCGCTTGGTGCCTAGAAAACCATCCAGAGGCTGTTGCTGCAATTGTTAAGGATGGGCATGAAATAGGCTATCATGGTTACATCCACGAAGCTCCCAATAGCTTATCGCATGATCAGGAACATGATTGGATGTGTCGATCTATCGAGATTATTGAACGCCATACTGGCAAACGTCCGCGCGGCAACCGCGCGCCATTGTATCACATGTCAGCGAAGACGCCTGAATTTCTGGCGTCCGAAGGGTTCTTGTACGATTCTTCTTTGATGGGAGATGAAGTACCTTATGTTCTCGACACACCGAAGGGCAGCATAATGGAATTGCCTGTCAGTTGGGCCACCGATGATTGGCCACAGTATGTGCATGCCCCTGATCTTGATTATATGTTTCAAGTTCTCCCACCAGATCGTGCCATGGATGTATTTATGGCTGAATTCGAGGCTCTCAGAGCGTGCCCTGGTGGCGTTTGGATCGGCGTTTGGCATCCCTTTGTCAGTGGGCGCTTGTCCCGTTGGCAAAGGGTTGAAAAAATGATTGACTATATGATGTCGACTGGCGACGTCTGGTTTGCCACATTAGAGGAAATTGCTACACATGTTCGTTTGCTGGAAGCGGCTGGAAGCTATAGCCCCCGTGTGGATAAATTACCCTATCACAGTGATAATCAAGTGCCATCAGATTTGCTGGGTAAATTCTAGTAGTATAAGTTTGACATCACCCACCTCCAAACATCTAGTTGGTAATGTCAGTTCTGTAACGTGGCTTATTCAAGTTTCAGAAAATAATGTAATACACTAAGATAGTATATGAGAAATGCATACAAATAAGGAGCAGATTTGAAATCTACCCCTTATTCAAATCTACCAACTATCGTGGATACAGTATAACCTATTCGATTGTGATCAAAGACTCACAGTTTTAAATGCGCCTTTCAGTTCAGTTAGGAAACGATCAGCATGAGCCGCAGTGAATGTCAGTGGTGGCCTAATCTTCAAAACATTTGCATTTGCAGCTGTAGCGGAAATAAGAACACGGCGGTTACGCATTTCATTGACAAGTGCGAGCGCTAGAGGGCTATCTGGCTCGCGGGTATCGCGATTTTTAACCATTTCAATCCCCATATATAATCCTGTCCCCCGCACATCACCAATTCTCTCATCTTGTTGGGCTAACTCGAGAAGGCCAGACATCATTATTTCACCAACATTGGTACAACTTTCAGCAAGGCTTTCGTTTTGGATTACTTCGAAGGTAGCATTTGCTGCAGCGATCGCTACGGTATTGCCACCAAATGTGTTGAAATAACGCATATCATTGCCGAAATTACTTGCCACTTCAGGTCGGACCGCAATACCTGCCACTGGATAACCATTACCCATGGGCTTACCTAATGAAACGATGTCAGGTACTATGCCATGCCTTTGATAGCCCCACATGTGTGAACCCGTGCGTGCAAACCCACATTGTACCTCGTCAGCTATAAATAACCCGCCTGCTTCATGTACGACTTGCATTACGGGCTCTAATATACCTCGTGTGTGAGCAAAAATACCGTCCGAAGTGAACAGTGTGTCTGCAACAAATGCAGCTAATGCTTGTCCACGGCGGTGGAGATCATGGATTTGTTCTGACACGCGTTCAGCCAACCACTCTCCCATATTATCTGTATCGACGCGGTATGTATCTGGTGCGGGTACACGTCGTACCCATGTGCCAAGTCGCGAGTTTTCTCCCATCGATGGAGAAAAGCCTGCGGTCAATTCGGAATTGCCGTGATAAGCTTCAGAAGTGACAATAATCCCCTCATTTCCAGTATGATATTTGGCCATTCTTAGGGCCAAATCATTCGCCTCAGAACCCGTACACGTAAACATGACATGTCCAATTTCAGGTTCGAATGTGCCTAGTAGTTTTTCCGCAAATTTAAGAATACCATCCTGCATGTAACGCGTGTGTGTACACATTGTTTTCATTTGTTCAGCGATGGCTTCGATTACATGTGGGTGACCATGGCCTACAGAAACGACGTTGTTGTAAGCGTCTAGGTATTCGTTGCCGTCAGTGTCATACATGAAGACATCAGTCGCACGGGTGAATTCAACTGGGTTGGAATAGAAAAGACGGTAGGCGGGTCCCAATAGATGAGCTCGGCGATCCACAAACTTACGCGCACGATCACTAAGTTGGTCGATTTGTGACGGATCAAAACTGTTCACCATTTTTCCACGTTTTGGACGGGGGATATTCGTTTTCATGTTGTACTTCCTTTTGACGTAGAGAATTGCATTAAGATTTTTGATACCTGTTCAGGTGTTCGCTTAAGAAACCAGCTAAGCTGATGCCAACCTTGCTCAGTATTTCGCATAATATAGCGTTCATTTTCAGGGAATAGCTTAACCCGCCATAATGTTAGTAATGCGCGGGTGACAACTCGTGCCATAACTAGATGGGGGATCAATGTTAATTCATCATCGGTCAGTTCTGCGATGCTCAAATACCCTTCCATAATATCGCGACCGTGGAAAAATAAATCATCTCTGGGTGTTTCTGGCAATTGGTTTAACAGTGCGGTTGCCACATCAACTGCGATTGCAGTTTTTACTGAATCGCCAAAATCTATAATTCCTTTAACAAATTTGGGACAGTTGTGATCAACGACTATATTTGATTTACTGAAATCATTGTGCAAGACCTGTTGGCGGCACTGACGTAAGGTTGGTTCGACTTGCTCAAATCTTTCTAACCCTAGCGCGAGCATAGCTCTCTGCTCTTTATCGTCGACCTCATGTAATAAGTGCTTCAGTGTTAGTAAATGTTGGACATCCCAGCCATATACACGGTTCTCACCTGGGTGATTATTAAATCCTTCTGTGGCATATCGCAGCTGCGCAAGCATTTTGCCGATTTCCACCCTTTCCTTTGGGGTAGATTGGGTTTCACACAAAGGTGTTCCTTCAATAAATGTGAACATTCGAACATAGCGCTTTGATCCATCTATATCCGTTACTTGATCTGTGTCATTCCCGTATGTATTTTTAATCACTCGTGGAACAGGTAATGATGGATCGCGGTATTCAACATGCTTTAGGATGCCGTGTTGAAAGTCGATCTCATCGAAGTCTTCATCGGGGTTGGCGATCTTAAGAACATACTTATTGTTGTCATTTGTGGTTACTTGAAAGGTGTCATCTTTTTCAGTTTCAAAACGCCTTAAATTACCAGTGATACCGTAATATTGTGCCAAAATATCATGCGTCATTTCTTCCTTCATAGGAATAAAACCACCCGCTAGACTACCTTGTTTCACTATCGATGTATTTTCATCTACCATGTTAAATTTCTGTAAAATTTATCTGCATTCAGCGCGCATTAAATGCTTCAGCCAAAATGCAAAGTAATTCATACATAACTGTGGCTCCAGTAAGTGCAGTCAGTCCACCACTGTCGAAAGGTGGTGATACTTCAACTATGTCTGCCCCCACGTAATTGAGATTCCGGAACCCTCGGATTAACGCCATAGCTTCAGGAGTTGTCAGCCCTGCAATTTCAGGTGTGCCAGTGCCTGGTGCAAATGCGGGATCAATGCTATCGATATCAAAACTCAAATAAACAGGCCCTTTGCCTACAATTTTCCTTGCCTCTCTTACAATAGCATCAATTCCTCGTTTTTGAACTTCCTCCACGAACATAACGCGCATACCTATTTGTTCGGAATAGTCCCAACCTTCAGAAAGATTCTGTGCGCCTCGTATTCCAATTTGCACAGTTTTGTGAGGGTCGATTAACCCTTCTTCATGTGCACGCCGAAAGGGAGCGCCGTGATTGAACTTGGATCCCTGAAAACTATCCCAAGTGTCAGTATGGGCATCTATATGAATTAATGCGACTGGTTCTTTTGCCACTGCTCGCAAAATTGGAAGTGAGACGGAATGGTCGCCACCACATGACAGTGGAATAATTTCTTTACCAACAAGTGTTGAGATAAAACTAGAGATATCATCATGTGATTTCTCAATATCGAAAATTGAATGAAACGGAATATCTCCAACATCGGCAACATTGCACAATTTGTATGGATCTATGCGTGTTGCGTGATTGATGGCGCGCATCAAGCTTGACTGGTTGCGTACTTCTCGCGGCCCATGTCGCGCCCCTGGGCGGTTGGTGAGAGCACCGTCATAAGGAATACCGATCAGGGCTATATCAATATTTTCAAGATCTTGGGCAATAGGCGTTCGCATAAATGTTGCAATTCCAGAATATCTTGGAGAAAACATATCGGGTGAGCTGGGAGATTTAAATTTAGGCATGGGTGAACATCTTTTGGTTATTTTATCTGCTAATATTTGACTCTTGTTGATCGCTAAACAACCTGTAATATGAGATCATTACATCTATATTAATCGTAGGATGCCAATATGCTCACATCTGTCTCAAATCCTGACCTGCATTTATTACGTGTTTTTGTGACTGTAGCTGAAGCAGGGGGATTTTCGCGCGCACAAATAGCACTCAACGTCAGTCAATCTACAATAAGTACACAGATGATTGATTTGGAAACCCGACTTGGCATGCGGCTCTGCCGACGTGGTCGCGCGGGATTTGCGTTGACAGAAGAAGGTCATGAAATCTATCAGTTTTCAAAAGCGTTGATCCGCGATTGCGAGAAATTTACTAGTAAGATCAGAAGTATGCGTGGCGATATTTCTGGAGAACTTCGAATTGCCCTTGCAGATGCAATGTTGGGACAAAAAAATTTTCCATTTGACACGATTTTAGCTGACTTGAGAGAATCGATGCCAGCTGTAACTTTACAGCTAAATGTTTTAGATCCACTGGAAATTGAACGGTTAATTCTTGAAAAAAAACTGCATATGGGCTTACATACATTCCCCAATCATGCGCCAGGGCTCAGATATATAAAAATGTTTGAGGAAGTTCAGACTCTATATTGTGGGAAAAAGCATCCCTTATTTGATTGTGCGACTGAGCCGGCTTTGTTGGAGCTAGCAAAATATGATTATGCCTCGCGTTCATATTACGGCGGGTCACTTCAGCCTGGAATTTTGATACCTAAAAACCCATATGTCCAAAGTGCTAATATGGAAGGAATTGCAGCTGCTATTCTGTCAGGTAAGTTTCTGGGACACCTACCTAAACAATCTGCGAAAAACTGGGTCTCTAAGGGTCTTATGAAGGCATTAGGGCCAGAAAAGTTTTGTTATAAGGCAACATTCGAATGTGTTTTCCCAGTTGGAGCGGGAATAACCAGAGCGCAGAAAGCACTGGAAGAGGTTATGATAAAACATTCAATCAAATCAAAAGTTTGTTGATACTTTGGAAATCACTTTTAATTAATTATACGGTATTGTCAGACAAACTTGACGTCCCATTGGTTGCCCCTTAACTTTTGTTAATGACAACACAAAACCCCTTTCAGTACTTTAAATCTGCACTTCTTAGGTTTATGTGATCGTGGCACTTTGAGACGTG
>CESI01156207.1_pt1 | contig 10439 bp, 10 predicted proteins | sample 356301 | NCBI WGS metagenome assembly CESI01 (sample SAMEA2621423, study PRJEB7988) | marine metagenome | biome: marine biome (ENVO:00000447); feature: deep chlorophyll maximum layer (ENVO:xxxxxxxx); material: "saline water (ENVO:00002010), including plankton (ENVO:xxxxxxxx)" | depth 40 m | reverse complement strand
AAAAATATTAAATCTTCAAATATTGAAGATTTAATGACTATTAAGGGCATTAATGCCAAAATGGCTAACTTAATAAAGCAAGAGTTGAATAAAATTTTATGAAAAATATAGATTTAAAGCTACCATCAAATAAATCATTTGGCTTATTCTTTACTTTTATTTTTATTGGCTTGTCATTTGTCCTTTACCAATTAAATAATTTTATTTTGACATTAATTTCATTCTTAATAAGTCAAATCTTATTAATAATTACTATCTTAAGACCTAATTATTTAACATTTTTGAATAAATGTTGGATGGTATTCGGTTTGATGTTGGGAAAAATAACCACTCCAATTATAATAGGCATTATTTTCTATATTTTAATATCACCAATATCAATAATCTTGAGGTTATTTGGAAGGGATGAGCTAAATCTAGTTAAAGATAAGAATGCATCATCTTATTGGAAAAATATGTCAGATAAAAATATTTATAAAAGTAGTTTTACTGATCAATTTTAAAAAGGGAGTTGAATTTGAATTTTATATTTGAACTTTGGAGATTTCTTAAAATTAGAAAAAAACTGTGGCTATTTCCTATTGTATTCATATTAGTCATGATTGGTGCTCTCCTAATTGCCACTAGCTCTAGTGTTATAGCTCCTTTCATTTACACAATTTTTTAATTTTTATATGTATATATTAGGAATCTCATCTTGGTTTCATGACAGTTCGGCTTGTTTAATATGTGATGGTAAAATTTTGGCTGCAGTTCAGGAGGAGAGATTCACTAGAATAAAGCACGATGATAGTTTTCCAAAAAACTCGATTCTATTCTGCTTAGAAGAAGCAGGAATCGCTGCTTCAGATCTCGACTCAATTGTTTTTTATGAAAAACCTCTTTTAAAATTTGAAAGACTTCTTGAGACCTATATTGCTTATGCTCCCAAAGGTTTTAAAAGTTTTTTATTAGCTATGCCAATTTGGCTTAGGGACAAGCTTTTTCAAAAAAGAATGATTGTTAATGAGTTGCAACAACTTTTTGGTAAAGATTTTAATTCAAGAGATAAGATTCTTTTTTCAAACCATCATTTATCTCATGCAGCAAGTGCTTTTTTCCCATCTCCTTTTAAAAAATCTGCTGTTCTTACTTTAGACGCCGTTGGTGAGTGGGCAACAACGTCTATGGCAATTGGAAATGGCAATAAATTAGATGTAATTAAAGAAATCCATTTTCCTCATTCTTTAGGTATGCTTTATTCGGCTTTCACTTACTACACAGGCTTTAAAGTTAATTCTGGAGAATATAAAGTTATGGGCCTGGCCCCATACGGCAAACCATTATATGTAGATTTGATAAAAGATAATTTAATCGATATAAAAGATGATGGAAGTTTTTTTATAAATATGAAATATTTTGATTACTGTGCTGGGCTAACCATGACAAACAAAAATTTCAATAACTTATTTGATGGTTTGCCTAGAAGTCCAGAAAGCCCGTTAACGCAAAGAGAGATGGATTTAGCCGCATCTATTCAAAAGGTTACTGAAGAAATAGTTATAAAGTTAGCAAAAGATATAGCCCTAGAAACCGGTGAAACAAACTTATGTTTAGCCGGAGGTGTTGCCTTAAATTGTGTAGCTAATGGAGCGCTTCTTAAAGAGGGCATTTTTAAAAATATATGGATACAACCAGCAGCTGGAGATGCAGGAGGGGCTCTTGGAGCTGCTTTAGCTATCCATTATTTAAAAAACAAAAGTTCAAGAGAGATCATATCAAATGATGATGCTATGAGGGGGTCATATTTAGGACCTAGCTACAATGATGAACAAATCGAATCAAAGCTTAAAAACCTTGGAGGTGTTTTTAAAAAATTAGATGAAAAATCTATTATTAAAAATACTGCTAAATATCTTGCTGAAGGAAAAGCTATTGGATGGATGCAAGGTAAAATGGAATTTGGTCCAAGGGCACTTGGTGCAAGAAGTATTATTGCTGATCCGCGATCACCTAAAATGCAAAAACAACTTAATCTTAAGGTTAAGTTTAGAGAAAGCTTTCGCCCCTTCGCTCCAAGCATTTTGTATGAAGAGGTATCAAAATGGTTTGAATTGAAAGAACCTAGTCCATACATGCTGCTAGTTTCAAAAGTTAATCAAGGCAAATTACTCAATACTTCTGCTAGCAGTAGCTCCCTTTTTGGCATAGATAAATTAAATGAAATAAGGTCAGTAGTTCCTGCAATCACTCATATAGATAACTCAGCTAGAGTTCAGACTGTTCACTCGGATACTAATCCAAGGTATCACTCTTTAATTAAAGCATTTCAAGAACTTACAGATTGTCCAATCATTGTAAATACCTCATTTAATGTCCGTGGTGAACCAATAGTGTGTTCGCCCGAAGATGCATTTAAGTGTTTCATGGGAACTGAATTGGATATCTTGATAATAGAAAACTATTTACTAATAAAAGCTGATCAAGATATCAGAAATATTGAAGATTATAAAAATAAGTATGAATTGGATTAAGATTATTTTTGTAAATTTCCTTGTTTTTATAGTAACAATATTTTTTCTTGAAATAGGGTCTCGAACTCTACTAACAATCAAAAACTGCTATGAGGGAGATTGGTGCGATGGTAGATTTCTAACATCACTATCTTTAAGATCTAAAAATGATTTAACTGATATCGGGTTAGTCAGCACACATAACGTTTTAGGTTATGTTCCGACTCCAAATTGGGCAGGATTAATACCATTATACTCATGGAATAACGCTAAAGTTTCTATTGACGGCCATGGTTATAGAGATAATGATAACAAGCAATCAAAAACTGAAAAAATGATATTAGCTGTTGGTGATTCCTTTACATTCGGTGATCAAGTAAACAATAATGAAACATGGCCGTCATGTTTAGAAAGAGAAACATCAATAACCGTAAAAAATGGAGGTGTTTTTGCATACGGGGCTGCTCAATCTCTCTTAAGAGCACAATATGAAATTAGTAATGGCTTAAACCCAGATATCATTATTTACTCGATTTTAGTTGGTCATGATATTAAAAGGGACCAAAATAAAATTAAATCAGGTTTTGCTTCTCCTTGGTTAGGTTATAACGATGGTACTCTAATGTGGAATAGTCCACCTACTGGAATTGAAAATATAGTAGGCACTCACACAAACCCTAGAAATAATATTCTGCAATACTCAAGTATTTATCAATATTTTGCCGCCCTTATTAACTGGATGCCAAATATGTCAAAAACCATAAACTTATCTGGAGACCCTGCAGTGAAAGATATTGATGTAATCCAATTCATATTCAATGAACTAGAAAATATAGAACAAAAAATAATAATACTTCTGCAATATGATGGAAGCTTCAATGCTTCTACTCAAAAAGAGAGAGAGTTATGGATAAAATATAGTAACGAAAATAATTTTGAAATTATTGATTCATTTTTAGCTCTTCATACTTTAGATACTGATTCTAAAAAACTTTTATGGAATATTCATCATACTGCAGCTGGAAACGAGGCTGTTTGCCAATATATAATAAAAAACTTGGAATTTGAATAAGTCTAATCTAAGCAGACGAAATTAATTAAAATGACTTTTAACATTAATAATGAGAAAATGATTTAAATTAAAATTATAATCAATGTCATTTTTCATTAACTTTCTTACTTTTTCTAGAATTATTCTTGCTGTAATAATTTTTTTACTTTTATTATCGCCAGATCATTATGAACTAGCCTTAATACTTTTTATATTAGCAGGTGTTACAGATTACTTTGATGGTTATTTAGCAAGAAAATATAATTTAGTTTCTCAAATTGGTGAGATCTTAGATCCAATAGCTGACAAGATTATTGTAGTTTTTGTTTTATTTGGTTTATCTGTAAATTTATCGAGTTATTTTATAGCATTCGCAGCATCTTTTATCATTTCAAGAGAAATTTGGGTTGGTGCCTTAAGGGATTTCAATGCAAGAAATGGTAAAAGTGATGCCACAAAAGTAACTTTCTTAGCAAAACTCAAAACAACGATTCAACTATTTACCTTAAGTTTATATTTATTAGCCCTTAGTTTGAATAACATGATTCTTATTCAGTTTTCTCACATATTTCTATCAGCTTCTCTTTTTATTACTTTATATACAGGTTTCTTGTACACATATAGCTCATTTACTTTCAATGACTCAAAATAAAAGTAAATTCAAAATTTGCATTATAGGTCTTGGTTATGTTGGCTTGCCTCTTGCTTCAAGATTTTCCTCAAAAGGATTCGATGTCTTGGGTTTCGATATTAATAAGGATAGAATTTTAGAGCTTCAAAATTCAGTTGATAGAAACGATGACATTGATATTTCTGATTTAGATGACTTACTAAGTAAGTGCAAGTTTTCATCAAATGCTGAAGACATGTCTGACAGAAATATTTTTATAATTACTGTCCCTACACCAATAAATGATGATAAAACTCCTAATCTCGAACCTCTTATCAAGTCTAGTGAGCTTGTGGGGAAGTATATTAGTAAAGGTTCTACAATAGTATATGAATCAACTGTATATCCAGGAGTTACAGATGATGTGTGTACGCCAATCTTAGAAAAAGAATCAGGATTAGTTTTCAATATAGATTTTTTTACAGGTTATAGTCCTGAAAGATTAGTCCCTGGTGATAAGGTAAATACCATAGAAAAAATAATTAAAGTAGTTTCTGGCTCTAATTCCAAAACCTTAGATTTAGTTACTTATCTATATTCATCTGTTATTGATGCTGGTGTTCATCAAGCTTCTTCTATCAAAATAGCAGAAGCATCAAAGGTTACTGAGAATATTCAAAGAGATGTAAATATAGCCCTCATGAATGAATTACATCAAATGTATACATTATTAGAAATAGACACTCATGAGGTTATTGAAGCTGCTTCTACTAAATGGAATTTTATGAAATTGAAACCAGGTCTTGTTGGGGGTCATTGTATAAGTATTGATCCTTATTATCTTATGCATAAATCAAAAATGTCAGGATATTCGCCAGACATAATGATTAAAGCTAGAGAAGTAAATGAAGGAATGGGAGAGTGGGTGATATCTAATTTCCTAAATTATATCAAATTAAAGAATATTGACTTACACTCAATCAATATAACTTTCTTAGGTTATACATTTAAAGAGAATTGTAGCGATACAAGAAATACTAAAGTTAAAGATATTATTTTTTCGATAAAAAAACTTGGGGCTTCTGTTAGCTTGTGGGACCCATTGTTGGATATGGATGAAGTAGATGCTCTTGAGTCTGAGGGTATAAATATTTACCGAACAAAGCCAAGGGATTTGCAATTTGCCTTTCTATGTACACAGCACAACGAAATTTTAGATTTCTTAGAAACCTATGACGGACCATTATTTGATTATAAAAAAATAACTTATTAAAATTTATTACATTTATCTTTTCACTTTCGTTTATAGATGTATACAATACACAGTGTTTAATCTGGCTGGATGGCAGAGTGGTTATGCAGCGGCCTGCAAAGCCGTTAACGCCGGTTCGATTCCGGCTTCAGCCTCCAAGTGATGCAAAAACTATCAGCTTAAATCTGAAAGATATTTAAAAGACTGTTTTTTTACATAACCTGTATAGGGTTATAATATAAAATCTTTAAACTTAATTAGCTTATGTTGATTATAAAATGGACAAAAAAATGAAGGTTTTATTGCTTGGGGCTTCAGGCTATATGGGCGAGCCATTATTAAAAGAACTCAAAAAAAACTCTTATTTTTCTGAAGTATTCTCCATAAGTAGAAATGAAACAGGTATAGACCAAGAAAATCATTTTGTTTGCGATATAAAGAATAAAGAATCTTTTCATCTGGCTTTAAAAACAATAAAGCCAAATGTAATTATTGATATGATTAACTTTTCAGAGGAAGATAGTAATAGAATTATTGAACTTTATGAAGAAGGAATCTTGGATTATTTAGAGCATTATTTAGTTATCTCTAGTTTTTTTGTCTACAAATATTTCGATCTTAATATTTATAGAGAGAAACAATTAGATATTTCAAAATTCAATAAAGAAATTTCCGATAGCTACTCTCAAAGAAAAATTGAGATGGAATGCGCATTATACAAGTCAAAACTTTATACTATTTCAAGCATTGCAAGACTCCCTTATGTTTTTTCACATAATGACAAAACAGGAAGATTTCAAAGTATGTGCAAAGTATCTACAAAGTCAGATCGCACTTCTCTTGATAATAAAACTAAATTTTCAATGATAAGCAACTCTTTTGCAGTCAGTAGTTTATCTTATCTGGCTTGTCACGAGCCCTGTGGTATTGTTGATTTAGCGAACACAGGCTGCTTAACCTCATTTGAAATTTCTGAAATTATTTGTAATAAAAATCTAATTAATTCTCTTAAGAACCTATCCTCAGTAGAAGATAATCCATATATTCTTGCAAAAAGTTTATGTATTGAAACAAACAAAGTTCCTAAAAAAAGTAGCTTGGTAGAATCAATAAAGCATGAATCTGAGCTGTACTTTAGAAATTTAGAAAATATATGAAAATAGGAATTTTAGGGGATATACATGGAAATAAATATGCTCTAAAAGCTGTTTTGGATGCTGCAAAAATAAATAATGTTAAAAAATTATTTATAACTGGTGATCTTGTTGGATATTATCCATATATTAATGAGGTTTTAGACTTATTAGATCCATGGAAAAAAGAGGTAGTAAAAGGAAATCATGAGGTAATGCTGCATAAAGCTATTTCTAACAGAAAATTCTTGAGTAAAGTGACAAAAAAATATGGAACAGGTTTAATGGAAGCAATTTCATTGTTGCCAAAGAAACGTTTAAAGGAGTTATCAGAATTAAAACATCCAATTAATTTGAATATAGAAAGTAAAAGTATACTTATCTGTCATGGCTCTCCTGTAGATATTGATGAATATATATATCCCGATGTAGATTTATCTAAAATTAGTTGGATTGATGATTGCCAAGCAGATGTAATTTTTTTTGGGCATACCCATTATCCAATGGACATAAAATATAAAAAAATTAGGCTTATTAACCCTGGGTCTGTTGGACAGCCAAGAAATAGAAGGAATAATAACGGAGCTCATTGGGTGTTATACAATACTAATAATAATACATTTGATTTTAAAACAGAGGAATATGATTTGTCAGAACTAATAAAATATGTAAAAGTTAGTGACCCTGATTCGCCATATCTGCATAGAGTTTTTAATAGAAAAAATGACTAATTTTTTGATTACAGGTATTGGCGGAGATATAGCTCAAGGTATGGCTAAAATTATCTCGATGCATTATAAAGACTCGCAAATCATTGGTTGTGATATCTACAGAGAGAATGCTGGTCCTTCTTTTGTTAAGAATTTTTTTATTGCTCCACCTGCATCTGATGAAATAAGGTACTTAAATTTCATTGAATCGTTAATAACAAAATATAAAATAGAAATTTTGATACCAACTTCTGAATCGGAACTTGAAGTAATAAATAAATTAGATTTTTCCAATCTTAGCTGCAATTTAATTAGCCCTGGAGAAAGAGTCATAAATGAGTTTATCGATAAATATAATACAAATAATTTTTTAAAATCTAAGGGTATAGATGTTCCGTGGACACACAAAGCAGAAGATTTATTACCCATTGAGTATCCTTGTATTTTTAAAAGTAGAAAAGGAGCTGGATCAAAAATCTTGTATATTGTAAATGATGAAGATGAAGCCAAATATTTATCTAAAAAATATAAAGACTCAATTTTTCAAGAATTATTATTACCTAATAAAAATGAAATAACCTGTGCTGTATTTCGTTCTAAAAAAAACGAAATAAGAGTACTTCAATTGCAAAGAAAGCTTATAGGCGGATCAACTTCGTGGGCAAAAACTATTATTAATAAAGAAATAGATATTATGTGTAAGCAAGTTGCTGATAATATTGATTTACTTGGAAGCATGAATATTCAGCTTAGGCTAACCGATAATGGGCCCAAAATTTTTGAAATAAATCCAAGGTTTTCATCAACTCTACTCATGAGACATTTAATAGGTTTCCAGGATCTTATATGGGCGATTAACGACTCTCTTGATATTGAAAATTCTTATACTTCTATTCCTGCAGGTATTGAGCTTGCTAGAACTCAAGATGCAGTTATTTTAAAAAAATAATGACCATAATATGAATATTATATTTCGAGTTGATGCTAATGATTATATTGGTGCTGGCCACTTAATTAGATGCTTGAGACTAGCAAAGTCATTAGATTCACACGCAAAAAATATTTTATTTATATCAAGAAATTTGCCTATAAAGTTTCAGGATCTAATATATAAAAATAATTTTGATTTTGAATCTATGTCTGGCAAAGAGGACGATTATTTTAATAAAAATAAATCCTCTACATGGCTTGGTGTAAATTCCCAAAAAGATGCAGAAGACTGTATTAAAATTTTAAATAAAAAAAAAGAAAAATGGGATTTATTGGTTATTGATCATTATGGAATTGATGTTAAATGGGAAAAATTATTTAAAAAAATTGTCTCCAAAATAATGGTGATTGATGATCTAGCGAATAGAAATCATTCGTGTGACATATTGCTTGATCAAAATTTCGAAGACCAACAAAGATATAAAGGACTTGCCTCAAATAATTCGGAGTTTCTTCTTGGGCCTAAATATGCTCTTCTTAGCAAAGATTATATTAATTCCAGAAAAGACACTTATTTCAGGAAGAATCCTATCAAAAAGTTGTTAGTATTCTTTGGTGGTATTGATGAATATAATTTAACAAATATGACAGTCCAAGCAATAATTGATACTAATATTAAATTTTCCAATATTGATATTGTTCTGTCTAAAGATAGCTGTAACTTTGCTGAATTGAATAAAAAATGTGAATTCATTGATGAAGTGAATATATTTTCAGATATACCATCTTTATGCCCCTTAGTTAAAAATGCAGACTTATGCATAGGTGCTGGTGGCTCCTCTACATGGGAAAGAATGTGTCTTGGTCTTCCATCCATTGTTATAACCGTAGCTAAAAATCAAGTTCCTATTAGTAAAAAGTTAAATGATGAAGGGTTAATTTTTTTAATTGGTAGTCATAAAAATATATCAAGCGAACATATAAAGAATCAGATTCTTAAAATTTCAAGTAAAATAGACATACATACAATATCTAAAAAATGTATGAATATTTGTCATGGAGATGGGGTTGAGAGGGTAAAAAACAAAATCGTCATGCAAAATTTTGAATAATAAACTGGATAAAAATAATGAAAATTAAAAATCATGAAATAGGATTAGACTCAAAACCTTTTATAATTGCAGAGATGTCTGGAAATCATAACCAATCTTTGGATAGAGCTCTTAAAATTGTGGATGAGGTGGCCGCATCAGGGGCGCATGCTTTAAAGATTCAAACCTATACCGCAGACACTATGACTATAGATATTTCAGAAGGTGAATTCATCATTGATACAGAACTTTGGAAAGATCGATCTTTGTATGATCTTTATAGAGAAGCATCCACGCCATGGGAATGGCATGAAGAAATATTTTTACATGCAAGAAGTAAGGGTTTAATACCTTTTAGTACGCCTTTTGATGATAGTTCTGTTGATTTTCTAGAAAGTCTAGACGTTGACTTATACAAAATTGCTTCTTTTGAGAATACTGATTTAGATCTAATTAAAAAAGTGGCAAGCACTGGAAAGCCCTTAATTGTATCTACAGGCATGATGGATCTTAATGAAATGGATGAGCTTGTTAGAACCGCAAGAGGTTATGGTTGTAAGGATCTTGTATTACTTAAATGTACCAGCACGTATCCGTCAACTCCAGATGGCACTAATATTTCAACCATTCCTCATATGAGAAAAATGTTTAATTGTGAAGTTGGTCTTTCAGATCACAGCATGGGAATTGGTGTTTCTGTTGCAAGTGTGTCAATGGGCGCCACGGTTATTGAAAAACATTTCACTCTAGATAGATCTGATGGTGGGGTTGATAGCGCATTTTCAATGGAGCCTGAAGAAATGAAATCTCTTGTTATAGAATCAGAAAGAGCATGGCAATCTGTTGGAAAGATTCAATATGGTCCTTCTTTAAAGGAAATTGAATCAAGGCAATATAGAAGATCTTTATATTTTATTGAGGATATAAAAGAAGGTGAAGAAATTACAAAAAATAATATGAGACGTATTAGGCCTGGTTTAGGTCTTCCACCTAAATATTACTCTCAAATCCTTGGAAAAAAAGTTAACCAAGATATTAAAAGAGGTACACCGGTAGGCTGGGACAAATTTTAACGTCTAAACTCCCAACATCTAAAAATAGATATATAATGGCAAAGTTTTCAATATGCCCGGGTGGTGGAATTGGTAGACACAAGGGACTTAAAATCCC
>CESI01057279.1_pt1 | contig 10453 bp, 6 predicted proteins | sample 356301 | NCBI WGS metagenome assembly CESI01 (sample SAMEA2621423, study PRJEB7988) | marine metagenome | biome: marine biome (ENVO:00000447); feature: deep chlorophyll maximum layer (ENVO:xxxxxxxx); material: "saline water (ENVO:00002010), including plankton (ENVO:xxxxxxxx)" | depth 40 m | reverse complement strand
GTTGTTTTTGCAACGATTGTGTCGAATCGTTTTTCAGTGGTGGCGTTCAGATTGATTGGTAACACGTTTTAATGTGCCATAAAATCACCTCTTTTACTTGAATTGTGTAATGTTTCGAGCCCAATCAGATGCTGCCGCGATTACCAAATGATGAAGCACAAGAATCCCAATCCTCCTGCAAGAGTCAGTTTTTGCCAGGCGGACACGGAGTCAATCTGCCCGCGAAATAACTGAACGTTGGCGCCAAGAAATGGAAGCAGGAAAACACTGCTCTCAGTGCCAAGGTTAAATTGAGCCGAGGCGAGTGCACCTGCAGTGATCAGCAAAGGCCACGTAGCGATGTGCAATTTCTTGAGTAATCTCGTAGTCTGATCTCCGCCCCAACGCACAGGAATAGTATCATAACCTGATGAAGCGTCTCCACTTAGGTCTTGTAAATCTTTGGTTATTTCTCGAATAAAACTGATGACCATGCTGAGCAGGGCATAAATTAAAAGTCCTCGTCCTGATGGAGTGTGGAGTAGGTCGTGCCAGGTATTGGCGGAATTTTGTCCAAGCGTGCACCAGAGAGGAAGCTGACCAATGATCAACGCGACCGCAATATTACCACGCAGGAAGCGCCGTTTGAAAAGAGGTGAATAGAACCAAAGCAAGGTCGCCACGACAGCGGACCATAAAAATGGAATGGACGAATGCATATCCAGCGAGAGTGCTACGGACATAGACAGAGCTGTTCCCACCATAACGTGATGCAAAATCAAGGCGGACCGACGGGTCACAACGCGTCCGACGAGCGCTCTGCGAGGTTTGTTCACGGCGTCTTCAGCAATGTCGAAGTAATCGTTGATGATATTTCCGCTCGCCGCTAAAATCATCATGATTCCAGTGGAGATTAGAAAGCGAGATTCGAGCAAGTAAGAAATGTCCGGCTGTATCCAGGCCAATCGAATGAGGACCATGCTAACGCCCACCATGATCACATTCCAAGGCCGCGTGATGCGAACCAATGCCCAAAATGGGGAACGGGTAATCGGAGTGGTATTTTGCTTCTGATCAGCCATGTGAGGCATTAATGAGTTGGCCGATGGCAGCTTTTTCTTTTGACGGGTCAGGCCGATGCAAAGCGTAATTGAACCCGCCATGTATCGCGTGTCCCCCGACAGAACCATCCAGGCCTAGCGCTAAATAACCCACCTGAAGGTTGTCCACGGGCATGGCTTTCATGATGCGATGAACCGCTTCTTCACAAGCTTCTTGCGGCCGTGCCCCTTGTCGCATTAGTTCTACGACTAGAAACGAACCAACAGTCTTCATTACGGCTTCACCAAGACCCGTCGCTGTCGCTCCTCCTGCGGCTCCGTCCACATAAAGGCCGGCACCAATGATGGGGCTATCTCCAACGCGCCCATGCATTTTATACGCTACACCACTGGTGGTGCATCCGCCGGCCAATCGGCCTTCATTGTCCAATGCAAGCAATCCAATCGTGTCGTGATTTTCGATATTGATGATGGGCTTATAATCGGATACTAGGCGCCATTTTTCCCACGCCGCCTTTGAAGTGTCGGTCAGCATGGGGGTGATAGGCATCTGCAATTCGCGCGCGTATTGTTCAGCACCTGCGCCTGCGAGCATAACATGTGGTGTGTCTTCCATGACCTTTCGCGCCAGCGTAATTGGATGAGCAACATTCTGAACGAAGCAAACGCTTCCGGCATTTTGGGTATGATCCATGATGCATGCATCCAGGGTGACATGGCCGTCGCGGTCAGGCAATCCCCCAAGTCCTACGCTTTGTCCTGTGGGATCAGATTCCACAATTCTGGCACCTGCCTCGATCATGTCTAGGGCATTTCCACCATTTTCAAGCGCCTCAAAACCGGCCAAGTTTGCTGGAATTCCGTGATTCCATGTTGAAATCATGGCGGGGTCTCCAGACGTTTGAGATGGCACGGGCATGTGGGCTGATTCCGTGCCATAGGACTGCGCCAAGGTCCTTTGCCATATCAGTCCAATGCCTAGTCCACTCGCAAGTGCAGCTGTCCTGCGTAAAAAATTTCTTCGGTCAATGCTCATCTTCCGAAAGTCGCGAAAAAAATCGAGAACAAACTATTTTTCTTTGGAAGATAAAAACGTTAAAATGAGCCAAGGAAGAATGAATAGATCAGCAAGCACAGCAAACAATAAGGTGAGTGAAATGAGGACGCCGATATAAAAGGTTCCCAAGAAGCTGCTCAATGACAAAGTGATGAATCCACCACAGAGAATGATGCTGGTAATGATAATGGCTTTTCCGGCTCCAATAAATGAGCGCTTTACGGCATATGGCAGGGTCCGGCCTTTGGCAAGCTGAATTCGGAGCTTGCTAATGAAATGGATGGTGTCATCCACAGCGATACCAAAGGCAATGGTGAAGATGATGCTCGTCGATAATTTTAAGTCGATTCCCGTCCAACCCATTATGCCCGCAATGAGCAGCAACGGAATGAAGTTCGGAATGAGGCTAATAAACACCATTGTGACACTGCGGAACATCAATCCTGCAATGAGGGCAACGATTAAAAAAGCAATGCTCAGTCCCTTTACCATATCTCCTGCTAAGGAGCCAATGTTGATGTCGATGAGTTGTGCCGTTCCCGTCACTCGTAAACGCAAGGGGGAGTCTGGTAATTCCGTTGCAAACCATGCGTGCAAGTCTTTGTTTTTCTTCTTGTAGTACTGGGCTCCGAGGTCGGGAAGTTTTCCGAAAATACGGAGTGAATTCGATGGCGGATGCGCCACAAGTTTTAAGGCGTTATCGGCTCCAAAACGATCGATCGATCGAACCATAGCATCAAATTTTCGTTGGCTAGAAGGCAGCTTATTGAAAGAGCTGGCATCCCCGTTGCTCCAGCGATTGATTTGGGAAAAAATCACGTCTGAGCTTACGACAGCACCGACGCCATAATTGGTCTTTAGATAGGCGGTTATTTTTGCCATATCCTGTTGGACGCGAAGATCATAAATCCCAGCAGTTTCATCCACATCTATCGCCAATTCAAATGGACGAACGCCCGCAAACTCTTTCTCGAAAAAATTGAATTCTTGGCGAAATGGGTCGTCGTCGGCGAGGTCTTCTAGCAATACATTGTCAACTTCTATTTGAGCGGCTCCAATCGCTGCAATCGCACAAATGATAAGAGACCCCCATCGAATCCATTTGCCGCGCTTTAGGGCGTAACCAAGCCCCCGCTGCAGGGTTCTGTTCCAAAATGTTCCCGAACCGACAGTTGAGATTTTGGGAGCTGGGTACAAGATCATTATCGCGGGCAGTAGACTAAATGCGAGCACGTAGGCCACTCCAACACCTGCAGCGGCGTACAAGCCAAAATCTTGAATGGGCGCTACCGATGAGGTTGTGAGGGTGAGGAAGCCGATGGATGTGGTGAGCGTGGTTAAGAACGTTGCTAGCCCGACTTCTTTAAATGATGTGGCAATGGCCATTGACTGCGACGCATTTCCTCGCAGCTCTTCATAATAGCGGGAGAGGATGTGCACTACATCGCTGATGCCAACAACGAAAATGATGGTAGGCAATACGATGGTCATTACATCGATCGATTTCCCTGTGAGTTCCATGATACCAATCGTCCACAATCCACTGAGTAGTACCACCATTAATGGGATGATCACGCCCCACGCGCTTTGGAATGCCAGCCATAGAAAGAGAACAATGATGGCCATTCCTACGGAGATGAACAATACAACTTCCCGCTGCATCACATCGACATAATACTTCTGTGCCACAGCTCTGCCTGCAATATGACTAGGATGCTTCCAGTTTGAGGCCAAGTCAAGCACAGCAACTGCCAGCTCATCGCATCCGTCTTTTGATAGTTTTTGTGTGTGTGCCACCTGAATGGCCAGAGCATTTCCGTTCTCTGAGACGAACGTGCCAATGTAATTGCTTCGTTGAGCAATTCGAATCGAATCCGCTTTCAAATTCGCCATGACCAATGAATCGGCAGATTGCCATCGGAGCAATGGGCGCTGCACCAACGAGAGTCCCATGCGAATCGGTTCGCGAATTTGTGTAGGCGTGATGACCGACGTCACGTATGGCAACTCTCGTAACTCGTTCGCATAGGCATCTACATCGCGCAGAAAATCAGCATTATAAATTCCAATTGGACTTTCGATACCTATGATCAGAAAGTCATTGTCTGATTCGAATCGTTCTCTAAAATCCAGGTAAAATGCGGTGTCTGAATCGTCCTGAGGAAAAAAACTTTCAAAATCATAATTGAAGCCGATTTGGCTTACTCGCCAGGCCATAATGATGGAAACCAGTGATATACCGATCAATGCCCATCGTGCCCTTTTTTTCCATGGGGCTGTATTCAATGTTTCCATGCGCTTGATTAACAAACTAAGTCCACAACGGTTCAAATGAAAAAGCCCTTGGATAGCAATGCATCCAAGGGCTTATTTTCTCATCGATTGACGCGCTCAAACGATTGGGGGATTATTTCACCTCTTCAAAATCAACGTCAGTCACTTCAGGATCATTAGCCTCTGCTTGTTGACCTTCTGCAGTGCCCTCAGGAGCTCCGCCTTCTGCACCTTGGTCTGCATACATTTCTTGGCTCGCCGCCTGAAATGCTGTATTGAGCTTTTCCATGCTGGCTTTGCAACCATCGATATCTTGCTCAGCATGTGATTTCTTAAGCTCTTCCAATGCCGCATCAATCGGTCCTCGATTTCCCTCGGAAATTTTGTCTCCGAACTCCTTCAGTTGTTTCTCCGTCTGGAAAACAAGCGTATCCGCCTGGTTCAACGTTTCGATTCGTTCCTTGGCTTGTTGGTCTGCTTCAGCATTTGCTTCTGCCTCTTGCTTCATTCGCGTTACTTCCTCGTCACTGAGTCCACTTGAAGCCTCGATCCGAATGTTCTGCTCCTTTCCGGTAGCCTTGTCCTTGGCGCTCACCTGGATGATGCCATTCGCATCAATGTCGAAGGTAACTTCAACCTGAGGAGTACCACGAGGCGCAGGTGGGATATCCGCCAATTGGAACCGACCGATGGAGCGATTGTCCGTGGCCATGGACCTTTCGCCTTGCAAGACATGGATTTCAACGCTGGGTTGATTGTCCGAAGCCGTGCTGAAGGTTTCCGATTTTTTGGTTGGAATTGTGGTGTTCGCATCAATCAATTTGGTCATCACACCGCCCATGGTTTCAATGCCAAGGGAGAGGGGAGTGACATCCAAAAGCAAGACATCCTTTACATCTCCGGACAATACTCCACCTTGGATTGCGGCGCCAATGGCCACAACTTCATCGGGATTCACTCCCTTGGAAGGCTCCTTGCCGAAATAAGCCTTCACTGCATCTTGCACCGCAGGGATACGAGTAGATCCACCTACGAGGATTACTTCATCGATGTCAGATTTCTCTAGTCCCGCGGCTTTCATTGCTGTTACGCAAGGCTCAATGGTTCGCTTTACGAGGGAATCTACAATTTGCTCAAACTTTGCACGCGATAAGGACCGCACCAAGTGCTTCGGTATCCCGTCCACAGGCATGATGTAAGGCAGATTGATTTCAGAGCTTGTGGTGCTTGATAATTCGATTTTGGCTTTTTCCGCCGCATCTTTCAAACGCTGCAAGGCCATCGGATCCTTGGAAAGGTCCAAGCCACCATTTTCATCCTTGAACTCTTGCACGAGCCATTCGATAATGGCCTGGTCAAAGTCATCGCCTCCGAGGTGTGTATCTCCATCGGTGGACAGCACTTCGAATACGCCATCACCCAATTCTAAAATCGAAACGTCATGCGTTCCTCCACCAAGATCAAACACAACGATTTTTTGATCAATTGACTTTTTATCCATGCCATAAGCCAAAGCTGCTGCAGTTGGCTCATTGATGATTCTCTTTACTTCCAATCCTGCAATTTCTCCAGCTTCTTTCGTCGCCTGTCGCTGAGCATCATTGAAGTATGCCGGTACAGTAATGACTGCGCTAGTGACTTCAGTGCCCAAGTAATCTTCAGCTGTTTTCTTCATTTTCTGAAGAGTCATGGCACTGATTTCCTGAGGCGTGTACATGCGGTCGTCAATTTTGACGCGCGGTGTGTTGTTGTCTCCTTTTACAACTTTGTAAGGAACGCGGGCCGTTTCTTTCTTCACTTCGTCAAAAGAACTTCCCATAAACCGCTTGATGCTGTAAATGGTTTTTGTCGGATTTGTGATCGCTTGACGCTTCGCCGGTTCACCCACTTTTCGCTCTCCTCCTTCAATGAATGCGATAATCGAGGGCGTGGTGCGCTTTCCCTCAGCATTTGTAATAACGACAGGCTCATTGCCTTCCATGACGGAAACACAGCTATTGGTGGTCCCCAAGTCTATTCCAATGATTTTACTCATGATGTTAGATTGATTCAATTGTTTGGTCTTGTCTTGTCAAGGAGTGTGCCGCTTTGCTTTTGATCAAAATGGTCTGACAAGATTGGCAAACTGCTCGATAGAAACTGACAAAAAGTCGAAATTTCACCGAATGCTGGCATGGCTTCGCGCCAACGTGTCAGGCATGCTTGTCCAAAGCAAGATGCTTCAAGTAGGGTGCGGCATGCAACATCCGACTTCCGTACCAGCTGAAGGCTTCGCCGTCGACCAAATGGGCTTGTTTTCCTTTCGCCTCGAATTCGGGGAGGTGCTTGGAGGCGAAGGGAAAGGGTTCGCTAGGCAGAAGGACGCGTCCTGTATTCATTCTATGCCATTGGTCTTTGGTGACTATGGGATAACGTCCGTCATGCAAGTCCTTGGCAGTATTGTCAATTCCCCACCACTGCATGACGCTGTGGATGAATGTGTCGGGACCCGCTAGCATCATTGGTTCTTTCCAAACCACGTAACACCCCTCGCAATAGAGCGGCTCGGGTTCACCCCAAGCGGAACGGATTTGCTCAACCCAATGTGCACCTCTTTTCCCACGATTGGTGGCCACTGAGATTTCTTTGCATGCAGCCAATGCATCTTGTACCGTCCGGACATCTGTCAACAGAACTTCTGAAAAGCTCGAGCACTGTTCGACCGATTCTTTGTCATTTTCTTCTTTGCTAGCAATTATGAGATCGGGTTTGAGGGCCTCGATTCGGTCGATGTGTACGTTTTTCGTTCCTCCAATAATGGGAATTGATTCGGCCTTGCTACCGGCCCGAACGCAAAATTTTGTCCGACCAATTAAATCGTCCGATAGCTCCAAATCGATGAGGTACTCTGTCCAACTTGGCACCAGGCTAATGATCCGCATACTGCAAATTTAATGCGCTCACTGTTGCGCTCTAAATTAGCAGTATGTTACGTTTTACAGTCTTTTTGTCATTTTTGATGATTTTTGTTCAAGGATGGGTTCCTTGTTCTGCGCAGGGTGAGCGACTTTCCGTCGGTTTGGTACTCACAGGCGGAGGTGCCCGAGGTGCTGCGCATGTAGGGGTTATTCAGGCACTGGAAGATTCAGGTATTCCCATTGACTATGTGGTTGGGACTAGCGTTGGTGCGCTTGTGGGTGGCTATTACGCTGCAGGATGGAGTCCGGAAGCCATGTGGGAACTGTTGCGGACCGACGAGTTTAATGCGCGAATCAGCGGAGAGCCACTGCACGAATTCCAGTTCAAGTCATTGGATCAGTTCCCGAGTGCTTTGGAATTGCGCCTAGGAGCCCGCAATAGAGATGTGAGAGGCCATCTTATATCGAGTCTACCGCTGGATTGGTCGCTGATGGAAGAGTTGGGTCCGGCCTCTGCTCGAGCCGGCTCAAGCTTCGACTCCTTGATGGTTCCATTTCGATGCGTCGGGAGCGATGTGCTCGCAAAATCGGATACGGTGTTTAGCCGGGGTGATTTGGCTCAAGCTGTGCGCGCTTCGATGTCATTTCCTTTTTACTTGAATCCAATCTGGTTGGATGGAAAGCCGATATACGATGGAGGACTTTACAACAATCGACCCATCGATGTTATGATCGAATGTTTTGCTCCTGATATTATTTTATTATCGGGCACTGAGTCGGAGCCATCTGATTTTCTCTCGGACGACTTGCTTACGCAGATAGAAGCGCTTATTATCCGTCCTACGGAATTTAGCAATGAAGGGGATATTGCACTGTTTGAGATTGTTCCCGATTTAAAATTAGGAACGCTTGATTTTGGTCAATCTATCGAGGCATGTGAGCAAGGATATTCAAAGGGATTGGAGTTCGTGGAACTGCATGGCGCTGAACTGCCCCGTGTTGCAAAGACAGAGTCGGTTGCTTTGCAACGGGGTGATTTTGTTCGGGGAATTCGTCCCTTTGCAGTGATTAAGACCCAGATTTCAGGGCTTGATTTCAAACAGAGGGAATATGCTCATAGCATAATTAGAGGCCACAAAGAAGAGTTTGCCCCGTCTGAATTAAAGCGCCGCCTCTTTCTGCTTGAGTCCGATCAATACATCGGACGAGTTTACCCAAAGGGCCAGGCCGTGAACGGTGGTTTCGCCGTCAATGTAGATGTTTCTGAAGCGCGCGATTTTAAAGTTGATTTGGGCGGCGGGCTGTCATCACAGCCACTAAGCATGGGCTATGCGGCTGTAGGCCTTAGTCATTTTGGACGGATTCCGATGCGTGCCAGTGTGAGCACTGCCTTTGGAGCATTTTACTCAGACATTGGCGTTCGGATGAATTTCGATTTTCACGGAGATTTGCCCACTTCCTTGCAACCGATTTGGAGTTTTCGCCAATGGAATTATGCCCGCGATTTGGCTGGATTTATTGAGCGCGATGTTCGGCCGATATTTTGCAATTCTCAAGAGTCAGAGTGGGGTGGAGTTTTTTTGATTTCTTCGGGATTGAGAAGCAAACTTAATTTATCATTTCTGCAGTTCAATTCGATTGATCAGACGTATGCAGATTGGATCTTTTCTTCGAATGAATTGACCAATATCGATCGCTATAAAGGATCTGTTTTGGGCCTAAGTTGGAAGCGCAAGAGCTTAAATCATAATCAGTATCCAACAAAAGGACATCATTTTAATGGCGGCGTAAAGCGGTTCCAAGGCACTTATAAATCAGATTTTAATGTCTTTGACGATTCCCTTCAACGCATGCAGACCATCAATGAAGATGTTTTTTGGCGAGGAAACGTTCATTTTGAGTCATACGTGTCTGTTTTTGAATCAGGAGCGCTGGGGCTTACAGGAAATGCTTGTTTTTCAAATGAGTCGCTTCGTTCGACATACAACGGTACCATTGTTCAGGCAACCGCGTATGCTCCAATGCCCGGTTCGCGTTCCGTTTTTTTAGAGAATTTTCGAGCGTTCAATTACCTGGCGCTGGGCGCCATTGCGGACTGTAATGTGCTGAAGGGAATTCATCTACGTTCCGAAATTCACGTCTTCAAGGCAGGGGATCGGATTGAAAACGGGGCAAAAGGACCTCGACTCAATCCGGAAGCACCGTTGTTTTGGATGGCTGGGTTCCGGGCTTGGAAAGAAATGCCATTTGGTCCGCTTTCATTGGGCATTGAATACTACAAAAGCGAGCGTTCTCCGCTGTTTTTTGAGATGCTTTTAGGTTACCGATTGTTTCAGGAGAGCCCTCGCCGTTGAGCCCTGTTTGTTGTAGTTTTGCGCAATGAGCAAACTGAAATTCGGCGTCGTAGGCGCGGGTCATATCGGCAAGCGGCACATGGAGATGATTCGACGCAATCCTGCGTTTGAACTTGTCGCTTTCGCTGACATTCGATCCAAAGCAGAATGTGGTGTTGAATACGATGTTCCGCATCATGGTTCTTTGTCCGACATGCTCGGAACGTATGACTCGTTGGATATTGTTTGCATCTGCACGCCCAATGGATACCACGCCGAACAGGCGATTCTTGCCTTAGAGGCTGACTGCCATGTGGTGATAGAGAAGCCCATGGCGCTGAATCGTCAAGATGGTGAGCAAATCTTGCACACGGCACTATCGCGCGGCAAACAAGTGTTTTGTGTAATGCAAAATCGATATTCTCCTCCTTCTGTTTGGCTCAAGGAAGTTGTGAATTCAGATGTTTTGGGAAAGATTCACATGGTCCAAGTTCAATGCTATTGGAACCGAGATGATCGATACTACAGTAAGATTCCATGGAAGGGGAAGCTTGATTTGGATGGAGGAACGCTGTTTACTCAATTCAGTCACTTCATTGATTTGATGTATTGGGTTTTTGGGGATATTCATCGCATCGAGAGTCGATTTGTTGATTTCAATCACAGCCACAATACGGACTTTGAGGATTCGGGGCTAGTCTCGTTCGAGTTTGTGAAGCACAATGCCCTTGGAACCTTCAACTTCTCGACGTCTGTGGCCAACCAAAATTTCGAATCTTCAGTGACCATCATTGCAGAGAATGGCACAATAAAAGTGGGAGGACAATACATGAACGAAGTGGAGTATTGTCA
>CESI01153769.1_pt1 | contig 10489 bp, 9 predicted proteins | sample 356301 | NCBI WGS metagenome assembly CESI01 (sample SAMEA2621423, study PRJEB7988) | marine metagenome | biome: marine biome (ENVO:00000447); feature: deep chlorophyll maximum layer (ENVO:xxxxxxxx); material: "saline water (ENVO:00002010), including plankton (ENVO:xxxxxxxx)" | depth 40 m | reverse complement strand
CGGCTTGTTTTGGCGGTTTATTTCTGTAAACCAAGATTTCTTTCTTAAAAACCCGAGGATGTCAATGATGGTTCATTCTTATAATAGAATGTCTGATGAGAAGAGGTCGCAGCATTTAGAAAATGCATCAAGTTTTTTAGCTCAAATAGATCGCTAATAATTAAGCCGAAAAATGTTTTTCGATTTGTTCCTCAACATAGGAACTTACTTCTTCGTTATCAACCTCTTTAAGAACTTCTCCCAAGAAGGCCTTAACCAAAAGCTCTTTAGCTGACTTCTCTGACAGTCCTCTTGAACGCAAATAAAATACAGCTTCATCATCCAATTGACCTGTGGTAGAACCATGAGAACATTTTACATCGTCGGCATAGATTTCAAGCTCAGGTTTTGAGTTTACTGTTCCCGTTTCACTTAGGAGTATGTTTGCATTAGATTGAAAGGCATTAATTTTTTGGGCGTCTTTTCTGACAAATACTTTTCCATTGAAGACATTGGTAGCACGGTCATCAATAACGCCTTTGTAAAGTTCTTTAGAATAACAATGGGCAACCTTGTGGTCGACGGTTGTATGGTTGTCACAGTGCGATTTCCCTTTTAAGGTGTACGCACCATTCATAAAGGTTTCGCAGTTGCTTCCATTGACGTTGATCAATAAATCATTTCTTGTCATTCTTCCTGATAACGGAAACGTATTCATTGTAAAAGTGCTATTTGCAGATTGATTCACATTTTCTCGCTGTAAATCGAATGTATCGATACCATTTTTTTGAATTTTATGGATGCTGAGATTCGCATTTTCTTCCACATCCACAAAAGTTGAAACATTGATGAAACTTGCGTTATCCTGAGCTCCTTGGAAATTTAAAATCACAGTACCTTTTGAGTTTTTTCTGCACTTTATAAAAATTCTTGGACTTATGTATGTGTTGATGTTGTTTTCGAAAACCAATTCTATAATGCGGTTGTCGGTATTGTCAATATTTATTTCAATGGCAGCAGTACAATAAAGTAAATTTAAGGCATCAAAAGGCTCCTCTGTGCAAACTTCAGGTAACTTATTCCACGAAGTTTTAATTCCAGTAAAATCCGAATGGTTGTCTGTGATTTTACCATTTATGATGTGAACCTTCTCTGCTTTTTCAGTAATAGCAGTTGGCTTAGCGCCATTAGAAATCTCCCCTTTTAGTGAAAGCTTATTTAAGCCATTAACGTTGGTGTATTTCCAAGCTTCAATTTTCCTTGTAGGGAAGTCTGATCTCGTCAGTAGAGCCAATGCTTTTTCTTTTGAAGCCTCTGAAATAGGAAGTTCGCTTAGACGAAGCTTCGTTCTTAGGATATCGAATTTAGTTTGTGTAAGCACTTCTTCCATTATTTATCCTACTTGGGTTTCTTCTTTGATCCAATCGTATCCTTTTTCTTCAAGTTCAAGAGCAAGGTCTTTATTGCCTGTTTTTACAATTTTACCGTCATACAGTACATGAACATAGTCTGGAACTATATAATCCAAAAGTCTTTGGTAATGAGTAATTACAATGGACGCATTATCGGCAGATTTTAACGAATTCACTCCTTTTGCCACAATTCTTAACGCATCAATATCTAATCCTGAATCAGTTTCATCGAGTACAGCAAGTTTAGGATTAAGCATGGCCATTTGAAAGATTTCATTTCTCTTTTTTTCCCCACCGGAGAAGCCCTCATTCACAGCGCGTGAGGCGAGTTTGCTATCAAGCTCTACAATTTTAGATTTTTCTCTTACCAATGCCATAAAATCCTTTGCTGAAATAGGGTCTTCCCCTTTTGCATCTCTGATTTCATTGATTGCAGTTCGAAGAAAGTTGACATTAGATACACCCGGAATTTCTACCGGATATTGAAAGGCTAAAAATAAACCTAAGTGTGCCCTTTCTTCAGTTGAAAGTTCTAAGAGATCAGCTCCTTCAAAAAGGACCTCTCCTCCGGTTATTTCGTATTCCTCTCTTCCTGCTAAGATGCTAGCAAGGGTGCTTTTTCCTGCACCATTGGGTCCCATTATTGCATGAACCTCGCCTGCGTTAACAGTCAACGTTAATCCTTTAAGGATTTCTTTGCCTTCGATACTGGCATGTAAATTTTTTATTTCAATCATTGCTTTGATTTATCCTACAGAGCCTTCAAGGCTAATTGCAAGTAGTTTTTGTGCTTCTACCGCGAATTCCATAGGAAGTTGATTTAGAACTTCCTTGCAATACCCATTAACAATGAGACTTATTGCTTTCTCCTCAGAAATACCACGCTGTTTGCAATAGAAAAGTTGGTCTTCTCCAATTTTAGAAGTTGTAGCCTCATGTTCTATTTGAGCACTAGGATTTTTACATTCAATGTAAGGGAATGTATGCGCGCCACAGTGATCAGTCATTAATAATGAGTCACACTGGGAAAAGTTTCTCGCTTTATGTGCGTTTTTGTGAATTTGAACCAACCCTCTGTAAGAGTTTTGAGAGTCACCGGCTGAGATGCCTTTGGATATAATGGTACTCTTGGTGTGCTTTCCAAGATGAATCATTTTCGTTCCAGTGTCTGCCTGCTGGTAATTGTTTGTTACTGCAACAGAGTAAAATTCTCCTACAGAATGATCACCTTTTAGTATGCATGATGGATATTTCCAAGTTACTGCAGAACCCGTTTCAACTTGGGTCCAAGATATTTTTGCGTTTGTTTCGCATAGCCCTCGCTTAGTTACAAAGTTGAATATACCTCCTACACCATTTTTATCACCAGGATACCAGTTTTGAACGGTTGAGTATTTAATCTCGGCATCTTTGAGCGCTTTGAGCTCTACCACTGCTGCATGTAATTGATTTTCATCTCTTTGTGGAGCTGTACATCCTTCAAGGTAAGACACATAAGATCCTTCTTCCGCAATGACCAGTGTGCGTTCGAATTGCCCTGTGCCTCCCGCATTTATTCTGAAGTATGTAGATAACTCCATTGGACAGCGAACGCCTTTAGGAATGTAGCAGAATGACCCATCTGTAAATACAGCGGCATTTAGTGCAGCATAAAAATTATCTGTATGTGGTATAATTGTACCCATGTGCTCACGAACTAGTTCGGGATATTCCTGAACTGCTTCTGAGAAAGAACAAAATATGATACCAAGTTCTTTCAACTTCGATTTAAAAGAAGTAGCAACGGAAACAGAGTCCATTACAAAGTCAACAGCTACACCCGTAAGTTTTTTTTGTTCTTCTAATGAGATGCCCAATTTTGACATCGTTTCCTTCATTTCTGGATCTACATCATCCCAAGACTCATATTTTTTGCTTTGTTTTGGTGCTGCGTAATAAGTAATTTTTTGAAAATCAGGCTTTTTATAACGGACATGAGCCCATTCCGGCTCAGTCATTTTGAGCCATGCCTTGTAGGCATTTAGCCTATATTCAAGAAGCCATGAAGGCTCCTCTTTTTTGGAAGATATTAAACGAATAATATCTTCATTCAGACCCACTGGAATTGTCTCAGTTTCTACATCCGTAACAAAGCCGAATTTATAATCTTGATTTTCAAGATCTTTTGCCAATTCGTTTTCCGTGTATTGTCCCATATTTGATTAACCCTTATTTAAACTGAAAAAGATTCTCCACATCCGCAAGTTCTGTCTGCATTTGGATTTTGGAAAACAAAACCTTTTCCATTTAGTCCACCAGAAAAATCTAGTATTGTCCCTAATAGGTATAAATAGCTCTTTTTATCTACAACAACTTCAATACCGTTGTCCATGAAGCTAGAGTCATCCTCTTTTCTCTCGTTGTCAAACGTCAATTGATACATTAATCCTGAGCAACCACCACCCTCAACTCCAACGCGGATAAAGAATCCCTCCTTACCGTCATCTTCCATGAGACGTATGGCTTGTTTTTTTGCTGATTCAGTAACAGTAATCATTCCTAGCGTCTATTTAGATTAGTTTTAAGTAACCTTGTTTGTATCTGCAAAAGTACTACATTTTAACGATTGCGGCAAAATTACTATTGTCTTGTGTTGTTTAAACATTTCAATTCAAAACTTGTTTTGAAAGCATGGAAAAGAAAACATTGATAATTGGTGGTACGAAAGGAATAGGAAAAGCAATTGTTGAACAGCTATCAGATCATGAATGCTTTATAGTTTCAAGGAATGAATCCTCACTTTCAAATCATTTTATGGTAGACGCTCTTTCAGGTGATTTACCCGATATTGAGGGTTTAACAGGCCTAGTGTATTGCCCTGGATCTATCAATTTAAAGCCGTTTCATAGACTTACGCAGCAAGATTTCATAGACGATTATCAAAAAAATGTACTTGGTGTAGTACGCGTACTTCAGTTTTATTTCCGAACCCTCAAGAAGAACAAAGGTTCTGTTGTTCTTTTCGGTACTGTTGCCAGCCAACAGGGAATGCCATTTCACGCTTCCATTGCTGCGGCAAAGGGTGGTCTAGAGGCGTTATCGAGAAGCTTAGCGGCCGAATGGGCGCCAAACATTAGAGTTAACATCATAAATCCTTCTTTGACAGATACTCCATTAGCCGAGGCTTTGCTCAGTACAGAGCAAAAAAGGGAAAATGCAGCACAAAGGCACCCACTCAAAAAAATAGGATCTCCAGAAGACATTGCAAAAGGCGCTGTTTTTTGTTTAGAGAATGATTGGGTTACAGGTCAAACCATCGGTATCGATGGAGGCATGTCTTCGGTTCGTATTTAGGTCAATTCCCGTTAATTCGCTGCTTTACTTTTGATTATATTTGCCGAAAAAAGTATGAATAGTTTAGAAGAGATGCTATTAAATATGGGTTGCTCGTGGCAGATGTCCATGTTGTTGCCTTTCCTGATTCTTATGACTCTAGGTTTTTTTCTCGGCTTTTTGTTATTAAAGAAATTAACTTCAAGGATCTTGAAGTTCAGCTTTGCTTTTACCTTAGCTATTTTAGTTGCGGGTATTTACTTCTCTTTTTATCCAATTTATGTTTCCGATCTTAACAACGAATTTAGAGTTGAAAAACACGTAGCAAACAATGAACGAAATGAGGATTTTCTAGAAGTTTTGGTGCTTCCTGATTGTCCACATTGTATTTATTCAACAGACTTAGTTAAAAAACTTGCCTTACGGAATGCCGATGCTCAAATCGTGTATAAGATTGTATCTAAGGATGGCTATGGTGGAGGTATTGAAGAAAAGCTGAAAATCGAAGGGCTGAAATATATACACTCCCGTTATGATGAAGATATCAAAACCCTTGCCAAAGGATCTTTTCCTTCATTTGTCTTTCATGAAAAAGACGCAAAACAAGTTCAAGTTTGGAATAACAACACTTTTGGAAGCAAAGCATTAGATTACATTGAAGAAAAGTTGGCTAGCCTTTAAGATTGGTTTTTTCGTCTTTTTTCAAGCCAAGCTGGCATTTCCTTTTTGACTTCTGGTTCAATTAATTTTTCTAATAAATCCGGACGATTAGCTTTGGTTAGCTTTTTCTTTATCCAAGACCTGTTTTCTTTTTTATACCAAAAGAAGAACTTATTTTGGTCTTGCTTTTCTTCTTTTGTTTTTACCGTTTCAACTGGTTTTAGGGTATATGGATGTACTCCAGCATAATAAATAACCGTAGCTACGGTCATAGGTGTAGGTGTGAAGTCCTGCACCTGCTCCAACTGAAATCCCATGTCTTTGGTTTCTGCTGCAAGATTTGCCATGTCAACTTCGTCACACCCGGGATGTGAGGAGATGAAGTAGGGCACAAGCTGTTGATTGATTCCTTTTTCAGCTGAAATCTTATCGTATTTTTCTTTGAACTTATGGAAGTATTTAAAGGAAGGCTTTCGCATTACTTTTAAGGTCTTATCTGACGTGTGCTCAGGAGCTACCTTCAGTCGTCCACTAACATGTCGCGTGATGACTTGCTCAATGTATTCATCGTGGTTACCGTCTTCATTGTTCTTATTAAAATCATCAACCAGAAGGTCGTAACGAATACCAGAACCCACAAAAGCTTTTTTAACAGCCGGAAGTGCATCCACTTTTTTGTAAAGCTGAGTCATCGGCTTATGAGACGTATCCAAGTTATTGCAAATTACAGGGTGTATACAGCTAGGTGAAACACAGCGCTCACATATGGATTCAACTTTACCCTTCATTTTATACATATTGGCAGAAGGCCCACCGAGGTCAGAAATATATCCTTTAAAATCAGGATGCGCTGTTACTTTATGCACTTCCGATAAAATAGACTTTTCACTTCTTGAGGCAATGAATTTTCCTTGATGTGCAGAAATGGTACAAAAGCTGCAGCCTCCAAAACAGCCTCGATGCATATTGACAGAGAATTTAATCATGTCATAAGCCGGAATATTCCCACGTTTTTTATACTTAGGATGAGGTTCTCTTGTGTAGGGAAGGTCAAAGGAAGCATCAATCTCTTTCTCAACCATAGTTTTGTAAGGAGGATTGATAACAAGGATTTGATCACCAATATCTTGAGTGATTCGATTCGCTTGCCATTTATTGGATTCCACCTCTACTACCTTGAAATTTGCCGCATATTTAAGCTTGTCATTTAAACAATCTTCATGACTCGCCAATGCAATGGTATTCCAGTTTTTGACCTTCGGAAGGTCATTTGATTTTTCTTGTAAAAAGGCGAATTGTTTAATTGTTTTCAGGTGCTCAAAAGGCACACCTTTCTTGAGTAATCTCAGTGCATCGCGAAGGGGTTGATCTCCCATACCATAAACTAACGCATCTGCTCTTGAGTCAAATAAAATGCTTGGCATCAGTTCATCTTTCCAATAATCGTAATGTGTTACACGCCTCAAAGATGCCTCAATACCACCAATTAAAACGGGTGTGTCAGGAAATAGGTCTTTCAAAATATTTGAATAAACCGTTGTTGCATAATCGGGTCTGAACCCTGATTTTCCTCCAGCGGTATAAGCATCAGTCGATCTTAACCTCTTATTTGCAGTGTAATGATTTACCATTGAATCCATGCACCCTGCGGTAATGCCAAAAAACAGCTTGGGTTTCCCAAGCTTCTTAAAATCTCTTAAATCATCTTGCCAATTAGGTTGAGCGACGATCCCCACCTTTAATCCTTCATCTTCAATAATTCGTCCAATAACGGCTGTCCCGAATGCAGGGTGATCCACATAGGCATCTCCAGAAATTAAAATCACATCAAATTCTTCCCACCCTCTTTTGGATGCGTCTTTTATGGACAAGGGAAGCCAGTCTGTTAGTGGTCTTTGGTCTGCAGAAGGATTCATGGCTCAAATATACGCATAAAGCCAGATAAAGATTCGTTGGGCACATTCGAACGAATGTATATGCTAAAAAATAAACTTGTTTGAAATTTCATTTGCTCTGAATTGTCTATTTTTGATTTGATTACGAAAATTAAAAAATTAAAAAATGTCATTTGAACTACCAAAATTGAGCTATGCATACGATGCACTCGAGCCTCACGTTGATTCTAGAACTATGGAGATCCATCATTCTAAGCACCATCAAGGGTATACAAACAACCTAAATGCCGCCATTGCAGGAACGGATTTAGAAGGGAAATCAATTTCTGAAATTTTAGGAGCATGTGCGGATAAGCCGGCTGTTAGAAACAATGGAGGAGGATTTTATAACCATACCTTGTTTTGGGAAGTGATGTCTCCGAGTGGAGGAGGTGCTCCTTCTGGTGACTTAGCTAGTGCTATCGATTCTGCTTTTGGATCATTTGAAGGATTTAAAGAAGCTTTCTCAAAGGCAGCAGCAACGCGATTTGGTTCCGGATGGGCATGGTTATGTGTTACTGGTGGAAAGCTTGAGGTTTGTTCTACTCCGAATCAAGACAACCCTGTGATGGGTGAAGGATGTGGGGGAACACCTATTCTTGCGCTTGATGTATGGGAACATGCCTACTATTTAAATTATCAAAATAGAAGACCTGATTACATTAAGGCTTTTTTCGAAGTTGTAGATTGGTCTGCTGTTTCTGAAAAGTTTGAAGCAGCTAAGTAACTTAAAAACTGAACATTAATATTTTTTCTGAACAATTTAACGCAACAAAAGTCAGAGTTTTTATTCTCTGATTTTTGTGTTAAATTTGTGAGAACTAAAATCAAAATTTTATGAAAAAACTTATACTATCTTTAATAGGAGTCGTTTTTGCTTTAGCAACTACCGCTCAAGTAGTTGTTAGAGGGGTGACTCCAGAAACAATTGCCAACAATTATGAATTTGCATGGGCAGACCCTGCCGGAGGAGACTGGTCGTGTCCAGACTTTTTAGTGCCTAACACTTTTGTGGAAGCACCAATTATGTTAGCTGACGATGGCACGGAAGGAGAGAATCCTCAAGGAAACCCAATGTCTGCAGAGGCTTGTAATGGTCCATTGATCAATGACATGACAGGTAAGATTGCAATTATTTACAGAAATACCTGTGAATTTGGATACAAGGCGCTTCAAGCTCAAGATGCAGGTGCTGTTGGTGTGATTATCTTAAACCGTGATCCAGAAGTAGTTGGAATGGGTGGAGGAGTTGAAGGGCTTAACGTTACAATTCCTACAGTGATGCTATCAAGTATTGATGGAGCTACTTTGACGAATGAAATGGCAAATGGTGAGGTTGTCGTATTTATGGGGAATAAGCAAAACTTATTTGCCAACGATGGAGGTTCATCTGAATCTTCTGCACTATCTCCAAGATACGGTTCTGTGCCTGTCGCTATGGCGAATAACAATTACTCTTTCCAAGTTGGTATAGAGGTTTACAATTTTGGCTCAGCTGACAATACCTTTAATGTAACAGCATCTGTTGATGGTCCAGCTGGAAATGTGTACACAGAAACAGTGAGTGCCCTTATTGTTGCTGGAGATACACTGCCTATTTTCAATGGTAATCCATCTGAATTTTCGACTGTTGCACCTGGTACTTGGGATGAAGGTGATTATTCACTGACATATACAATTGCTATCGATGGACAAACTGACGAGTCAGATTTTGACAATGTTTACGTGAGAAATTTTAGTGTGACTTCAATGCTTTCACTTGCAGGTCAGGAAAATGGATCGCTTAAAGTAAATTCTTTCCCAAGCAATGCAACTGCTAGTTACCAAACTTGTATGATGCTTCAGGATGTTTATCCTAGTGTAACTTCTGGTGTTTCAGGAGTATATTTTGCTGCGCAGGCAAGTGATTCACTTCTTCAAGACGAAGAAATTATCATTGATATTTTTGAGTGGAACGACGCTTGGATAGATGTTTCTGCTGGATTTGCAGCAGTTACTTTTGATGATTTGAATCAAGTAGGTGGAGGTTTATACTATCCAGCTTCTAATGATGAGAATGGACAAGTTGTATATGCAGCACTTGACAATGGTGTTACATTGGCAGACAATCAAAGATATTTAGCTTGTTTGACTACATACAATCCAAATATTTCTTTTGGTTATGACAATTCTCTAAACTACGATGCGAATTACAGCATTTATCTACAGCCTATCTCTCCGTTGAACATTGACGGTACGCAATGGTACTCAGGATGGAATGGTGTTACGGCACTAGCTTTAGGATTGAAGATTGAAGAGAATGCAGGTCTTGAAGAGATTGCTGAGGTTTCAGGTTCAGCATTTCCTAATCCAGCGATTGATGTTGTAACGATTGATATTGATGGTGAAGGATCAGCAAATGTTGTTGTTTCTGATATCTCTGGTCGAATTGCCTTTACAAACAATGTAATATTGGTAAATGGACAATCTTCTTTTGATATATCTTCTTTAGACAAAGGTGTTTACATGTTCAATGTGACATTGGAGAATGGAAGTACATCAACCTTTTCGGTTGTTAAAAAATAAGTCATTTATTTGACGGAAAAGGGCTGATTTTATCGGCCCTTTTTTTTTGCAGTAAAGTCAAGGAATTCTTCCTTATCTTTGACCTCCAATATGACAAATAAATATACTGTTACAGCCGCTTTACCCTATGCAAATGGGCCCTTACATTTAGGACATGTTGCTGGGGTATATCTTCCTGCTGATACCTTTGTGCGGTTTTTAAGAATGAACGACGCAGATGTTTTATTTGTTTGCGGAAGTGATGAGCATGGCGCCGCAATAACCTTGCGTGCCAAAAAGGAAGGCGTTAGTCCCCAAGAAATAGTAGATAAATACCATAAGCTAATTGGAAATGCATTCGCTGACTTTGGTATAGAATTCGATGTCTATGATCGAACTTCTAGTGAGCTACATCATGAAACATCTTCAAATTTTTTCAAAGAATTAAATAGTAAAAACCGGTTCATTAAAAAGTCTTCTGAGCAATACTATGATGAAGATTTTAATCAGTTTTTAGCCGATCGGTATATTACAGGAACTTGTCCCAAATGTCAAAGCCCAAACGCCTACGGTGATCAATGCGAAAAATGTGGAAGCGATTTGAGTCCGACAGAATTAATTGACCCAAGGTCTACATTGAGTGGTAAG
>CESI01110049.1_pt1 | contig 10518 bp, 5 predicted proteins | sample 356301 | NCBI WGS metagenome assembly CESI01 (sample SAMEA2621423, study PRJEB7988) | marine metagenome | biome: marine biome (ENVO:00000447); feature: deep chlorophyll maximum layer (ENVO:xxxxxxxx); material: "saline water (ENVO:00002010), including plankton (ENVO:xxxxxxxx)" | depth 40 m | reverse complement strand
ATGCTCCAACCCGATGTTTCAACGGGGTCGGTTGTCACGCTCTTCGATGACACACTCTTGACCCCAATTATCGGGCACAAGGGCCACCCAGACGTTGTTGTTGACGCTAATGATTACGTTCAAATCGCTTGGGACGACACCCGTGGTGGCAAGGTCGAACTTGCCTTCATCGTCGACACCTCTGGTTCGATGTACTCTGAATGGGCAGACATCTGTACTGTGGTTTACGGCGGAAACTTCGCTTCTGGCGGCTACTTCCAAGGCATCAAGCCAATGCTTGAAACTGCAAACATGACTGTGTTCGAAACAATCTACGGACTCGGTAACACCCTACCAGGTGCAGCCAGCTCAGGAAACTGTGCCGGAAAGAATCAGAATGCAGGCCCCCGTAACACCCCATTGGGTCAGTTCGAGGGCGATGATTCAGGCGGAATCCGCAAGTTGCCGGGTACTGTGTACAACGGCAACACCTATTCCGGTTATTCTGGAGAAGACTGGGGCCCCGGATCCAACTGGGCTTGCCTCTCTTGGAAGGACGCATCTGGCTACGTTCCAGGAAACCCCCCAACCCAAGACGACCACAAGTGGAATCCAAACGCTACAAAGATCGTCATCCCTGTTTCTGATGAAGGGCCAAAAGACGGCGACCCATCACAACAGGCAGACGATTTGACTTCGATTGAAGAAGCCCACGATAACTGCCTCACTGCTGGTGTGATTCCAGTTGGTTTGTACGGTCAAGGCTACGGTGGCGCTGGAAACATCCAATCTCACTTTATGGACCTCGTTCAATGCCCGAACGGCGTCGTTTCCACTCAAACCCGAAACTGCCCGGGCAACACACTCCGCTCCTCGGATGCGGGCGGTCAAGCATACGAATTCCCTTCGGGATCCGGCGGTGCTAACGCAATGGCTCTTCTCGTGGAAGCAATGGTCTACATCTCCACAAACAACTCCCGTGAAATCTACATGTCTGTCTTGGACCCATACGGCAAGATGAACAACGATCCACAATGGGTGCCAGGTGGCACAGGCCACTCCGTCATCCAAGGAAGCTATGCCGAAGACACAGGACTCGGCTCAGAAGGGCACCTCGTCGTTGTCAACGACACCCGCGTGACCATTGATGACGCTTATTCCTTCCACCCAGCCATTGGCGTGGACATGCAAGGCAACACACACATCGCTTGGATGGACGGCCGAGACTACGGTTTCGAGAAGGCGGTCAACTACGAGATCTACTACACCAAACTCCGCTTGCAAGGCGCAGGTGTGTGGGATGGTTCAGATCAAGGCCTCTCCACGTACGCCATCAAGAAGATTCAGGACACTCCGATTTCCAATGTTGAGACCCCATCCGGCATCTCAGGAAACCAACCCTTTGGCGGCAACTCAGTGTTCCCCGCTCTGCTGACTGACGACCAAAACAACGTGCACATCGCATGGGTTGACTCAGGCAATTCAAGCGCTGGTGAAGAAGTGCTCTACACGCGCCTCAACTCAACGGATTTGACTGGCGATGGTGAAATTGCTCTGGATCCGTGGGAAACTGTCTCCATCACATCATGGGCCAGCAACAAACTCGGTCCAAACGCTGGTAGCCAACCGAGCATCGGCATGCCTCCTGCTTTCGCAAACGATCTCGGAAGCGGAGCCCACGTCGCTTGGTCAGATACAAACAAGTGCAGCCAAGAAGCAAACAACAATCGGTTCACGATTTGCTACTCCCACGTGCTCACCGGTCAAGTCGACGTCGAATTCCAAGACGGCGAGACCTTCTACCACGTGATTGAACCTGGTGAACAAACCATCTACAACATGTCGATGAACAATTCAACACCGGGACCGAAAGACCTGGTTGCAGATACCTTTGGGCTCAACCTTTCAGGTGTGCCTCAGAACTGGACTGCTACGCTGTTCTTTGCAGATAACCACACATCGATCATGCCTGACACGCAAATCTTCCTTGAAGGCGGCGAAGACATTCGCTTCTACGTCAGGGTTCGAGCGCCTTCGGTCTACCAAGCAAACGGCGATGAGCTGGCAGATATTCGAGTGACTGCGAAGTCCTACAAGGACCCAGCCATTCAGTCCGATCTCACAACCCGTACGCTGATGGACGTTGTTCACGGCATTAGCCTCGACACATCTCACAGCATGGCGGACATTGAACAAGGACAGACGGCGATCTTCTCAATCACCATCACCAACACTGGAAACGTCTTCGACCGCTTCATCTTCTGGGACCCATACTCCCTCGAGGGGCAGCAAGAATGGCTGCTGCCGTTCAACTGGGCTGTGAACTTCCCAACCAGTGTCGAACTCGACCCGGGCCAATCGGTGACGAAGAACCTCGAAGTGCTTGTCCCAACCTCTGAAGATCCGGGTGCGTTTGTCATCTACCTGAAGGGCTGGTCAGAAGGCGAACCGATCAAGTCCATTGAGAAAGGGACATATGATATCCTCGAACTCGGAGTTTTCGTTTCGATTCGGTCCACTGGGAATATTGTCATGGAAATCTTCGACACCAGTGAGTACGTCGATCCGGGCGACTGTGTGACCTATCCGATTGACGTCACCAAGAACTTCGATTCTGGTAACCTTGTGTTCACAACTCCAGGTGCCCCAGACATCAAGCCAGACACCATTTCAATGGACGCATGGCGCCAAGACAACTGGGTGGTCAACCTTGACTTCTCGAATGCTCCAGGTGGCAACAATGTCCCAATGGACACACCTCGCGCTTGGAACATTCCAAACGGTGATGACTACGTCACTTACGAAGTAGGTGTCGAAGTTTGCGCACCAACCCTTGCATCCGCAGGGCTTGGTCCTGCGGTGGTGTTGAAGGCTTACCTCGAAGGCTACCCGAGAATATCAGCCTCCAAGATCCTCTCAACAAATGTCAACCACGTGTACTCTCTTGGTGCAGATGCTGAACTTGATGAAGACGACATGATGACCCTCAACGGCCAAGAAGTGCTTGCTGTGAATCCGGGCCAACAGGTCTTGATTCCAACAACTGTGACCAACTACGGAAACGGTCCTGATCGCTTTGATTACCGCCTCGCTCGAGTCACTGACCCAGCAGGTGTTGACGTGATTTGGGACATTGAAGTACCTCGAGAGAGCCTCGATGAATTGTCGCGAGACACCGAACAGTTGTTCGACATCGAAATCAATGTGCCTGACCAAGTCGAAGCTGGAGTCTACACCGTTGTGTTCCAAACCTTCTCTGAAGAATCCTATCCCGACGCAAGCGGCCGCTTGACGCGTCTCCGCTTTACCCAAGAGATTCCAGTCTATGTGCAAGAGTTCTATGACATGCAAATCTCAATGGACGAAACTGTTGACAATGCAGTCAAGACATCCGCTCCTGGACGGATCGTTCGCTTTGAAGTGAACATCACCAACAATGGAAACGTCCCAGACTGGGCCCGACTGGACAACCACACCTCGCAACGCGACGGTGAGGCACTCATCTGGTCTGAACTCCCAGGCATGGGTACATTGACCGGTTGGAACGTTGAATGGCGCATGGTCAAGCAACTCGGTACCGATCTGACCACCGAAGAAGTGTGTCAGATCATTGAATCAGTTCCGACTGAAACCGGCAACGAGGACGCTCCATTGAATCCAGAGGTCGTGTTTGCAGATTCAGTGGATGACCAGTGCATCTACGTGGAATCACTCGACAGTTACTACATGCCAATGATGGCTCCTTACACCACCCACCAAATGGTGGCCATTGTGACCATCGCACCTTCTGCGAAACTCGATACTCGAAGCCTTGGCCTCAAGGTCGTTTCCAAGATGGGCAACATGGACGATGGTGGCGATCATGACGATTCCCCAGCATGGGACGGTGCTTCCCTCGATACAAATGAGTTCATCCTCACCCTACGATTGCGCGCTCCTAACTTGGACATCACAGAAGTACAAGCCTCGATTACCCAAGCCGCAGTTGGCGAAACCATCCCAATCAAGGTCATCCTTGAGAACAATGGAAACACCCATGCGACTGACATCGAGATAATCCTTTGTGAATATCCTGATGCAGGAGACGAGGATACTGAGGACGAAATCCGCAAGAACGGGTGTGAAGAAGACCGCATCGTGATGCGCCAAGTCATCGGTGCACTGCTTGCGCCTGACGCTTCCGAGGAATCAAAGTCAATCGAACTCTACCTGCTTTATCCAGTGAGTGCTGGTAGCCACGGCGTGTACGTCGTTGTCGACCCACTCAATGAAATCGTGGAGACGAGCGAAGGCGATAACGTACAAGCGGTGTCGACGAGCCTCGAATCGGCAAACCCATTCTTGGATGTTGCAGGTGAAGTCGTTGGAAAGACCGCTTTACCGTTTGCTGTGATCGTGCTGACCTTTGCTTTGCTTGGCGTTGTTTACCTTGTTGGTAAGGGCCGCCGAGACGACGTGAACAAGCGATTAGCTGAGCAATCCTCGCTCATCTCAGTGCTTGGTAACGACGATTGAGTGAAACCAATCTGGACTGAGTGTATTGGAAGGGGTCACAAATCCCCAAGCCAGTAACGCAGGTCTCTGCCGTCAGAAGCAGCGACGACGTGACCAGCCCGCTCGGAAAGTTGTCGCTCCAAGCGCTTCTTGACCTCCTCCATGAGTGAGTCCATCTGTGACTTGCCGAGTTGGAATTCTTGAGCCATGGCTGTAAGGTCAAGTCTTGCTTGGGGCGCATCGAGAAGGTTGTGGACCACACTGCGTTGCTCGTAGTGATCGAAATCTGAGTCAACGGCAGCCGAGACGCGGCTTCGAATGTGCTGGTGCAATGAAATCAAAGCATCCCTTTTGCGGTCGAGTTCCTCGAGCACTTCGTTGACCTGTTGGATATGAGCGATGCCTTCCCCGACAGAGATTTTTTTCCGTCCGCTGATTGTGTTGACCACATGCTCAACGCCTGCAGGTAGGCGATTTGAAAGGCGCATTGGCCCTCCTGCTGGAAGCGTTCGCTGCTCACAGGAAAACAAATCAGGGCCAAGATCAACGCGCAAAGACATTGATTGCTGGACGCTGTAAATTGTGCGAGGTGGACCACCTTTTTCGCTCGGCACTTTCATTTTCATAACAAAATTTCCACGCTCTAATTCCTTGAGATGCTTGACAATCGCTTGTTGACTCACGCCCAAAATTTCGGCCAGTTGCATGGCATAGTGTGGCTCTCGAACCAAGCGTTCGAGGATTTGCCTGCGGAGCTTGTTTTGGAGCAAGGTGAGAACGGTATCAAGATCGGTCATAGTGCTCAACCTGAGGTTACCTAGATGCGGCCCCCATTTGAAGCCGTCGCCCGAACCCCTCAGTTGCGGATGTGATTGGTCAACCCTTCAAAGCAAGTCGATGAGAAGCCGTACACCGCTGCGGCCCAACAGCGCATACAACCCAAGAAGCCCGCCGATGATCAACAGTGGCCACGCTGTTGATTGTGGAAGGGTCGCTTCGTAACTCCATTCGACATCGAATTGTTGCAATGTTTGTACATCGTCGCCTCCAGCTACAAACCGGTAGTCGCCACTGCTTGCTTTCCACGTGAATGCTCCATCAGAATTTTCCCCGCCAGCAACCAGATCGATAGCGTATTTCTCACACTCGTAGTATCCGTCTTTTTCCGTGCACTTGGCAGCTTCAGATGCTTCGGCAATCCCAATCCATACACCGTTTTTTGCCCACTGAATATCAACCGAGACGTCCGCTAAATCAACTTCGTTCCCAAGGGCAAGAACTTCGCCAGACATACCCCAATAGCACGTGACCTCATCGTCTTCGACGAACGGTAGGCCTTCTTCAACCGTGCACGGAGGCAACATAGCGCTTTGAGTTTCTCCATCTGTCATGCCCTCAGATCCGACAAAAGCCCCAATGATGAGGCCCACAGCAAGAATGGCGCATACGACTCGAATGATTCGCTCCAGCATAGGGTTCCCTCAGATGTCGTCCCAATCTTTCCAGTCCTTGCTGGTTGGATCTTTTTCATCGACCTTCTTGAGTGGCTGAACCGTTTTTCGCTCGTTCTTCGTAGGTGTTGAATCAGATTGGAGGGGACCACCTTCATCCCACGAAGCGATGGTTTTTGTGTTAGGATTTTTGATTGGGCCAGCAGCCTTCGCGGGGGCTGGTTCGTTGTTTGAACGTTGGAACGGATCAGGAACCTGTTGCGTCGCTTGTTCGACATCACCGCGCATCAAAGAGTACACCTGTTCGGTTGTGAGTAAATTTCCACTCATGACGCTCTGTTTACCATCGATGAAATCCTCAGGGGCGTCATGCTTCGTATCCACTAAACCTGTGTCGGCGAATGGAGCATCTACCCGCTGCTGAAGGGGGTTTTCGCCTCGTGCAAATGCAGCCATCATTTCAGGCGTGACTTCTGTGGCTGGGGACATGGTCCCATCAGGGTTCATCATCACCACTGATGTGGCCTGCTTGTTGACGCGAGACAACCACAACACAACGCCAGCGAGCGGTAACAACAACAACCCAGAGCAGCATGATGCGAAACCGATCACGAAGCCCATGCTGTCGAAGACTGCGTACTGGTAGAGGTTGGTATGAACCAAGTAAACTGATTCATTTGTGCAATCTGAATCACCTTGGCATGTTGTTTCCATTGCATATTCTGCTTCTTCCCCAACAACCCATCCACTGGTAATGATGAAAATCGTCCCGTCTGTCGACATTGGCGTCCAATCAGACGCACAGATTTTTTGTTCCAGTGGAGTATCGCCTAGAGCAGACCCCTCTATCTTAGTGAGGTTCACATCAACATTGTTGGCCCCGTCGATCGTCACTGCATAGTAGCAGCCTTCTTCGAGCGGGCCTGACGTCATTTCTGACCCTGTAGTTGTCATTGTGGCAACCTGTCGCGCATCATATGCCTCATTTATTGCATCACCCTGCGAGTTCATCACGAATGCGCCTAACAGGAGCAAAACGGCACCCGCAATGGCCAAACGCGTGGGCCACGGATTGCGAACAGGTGCGACCATGATGTCACCTCTCACTCTTCCCCAATGAATCCTCGCTTCACGCCAACCCAAGTTCTGCGAGCTTCTCGGGCAGGTAGGTTTCAGTAACGAAATCAAGACCATACTTTGCTAATGATTGCTGCTCAGCCTTCTTGCCAAGTTCCAACATCATGTTGATCTGTTCTTGCCACCATCCATCGGCAAACCGAGGATCGGTAAGTTCGGCATTCAACGCTTCGATGTCCTTCTTCGACAGGTCATCATTTGGTAAATCATAGGCGACGATGTCGTCAGCAGTGATGCCCAAGTAGGTCGCCGTTGGTGTTGCAAGGTATTCTGAGATGTGAGCGGTCTTGATCGCACCATAAGCAATCGATGCAAAGATTCGGAAGGACCACGGATCACCGTCCAAAAAGACGACTACGGGCAGATCCCACTCTTCACTCATCCGCTTCATAATTCGACGGGTTGAACGGGCGGGTTGCCCTTTCAGGTGCAGGAGGCCACATCGATACTCTTCATCAAAACCGTTCTCAATCAACCGATCAAACATACCACCGGTCTCGATGGCCATAATGAAATCAATATCGTTTTCTAAGAGTTCAATCTTTTCAGCCTCAACGTTGTAAGGAACACCATAACCCGAATCGCCAACATCGTCTCGTGCATTGATTCGCATCCATTCTCCACGTCGGTTCCGTTCTCGAAGCGTCAGGTTGCCAATCATGCGCGCTCCATCTTCCTCAGGCCGGAGTTTGAAGTCTTCACGCAAGCACTTCGTGACAATTTCGAGGTCTTCTGCAAGGTTGTTCGATTCGTTTTGACTCCCGAACTTTCCAAGCCCCCATGCTTCAGAAATGTAGTACATTTCTCTTAGGGTCGAGGACTTACCAGCAACCAGCATTTCCTCGATGAACTCAACCACATGCAGCGCTCTGAGCAATTGCTTCGCAGAACCAAGGCTTGTAGCATCTCGAATGGATTGCTTTTTCCCGTACTTGTAAACACCTAGCTTCTTATCAAAACCAATGTTATTCTTGGTTCGCACAGGCAAGGTCATTGTTGGTGGTTCACCCTTCACAATTCGATCATACATTTCACCAACGATCAGGTGCATTGCTTCTTTGGTTTCTTCTGGTGTGTGTCGGCGCGTCATCAGTTCTCACCTCCAAACAAGGTGGTCTGTCCGCTAGGAGGGGCAACGGCGGGCTCCCCTACTGTTTCAGCAGGTTCGTCAGGTTCTTCTGAGTCGTTCCCAGGAGCGCTCAATTCCTTGAGTGCACGCTCTTGTCGCCGAATTTCTTCAAGGAACTTCTCATCCATTTTGCTTGCCCCAATCACGTCTTGGGACCCTCGGAAGAAAATATCAGTTTCAGTCCAATCGCCTCGCTCAAGGTCCGACAGGCTGTAAGAGATGACCGTCTTTTCACCCGGTTGTAAGGACTCCAATTTCCATGCCCATACACCTGTTGCTTCCTTTCGCCCTCCGGTATCGTTGTCAACCATGGCGGCTCCAGATTTTTCTGGCCACGTTGCTAGAATAGTGTAGGCTCGTACGCGGCTTGTGTAATTGAACAGGGTGATTGAGACATCTGTTTGCTTGGTCTCTTTGTTCCACACAGTCTCAGTTTCAGAAATAACTGCAGACATGATCTTTGTGATGGAACCGGCCAAGTCTGGAACGGGCCTTCCAAGGATGTCGGCAGATTTCTTGGCAATGGCAGGTAGAATGTCGTTGATCAGTTCGAACTTTTCCTTCGTTTTGGCCATCTTTTTCTTCTTTTCCAAGTGCTTACGCAAACCTCGGCCCATCTCAAGCATTGCTTTTCGTGCTTCTTCAATGACTTCCCCGTTGTCAGCGAGCGCTTCTTTCGCTTCTGATGTAAACTGAACATTCGTGCTCGCTAAGTGAACTAAAATGGCCGCAGGCCCTTTTGGAACACCTTTTGCACCAGGCTGATCTAAGCCGTATTGGCGCCAATCCACGCTCTCAATGGCTTTGGTAAGCAAGCAACCGCCTTGCTGATACATCAAGGGTACTCGGTTGGCGAACCGCAGGATTTCAACCGGTTTGTCTGCAGGCATGTTACCGCCAAAGATCAAGCCCACTTCGACTTGATACGGGTTGCCCTGTGTTACTTCTGGAGCTCGAGTGAGTGTAGAGATAAAACGTGAGTCGATGGTCTTTGAGAGTCCTTTTTTGATGAGCAACTCTTCGATTGGCGACAGACAATTTGTAGGTGGGTTAAGCAGTTTGACGGGTTTTCCATTGACCAGTCGTTCGCCTTGGAAGGCTTCCAAAAGGGCACGAATTTGGTCAGGATTCATCTTTGTCGGCTTCGTTTTCTCGTCAATCTCAGCCGCTAAACAAAGTTCCTTGCTTGCACGTGCTGATACTCCAGAGAAGTTCATTCGCAAAAAGACGGTCATGCGTGAATCGGTGGACTCTGAGGACATGCGCTGCAGTTGGCCCAGTTCAATGCCATGGGGGTGCGGCTTGATGGCTTCGACTTTTGTTGGTAGCCGCTCAGTGACCCGGGGCCAGTGATGGACTTCGCCTTCAGGGTCCGTGAACGTAATTTCTGCATGTGGGTTAACGATGCTCGTCATGCGGAGGTATTGCCAAACGCTTTGACGTCCTTTCTGGTACTTTGCCTTCATCTGTGCTGTGACTTCAGTTCCGTGCTCTTTCGAGGAACCGTCAGCATTGTACCAAATTTCTCGGCCTTGGTTGGATTTAGTGGCCTTGTTTTTCCGCGTGTCGAGGCCGATGTCGACAACAGCAGCAGTTGGTTCACCGGATATTTTGGAACGGACATGGGTTGTTCGCCCAGTGGTGAGTTGACAGTACATTACGACGCCCGTAATTCCAATTCCCTGTTGCCCTCTCGACTGCCTAATAGCGTGGAAACGCGATCCAAACAGCAACTGCCCAAACACCTTCTCGATGCTTTTCTGAGGGATTCCAGGGCCGTTATCTTCGACAATGAGCTTGATGATGTCCTTTTTGGCGTCAATTTTTTCGATGGCGACGTTGATGGTCGGAAGAATACGAGCTTCTTCACACGCGTCTAATGCGTTATCAACGGCTTCTTTCACTGCAGTGATGAGGGATCTGGCGAGGGAATCAAAACCAAGAAAATGCTTGTTTTTCTCAAAAAATTCCGAAATGGCAACCTGTTTTTGATTTGATGCGAGTCGTTGTGCGATACCAGTCATGAGGCCAATCCTCCACCACGGTCCTCCTTCGTCCGGATGACGAAGGGCCAATGATATCCACTGTGGCTCTCCGACGGTACTTAATTCCTAAGCCATATCTGGAATGCTGTCCCCACTTTATGAAATTATTTTTTGAGCCCCAAAAGAAAAACAACAACTATCTAACTGAACGTGCTGTTAAGGTCATGCAGCCTCCAACTGGGTTTCAATGGCCCCAGCCAGGAACGCAACAGCAAATGCCAGCGGGTGTTCTGTTCCCTGGCCAGCAAAAGAACAAAATCGTTGCCGGAATCCTCGGGATTTT
>CESI01016785.1_pt1 | contig 10519 bp, 11 predicted proteins | sample 356301 | NCBI WGS metagenome assembly CESI01 (sample SAMEA2621423, study PRJEB7988) | marine metagenome | biome: marine biome (ENVO:00000447); feature: deep chlorophyll maximum layer (ENVO:xxxxxxxx); material: "saline water (ENVO:00002010), including plankton (ENVO:xxxxxxxx)" | depth 40 m | reverse complement strand
TTTGAATTTTCTTCGCGGCTTGGGTCTTGAGCTTTGTCGCGCGACCCTGGTTCTTATTCTTGAGGATCACGAAGCTGATATTCGACCGTTTCAAGTTCGCGCGCGTGAACGGATTTTTAAACATGGAGAAGGATCCGGGTTTGTTATACGCATCCGTCATGCTCATCCGTGCCTGGTTACGGAAGGACTGCGGGAGCAGGTACTGAGAAACGCGTCCGTACGTATACTTGACCGCCTTTTGACCGTTCGAAAAGTTATGGCCGGCGATATGATCCTCGGGCATGTTATTCACTGCATTTTCCTTCCACTGGATGCGTTTAGCGGTGTTGGTCTTATTCTTGTTTTGATTACGCTTGACAGCCGGTTTGTTTCGTGTATACGCGACCGCGTTACGGTGACGATTGTTGGAGTTGGAGTTGACCAGGCCTCCACCGTGGTAACGGTAGGTGCTCCTGTTATACCCTACACCAGAACGAATTCTTCTTTGGTTTCGCCGTATAGGTCCGTCGTTATCAAAGTTGCCGGCGTTTCTTCGTGTCCTCCTACCTCGCGCGTTATAATAACTATCCTGCATGCCGTTATCAAGGTCACCTATAGTATTCCAGGAATCCGAGTCAGGGTACCTGTCGGATCCAAAGTATGTGTACACGAACCAATCGATATCCTTATCGGTAGTTTCCCGGGAAGGGCGGTATGGGTCTGAGGAAGGAGGGTATTCATCGAGGAATTTCTTGACCTTAGCGACTCTCGGATCCGCAGGCCGATGACCGTTCGGGTTCGTCGGTGTTACTGGGGCTCCAGTCCAATAGGTTCCGTCACTGAGGGAGCTAAAGGGTCGACCTGAAATGTCATAGTTCGCACTGGGTCGCGTCCTGAACTTTTCAAAATAAGCGGCGAAATACGATAACCTGTTGTGGTGGGCAATCATTAGCTGATGACCGAGGCGGAAGATTTTTTTGGTGGATTCGGAGGCAGAAACCAGATTACGAAACCCTTTTTTGTCTAACGGGATGCTATAATTCGCCATTAAATGACGTTTTTCGTCGTCGCTTATCTGAGAAAATCGTTGCGCCCAAATCTGCGCTCGGTTGTTTAAGGATGCCATGACTTACAATAGCATAACAAAAAATTCTAAAGCAACAAAAAGGAAATATCGTTAATCTTGTGGAGGAGGTTAAAAAACCGCGCGTCGGAGTCCACGTCCTTGGGCTTGATGATCTCGAGTTCGATTTGGTACGACGCCTCCTCCTCCGAATCCATGTCCGCGTTATCGCCGCTACTGATGGTCATGTCGATGCTCAGATTTTTACGGACGAACGAGTGTCGGGTCTTGGACCGTTTGCGGTCCATCTCGTACTCGCCGGTGGTGGGTATCTCCCGCGAGATACAGAAACGAACGTCGAGGGGTTGTTCGCTATTCACGAAATCTTCTTTGCGAACCTTGATCTTTTGAATCATATCCTGGTCGCCGGTATCCTCGTCGTTAGTGATACGAACACTCTCAGCGTCGTTATAGTACACCTCGTACGATTTGGACTCCTTCTTTTCCCACCTGTCGTATTTCTGCAAACCCCGGAGGACCTTTTTCCACGCATCCTTTCCGACGTTCGTGTCGAAGAAGGAACCGTTCTGCCGGCCGAGACGGATCTCGACCTCGATGTCGTCTTCGTTCTTGTGCGCTTCGAATAAAGGAAAGGTCGTGTCGACGATCTTCTGTATGTCCATTCATAGTACGAGCGCGCCTTTCCCTTAAGTGTTTTATGTGCGCTGAACGTATGAAGGGCATTCGAAACAAAGGAAACACGTGCTACTTCAACACGGCGCTCCAGTGCCTCCTGTACATTCCGGCGCTCTCCAATTACATGATCCGCAAACCGTACGCGGGTGAGTGTACATTCACCAGGGCGTACTCGGATCTTGTCAGGGTCTACTGGACCAAGGGCCTAGGCCACGTGGGTGTGTCCAAACTACTCGAGGCTTTCATCGAGAAGTTCCCGCGGTTCGCGAACATGGACGAACAACACGACGTTCAGGAGGCGGTGCTCTGCATCGTCGACATTTTGGAACGGTCCGTCCCGGAAATCAAACCGTGGTTCTACGGGAAGAAGACGCAGGAGACGGTTTGGCCCACGGGGAAATCCACGAGTGAAGAGGATTTCAGCGTACACTTGGTGACGTCGTCGAGGTCTAAGGATATGGGCAAGATTTTGGCGAAGAGTACTGACTGGAACGTCATAGAGAATTACGTCGACGACGACGGGAAGCGGCATAACCTGGCGACGACGCGCATGGTCTTCTCCGAGCTGCCCCGTGTGCTCATGGTATCCTTCGATAAGAAGAGTCACGTCCAGATCCTCGAGAAACTCGTCATCGGGGACAGTCAGTACGATCTCATCTCCACGGCGGTGCACGTGGGCGAACAGGACGACGGGCACTACGTGTCCTTCGTCAAGAGGAAAAACAAGTGGCTGTTCATAAACGACGAAAGCGTGGAGGAACACGTGTTACCGGAAGAGGCGTCGTATTATTTCATGGTCTACAATCTAAAAACTCCTTCATCTCAACGTTCTCCTTGATGTTGACGATGGTTCGGTAGAAGGTTCGTCTGTTATTCGGGTACGTCTTATCCGTCCTTCGCTTCAGGGGTCGCCACCATATGGGCGATTCCCATGTGACGTACTCGCACTCCACGATCGCGCCGTCCTCCATCCACGGTTTCGCCTCGAACCTACCGTGCGGTATCTCCGATTCGAAAAACAGTTTCCCCTTTTCCTGTACGTACAGACGCCAAGTCGGTTCTCCCTTTTGATATCCCGGCGTTTCTCGTGACGGCTCCCACCGCGCGAGAAAGTCGACCGTGTTCTTATCGCGCGGTTTCCATTTAAACATCGTCTCGTGCGTCCCTATGCGTATCGGTTCGTGGACCGGCGTGAACACCAGTCCGTCCATGTTTTGCGTGACAGTCGGGAGGTACTCGTTCATGAACGTTTTGAATTCGCGCATCGGGTGGAACTTCTTACACTTGAGGCGGTACGGATCGGATTTCATGCATATCACACCCTTCATCATGGCCTCGGCGGCGTCCATGCGTTTGTGCAGATCGAGGTTCCACACCGACTCACCGCACACCCGAACTGCGTCGTATACCATGAGCACGTTCTCGTAGAGTTCACCGTCGAGGATCGTGCCCTCGTACGCGGCTTTCTTGAGATTCAACGGAATCTCGGTAACTTTGAACGATCGGTTCACCAAGAGAGTCTTCTTCTTACCCTCGTACGTGATGGCGACCAGCATGTGTCGCTCGCCGTCTGTCTTTTCGCATACCACATATTCCCCCCCTTTCAGGATCGGGAAGTGCTGTCTCTCGATCGAGACGGGTTGGGGACCGGGGAAATACTCTTTGCTTCCCCACACCTTGTGAATGTACGTCACCACAAACTGTTCCATGTCTTATGAGTGCTCGGAACCTTTAATTCACTTTCACACTCGCGGCGTTCAGAATATTACTCACGCACTCATGTGCAAAAGTCTGGATGAGCCTCGCGCCGGAGTAGGCAAACACCTTGACACCCTGTTCCTTGAAATCTTCGAACATGTTGGGTCGAAGTCGCCATTTCTTTTTCTTGATTTGTTTGACCACCGTTCGAGGCATCATAACCCATACCTTCGCGTCCGTGGATGCGACGTGGTAAAAGTGCGGTGCGGTCTTTTTACCGAGGACGGTATCGAATTCGAGTCCCATCTGCGATGTCGCTTCCATCGACCCGTTACGTACCTTATCCTTGAACATGTCCCAGTTAACCCCTTGCTTCACGCCGGGGAAGACGACCAAACCGGCGTTTTCGTTAATCTCCAACGCCTTCTCCAAGGAAGTTTCATCCACACCGATCCCGAAATCAATAAACAGGATTCGGTCGTAGACTTTCATGCACTGCTCGATCATCGCCGCTTTCTCGAACGGGTCGTCGTTGACGTACAAGATCTGGTGGTCCACACTGTTCTGCACGCATAGGATGTTGAGTTTGAGGACGGTGTGCAGAGTCTTGACGTGGCACGCTTTTGATCGAGTGACGAGTACGGACACGAGCTTCATATCTTAACGTCGAATCTAAACCTTAAGTCTATCGTCTAAACACGCGCTGAATGCAAGGTTCCCCACGTGCCCGAGCGTGGTGTTCACGTCGGCGTAAATTTTACCACCGGCCTGTTGCCACCGTCGACAGAAGGCGTAATCTTCGGAGAGGTACCGCTTGGATTCCGGATCGATCATGCAATCGAAACACGCGTGATACTCGTCGAAATCCCTGTTTTGGTGGTCGTTCTTACACCACAACTCGGGGAACTTTTCCTCGAGCTTCTTGAATACCGAACGGTGAATGCACATGAAACCCGTGGGACCGTCCAAAATTTCCACAAACCCGTTTTCTATCGAACGCTTCGTCGCGCCTATGTTGACGACGAGACTCGATGAGAGCATCGCCATATCTCGGTCGTCACCGTTTCGTACGGCGGCCGCGGCTTGGTCCCACATGACAACCTTCTTTGGGTAACACGCCACCGACAAATCATGCCCCGACCGAACAAGACGCACGACGGCGGCTGGATCGAAATGGACATCCGCGTCGATGAACATGAGGTATTCACAATCCGTCTTCTGCATGAACCGGCCCACGCTCACATTACGCGCTCGGTGAACGAGCGATTCGTTTTCTGTCGTGTCGATCATGAGTTGAATTTTCTCTCTCATCATCAGCATCTGTAATTTTATCACGGCGGACGCGTACTTCTCCAGACATAACCCGCCGTAGCACGGGGTGGAGAGGAACACTTTCGTCATGTACATGGCACGTTTCTATGTTTTAAGCTTATTTAAATCGCAGTTTTCTCATCACACTGGTTGGAGGCCTCGTCTTGGTCTTCGTCCCCGACCGCGGCGGTGCGGGTGATTGCCATGAATTTCTGGGTGTATTCGGTGTCACCGTCCTAATCCTCGGGCGAAACACTGCAGCCTTTTGTGAGAGGAAAGAGTGTCGCAGGACTCTTTTGAAGCTCGGGAGATGCCTGCTGTGATTCATCCCGATCTTAAGTCGGTAATTCACCGCGTAATTACTGTTCTGCTTGCGATATTCCCGGTCGGGAATGAGATCCTTGATGAAATCCTGAACCTTTGGGTAAAATTTTGTGGTCGTGTCAAACACGACACCCACCAAGAAATAATACAGATCGAACAGGGGGTGGCTTCTCTTTCCGTTGATGCCGTCCTCTACATACGTACCGTTATTGATCCACGGGTTAGGAAGATTGGGCATTTTTGTCATGCCGAAATCTATGATCACCGGCTCCAAACCCTCGTTGGATCTCTTGTACGCTTCACCGTCGATGTTGACGCGAATGTCCTTGACGGGAACTTTCCTGATGAATATGTTTCCACCGTGTAAATCATGGTGCCTGAATCCAGGTGCCACCTTGTGCATTTTATACAGGTACAACACGACTTGGAGTATCACGCTCTTGACCTTCTCTAAATTCGGAATGTCTCGTATCCAATCGGTGAAAGTCTGACCAGAGATGTACTCCATGTAAAGCATGTCCCTACCGTCGCACTTTTTAGCGAGGTACACGTTCGGGACTTTCACTCCGTAACTTTTCAGTTTCTTCGCAACTTTGTACTCGTAGTTGGCCATGCCTGTGTAGTCACCGTTCTTGACGGCGATGTTCTTGTACGCGATGAACCTCCTACCGTTCCTGTTAAGGGAAGCCTTAAACACTTCTCCGTACACCCCCTCTGAAAGTTTTTTGACTTTATGTAAATGATTCTTTGGAGCGCACGCCCTATTCTTGTTCAAAAGTCTTTGAAGGTTATTGCCTGTGTTACGTACCTTTTTCCCGCGCCAGGCGGTCTGAATCTTGGTCGCGGCCCCTGCGTTACGTACCTTTTTCGTGCGCCAGGCTCTCTGAATCTTGGTCGCGGCGCTCTTCACCGGTTTCATTTTTTTTTTCGCGGAGCGGATCTGATTTACCGTCGGCATATAATATTACAAAATATTTAAATGTTTCCTAATTAGATTTTCAATCTTGTTCAGAGTGGGAACCGAGATCGAACACTTCTCGCACATCTCGTTCTTCGGCACACGGTGGCCGATGACGATGTAGATGATGGCCGACGCCACGGAGTTGGGGGTCTTGCTCATCAGGTCCACACAGTCGTCGGTTTTGCCGCACAGCTTGATACACTCGAGGCGTTCCTCCCTGGTGACTTCGAAACTGTTCAGTATGCGCTGCATGACGTCGAAAGCCTTGGTCACGTAGTTCTTCTTCGTCACCCCTTCGATGTTATCCTTGAAAATTTGGGTCGTGCGCGATATATCACGCGACTGTATGCCGAACATGTCGGCGATCTCCTTCGTCGTCCTCGGGTGTTTTGCGAGTCGACACGCGTACAGAACGCAATTGGCCTTGATACCGAGTCGAACCGCGCCGCGTGTGAGCTTCTCCCCGTTGAATTTTTTGTACATGTGTTTAGCGTCCTTGCGAACGCACTCCGGTAGGGTGTGACACGCCTCGTCGATGTCCTTGTACGCGTGGTAGAGACTTCGATCCTTGTGGTTCATGGACATGTGAAAGTTTATCTTCGCCATGCGCTTGTGCTCGAAGGTGGCTCTCCCCTTGATGATCGTCCCCTTGCCCCAGTTATCGGAGAAGAGGTCGGCGTTTGCGGTGGGGATCGCACACCTCGACGGGTCACTAACCCTACCGTCGGAGGTCATCCCGCTAGTCCATTCCGCGGTGTCGTCTACGAAGTTATCTTCGACCAGACCGCACTCGGAACATACCGGTAAGCCCTCGGGGCTGATGACCTTCACACCCGAACATTCCCGGCAAAAATGTATACTCGCTGGCTTTGTGTCTTTGTTTTTGTTCAGTAAGGTGTCCACTTGGGACCAAATTGTAGCCAGCATCTTTGTTTTGATGTAAGTATATTATTCACTTAGGTTTCTGGCGCGCTCACGATTTTCGATGAGATCGATCGTCTCCTTGAAACTTCGGCCACCTGAGGTTGACGGTTCCCATTCGTTCCACGCCGCGTCCACCTCTTTGTGATCTATGGGCAATCCCTCTACCTCGGTGTCCGAAACGATGAACCCGCTCAGTGACGTGTCCGAACCTGAGTCGCCTTCGTCGTAGATGTCGCTGTCGTCGTCCATGGGATTTATCTCGGAAAAATAGGCGAACATGTTACTCCCGAGGGATTTAAGGTCTAGGTCCTCGAACGTGGTCCCGGTCGGGAAATGTTCCATCACACTCTCGTAAGGGGCGGGGCACATCTCGTCGTCGTCGAGTCTGTACACACAAGCGGACTTGTAGTGCATTTCGGTCGGGTACAGGTAATGCATCCCGAGGGTTCGGCCGGTGTTGGCCGCCACCAGGCCGTACGTTTCCTCCTCGATCCCGTCCTCGCTGACTAATATTTTGACTATATCATTTCGGTTAATCTCTTTTGGCATGAGCATGCTTAAAAAAATCAGGCAAAAAATTATCGAGGATAATATCACAGCAGATGAAAGTTATTATTTATTCGAAGGAAGGGTGCGACTATTGCGACCACGCGGCGAGACTATGCGAGTCGGAGAATCTCGAGTTCGAGAAGATCATGGTCGACAAGGAAGAGTTGAATTCCCTATGCGGGAAAACAGTCGCGGCCTACCCTCAAATATGTATTAACGGAAATCATATCGGGACGTACTTTGACTTTCAGGATTTCATGACAGATGAATACGAACCCATCCTGGAGGAAACGTTGGACCGTTTCACGGTGTTCCCCCTGCAGTACCCTGAGCTATGGGAACTGTACAAGAAGGCGCAGATGTCAAACTGGACCGCCGAAGAGGTCGACCTGAGTAAAGACCTCGACGATTGGGGAACCCTAAACGATAACGAACGGAAATTTATCAAGTACATCCTGGCGTTCTTCGCTGGCAGTGACGGTATAGTATTCGAGAACATCAACAACAATTTCGCCGACGAGGTTCAAATTTCAGAGGCGCGCTCTTTCTATGCGTACCAGTCACACAACGAGATGATTCACGGTGAAACCTACAGCAAACTCATCGACAAGTACATCAAGGATGCCGCCGAGAAGAAACATCTCTTCAAGGCTGTCAGCACCGTCCCCTGTATCAAACAGAAGGCGGACTGGGCCCTGAAATGGTTCGAAAAGTCTCGTCCCTTCGCCGAACGCCTCTTCGCGTTCGCCTGTGTCGAGGGTATCTTCTTTTCGGGTTCGTTCTGTGCGATATTTTGGCTCAAGAAACGGGGACTCATGCCCGGTCTGTGTTTCAGTAACGAGTTGATCTCTCGCGACGAGGGGCTTCACCAGGAGTTCGCTGTGGAACTATTCAAACTCCTGAGAAACAAACCGTCAACGGAAAACCTCCAATCTATCGTTAAGGAGGCGGTCGCGATCGAGAAGGCGTTCATCACCGATGCCCTCCCGTGTAATCTGATCGGCATGAACTCTGAGAAAATGAGTGAGTACATCGAGTACGTGTCCGATCGTCTTCTCAAACAGATCGGCCAACCGCCTATTTGGAACTCGAAGAACCCGTTCGATTTCATGGAGAATATTTCTTTGGACGGCAAGACCAACTTTTTCGAAAAGAGGGTGGGAGACTACGGTAAACTCGACGACGACGCCGAGGATATAGGTTTCGACGAAGAATTTTAATATTTATTGATATTAAAATGGTTGAGCATTCTGAAATAATTGGGAATCCTGTCGAAGTAAGGGTACCCGAAAAGATAAATAGTGATCAATTTAAATGGCAAGGTCGTGTTCGCGCAGTTCTACCCTCAGGATATGTAACACCCGTTGGATATTACGATTCGCCCCTTTCTCGACGCGAAGGAATTCACGGCGACGGACGAATTGTAGTGGGGAACAATCGATACAGTCTTGATATATACGGTCGGCGTGCTCGGCGTAGAGGAATTGGATCGGGGAATGCATTTATGATTACAGATTATGTCTATCGAAAGATTAAAAACCATAAAAAATACAAGAGGGGAATGAATTTATATAAAATGATATTAGCATATTCTTCCTTCACGTATAGACAAGAAGGACTTTTGGGATATAAGGATGAAGTACGTGCGGGTCGGTGGTTTGGAAGGAGTTCCTCTTCTTATATCGTAATTGGAAAAGACGATTGGAAATACACTGATCCTAATATGGAAACGCGTAAAGGGAAAAAAAGTAGAGCACGTATTGAATCGATTGTCAATCATTTTATGGACGCTACCCTGAACCCTTTTTTTTTAACGCACATGATACTTAAACAGATCAAATGGGAGAAAAAATTCGTCAAGAATATGCCCTTAAACGACGTCGGTAGTCTAAATCAATTCAGAGATGGAAACAAGGTGATACAATACAAGGCGGGGAAGGTTAATAAATACATGTCTCAAAACACTTTCACAACACTGGCTAAGATGTCCCCGAACAATGCTTATAATAAATCCAACAACAGGATTCTATTCAAGAACCCGTTCACGCGTGAAAATGTGAAAGTTGGGGACATAAAATATATAATCCTCAAAAATGCCGCGACGAAGATTCAATCTACTGTTAGGGGTAAAAAAGCTCGTAACCTCGTACAGACTCAAACTCGGAGGAAACTTCTCGCGAACGCCGCGATGAAAAGGCACACTATTTGAAAACCGTGTCAAAAGTACCGAAAGGGGCGATCACGTAATTCTCGGTAGTTTCCTCGATTTCGATCGGTTCGTCATCCTCTACGACCACCTCGGGTTCCTCCTCCGCGGTGGGACCTGGAGATGGACCGGCGGAGGTGACTGTGGTGGTTGTACTGGACGAGCGCATGGAGGACACGCAACATGCGATACTCGATCCTACAGTCAAAAATCCGACGACATTGAAGAACGACATTTATTATACCTGTATATAATAAATGCCCACACCGAAAAAAACGAAAAATGCCAAGAACGCGATCCGGTCTTTCAATAAGAGGATGACATCCAAACTGCCGAAGGTCAGGACGATCGCTCGTATGCGGAGTTACGCTCGCCCAATCTCACGTGTTGAGATCTCCAACATGATGCGTCTCGCTGCGCGGGCGCGGAAGCCCTCGACCAAGAGGAACCGTTAACCGAATAAGGTTCCCTGCGGGGAGATATCCAACGATCCCAGGATCACGCCGCTGTCCTGTAATTCAATCTGTTCCTCTGCGAAACCCGGTTCCGGATTAGGTGCATCCACCATATCCGGTTGCGTCAATAGCTTCTTCTCCCCCTTCTTACCACCCCCGCACCCGCAATCACCCTTCTTCTTCTTGGACGGTTCTGGTCTGATGTTCATCATACCCCAAACCACTAGGATGAACACGACGGTGTGAAGGAGAAGACCCACGGTCGAGGGGCACCCTGTCGGCGTCGCGATACGCGAGCCGAAGACCGAACGCATGAGACGAAAGGTTTCGGGGTTGGCGATCACGAAAAACGT
>CESI01023731.1_pt1 | contig 10531 bp, 9 predicted proteins | sample 356301 | NCBI WGS metagenome assembly CESI01 (sample SAMEA2621423, study PRJEB7988) | marine metagenome | biome: marine biome (ENVO:00000447); feature: deep chlorophyll maximum layer (ENVO:xxxxxxxx); material: "saline water (ENVO:00002010), including plankton (ENVO:xxxxxxxx)" | depth 40 m | reverse complement strand
AAAGTTGTGAACCAATTTGGAAAAATATGATCAGGACAATCCTCATTTCCAACACATGAGATTACTTCAATGCCATTCTTTTCGATCTCATTTTTTAATTTATTAAATTCTTTTTTGGCATTCTCTAAAATAACTGCTCTACTTTGATTTGAGTCATCTGACTGATAGTGATTTGAATCCATGGTTTGAATATTTGTATAAAAAGCAGCAGGCTCAACCATAAATAATTGTGTCGGGGATTGTATTTTCATGATTTTCTCCTAGCAGTCCAAGTTCATCAGGTTTAAAATGTCATTATGAAATATGACTCCTCAAACACCTATATTGAAAAAGAATCTATATATGGTGCCGCCAATTATCAGCCATTACCTGTAGTTCTTGCAAGAGGTTCAGGAGCATATTTATGGGATATTGATGATAATAAATATCTAGATATGATGTCAGCATATTCTGCGGTAAGTCATGGTCATTCTCATCCAGATTTAGTTGAAACCATGCATCAACAATCAATGAAGCTTGCAATAACTTCCAGAGCTTTTTATACAGAGCCATTTGCTAAATATATAGAATATTTATCTAAAGTTAGTGGTTTTGAAGCTGTGCTACCAATGAACACTGGAGCAGAAGCAGTAGAAACTGCTATTAAAGCAGCTAGAAGATGGGGTTACTTTTCTAAAGGCATACAAGAAAATAAGGCAGAAATAATTGTTGGTGAAGGAAATTTTCACGGAAGAACTTCAACTATTGTTGGTTTTTCTACCGATCAAGATTACAAAAAAGGTTTTGGTCCATTCTCTGATGGGTTTGTGGTTGCAGATTACTGTGGTCATGGAAAAAGCCTTAAACAATCTATTAAATCTATATCAGATAAGATCAATAAAAATACTTGCGCAGTTCTTTTAGAACCCATTCAGGGTGAGGGCGGAATCATTATTCCAGAAAAAGGATGGTTAAATGAGCTTAGGGAGGTTTGTACTAAAAATAATGTTTTATTAATATTAGATGAAATCCAATCTGGATTAGGTAGAACAGGAAAATTATTTGCTTTTGAGCATGAAGATATTATTCCCGATGGTCTTATTTTAGGTAAAGCACTTGGTGGTGGTTTAATGCCAGTATCCGCATTTTTAAGCTCAAGAGAGGTGATGGATCATTTTAACCCTGGCTCTCACGGCTCTACTTTTGGAGGCAATCCTTTATCTGCCGCAGTTGCTAAAAGAGCATTAGAGCTTTTATACGAAGACAATTTAATTGAAAATAGTGATGTCCTGGGGAAATTCTTTCTTGGTGAGCTTCAAAGAATTAACCATCCTATGATTAAAGAAGTTAGAGGAAGAGGTCTTTGGATTGGTATGGAATTCCATGATTCTAAAACTTCTGCAAAAGATATATGCAAAATGTTACTAAAAGAGGGCATCCTTGCAAAAGAAACTCATAAAACTGTTATTAGATTTGCACCACCTCTTATGATAAAGAAATCTGAGATAGAATGGGCAATGAAAAAAATTAATAAAGTGCTTAGAGCACTCTAGAGAAAATTTATATGAAATATCCATTTAAAACAAAAAATGAAAATTTAAAAGATTATATCTTTCACTTAAAAGAGGTATGCATAGTTGAGCATGAAGATAATTGGTTTAAAGAGAAATCTCATACAAAACTTTATCCAAATCTTGAAGAAGCTAAGGCAAAAGTTGGGAAGCCTCATTATTGGATATTAAATGCTATAGGTAAATATGAAGATGAGGAATGTGAAGACTCTGAAGCAGCAATTATCGAATTAGGTCAGTTAGTATTTAAAACCAATTATTACTCTCAAAAACTTACATCAGAAAATGATAATGAGGATGCAAAGAAAGATTTAGCAAGTTATTTAAATAATTTAGATATTAAAATCGAAACAATTGTTGAGCAAATGATGTCCATGGATACACCAAAATACGCACGCATTGAAACATCAAAAGATGATGCCTTTGCTCTCATCAGCTCCTGGCTTTAATTTATATTGGCTACAGATTTTCAAAAAGCTGTATGGTCTGAAATTGACAAAATTCCTTTTGGTCAAACACGGTCATATAAAGAAATAGCATTAGCACTGGGTAAGCCCAAAACCTCTAGAGCAGTAGCAAATGCTTGTGGAAAGAACCCAACCCCCATAACTAGGCCATGTCATAGAGTTATATGTTCAAATGGAACTCTAGGTGGCTATAGCGCCCCTGGAGGCGCTATCAAAAAAAAAGAGCTATTACAAAAAGAAAAAAATTAATTCTCTAAGGCGTTATTTATTTTCCAATTTAAAAACTTAAGATGGCTCTTAAACTCAGGAGTGCCATAAGGTCGTTTTGTGAAAGTTTGAATTTCTAAGATAGATTTAAATATTGCTGCCTTAGATATTTCATCATAATCATCATCGTTCAAACCTGATAATAAACCATCAACATATTTAGATTGTAGGTTCATTTTAAAAGTAGTTGGAAGCTCTTTAGCAACAAAAATTCCTGCTGACAAGTCACTTAAAACTTCATTTGGCATATATAAATTTCCATATTGAGAGCTATCAACAAGTCTTGTCATAACAGTTGGATGAAGAATGTGTGCTAAGACACGACCTTGTATATTGATAACTAGCTCATGTAGTTGTGGGTCTTCGTTTCCTCTCTGTCTGCTGCTATAAGCTGCTCTTTTTTCATTTTGAAGATTTTTAACTAGCTCTTCATCAAATACAAATGCATCATTTGATAATAATTTAGAAGTGATTAAATTCATTGCTCTTTTTTGATCTTCGTATGAGACAGCTTCAAATGGAGTCATGTCAGATTGCCCAGTAACTATTCTATTAGAATATACTCCACCAATTAATCTTGATACGCCTTCCATAAATCTTCCTTTTTCTCTTGTAAGACTAAGGAATGCACCTCTAAATTCTGTTGAGGTTTTTCCATCTTTCAGAAAAATAGAAGGCAGCTCTTTAATTTTTGCATCTAATATTTCAATTCTTTGTGAAGAATATGTTACCGGGTCACCAGATAGGTCATATCTTTTAGCTCTTGGATCAATATTTGAACCAGGAGAACCCATAGCGTCACCATCAGTGCCAAATATATATTCCGGTATAGATGATTTTGATAAAATTTGAACCCTTTGTTCTGCACTCATATTGGGCGTATAACCAAATTCTATAGCCCATTTATCATAAATTCCTGGACCATGAGGGAAAAAGTTTCCTTGAGTTATTCCTTCAGGTGCTAAATTAATTGGATCATAATCCATAACAGAGCCAATATGGCTATTTCCTGTAATTGATACATCATGTATTTCGTTTGCATCGTATATCCAGCTAGATTTGAAGTTATGTCTCAATCCTAGTGTATGTCCTACCTCATGCATCGTTAAAGACACTATCCACTGTTCTAAAGGATCATTATCTTCAGAATATCCCCATAATTTTCTGTAAGTGTATCCTCGTTTAATAGCATTGAATTCTTGAACAATATCAGCAGCAATAATTTCTCCAGTTCTTGGATTGGCAATACTTGGTCCATATCCTGAAAATTGCGGATTCGGAGTAGATGCCCATCTGACAACATTATATTGAACGTCACCAGCATCCCATTCAGCATCATCAGGTTGAACTTTTGCAACAATAGCATTTTTAAAACCAGCTTTTTCAAAAGCAGCATTCCATCCCTCAATACCCTTAATAACAAATGGTCTAATTTCTTCAGGGGTTGAATTTTCAACCCAATATACTATTGGTTCAACTGGTTCAGAAAGCTCAGCATCTGGATTTTTTTTAATCAACCTCCATCTATTCATTAAATCACGTGCAGGATATGTGTCGTAAGAAGAAAGATTTGTTACTTTTTCTGAAAAATAACCAACCCTTTGATCTGCAACTCTAGGCTCAAAATTGTCATCAGGCATTTCAACAAAGAGATGTCTTGCAGAAATGTATGTGTACCTTACATCTGCGACAGCATCTATAGGAGCGCCAGGCTTAGGCTTTGGATTATAAAAGCCATAATTAACTTCAATAGCAGTATTTTTAGAGTAGTTTCTTACATCATTAATAAATGTTTTCTCTTTATCCAATCCACCTAAAGTTAAATCATAATATTCCATATACTCTTTTGGAATATTTGGTGTGATCCCTGTAAGCATTTCGCTCAAAAATAACTTATCAACGTTAATTACAAATTTACCCTCTTCCTTAACTGCGATCTTAAATCTTCCCATGAAAGCTTCAATAATATTTGTAAGCTTTGATTGAGATATTGCATTGTCATCGTCGTATGTATATTTAGTATTGATTTTATACAAACCTATGTCTTCTTTAAATTTTCTAAACTCCAAGATAGATCCTTCTCCCATAGAGCCTCCGCTTGCTCCGACATCCTGAGGACCATTAAGAATATAAGCAAAATAAATAAATTCTTTATTAAGTTCGCCTTCTTCAAGCACTAAAAAATATTTATCTTTCTCAGTCTCATGAAGAAGATTCATAAAGCCGTCTATAGATTTATATTCTCCATCTTCTAAAAATTCATCTATGCTTTCATATTCTTTTTTCTTACCTTTTACACCCATTTTACCTTTTTCATCAGAGCTACTTTCTTTCGTTTCTTCAGTCGATTCAGGCTTAGCTTTGTCTTCTGCATTAACATTAGGTACAAATGTTATTAAAGAATATCCAGCAAAAGTTAGAAAAAAATATGTTAAAAATGTTTTGTGCAATTTCATGAGAATCCTTATTTTTTGTAGGTGATAATTCTATCTTAGAAATATATATACTGGTAGTATATGTCTATGAAAAATTCATATGCCTTAATTACAGGATCTTCTTCTGGTATTGGTTTAGAGATCGCAAAAGAACTTGCAAAAAAGGGTTTTAATATAGTTTTGACTGCCAGAAGGGAGGATAAACTTAGAGAGCAGGCTGAATCTATTTCTGAAACTCATAACGTCAAGGTTGATTTTATTTCTAGTGATTTAAGTCTTGAGGATGCTCCAAATAATATTTACAATTTTTGTAATGAGCAAGGTTATCAAATCGATGTTTTAGTGAACAATGCTGGCTATGGAATCAAAACTCCCTTCCATGAAACATCCATGCAAGATGAAGAAAAATTTATAAGAGTTCTTGGAACATCTGTAATAGCATTAACAAAAATATTTATACCAAAGATGCTAGAACGAGGACATGGAAAAATTATGATAGTCTCTTCTGTTGCTGCTTTTGCACCACCTTCTTCAATTCAAGCTTTATACGGCCCCATTAAAACTTTTATGAATAGGTTCAGTGACTCTTTAAATATAAATTATAAACATAAGGGAATTACATCCACTGCTGTTTGCCCGGGTTTTACTGTAACTGAGTTTCACACAGCCAGTGGAGTCCAAGATGAAATGGATAGAGTTCCTAGTTTTCTAAAATTTAGTGCAAAGCAAGTTGCCAAAGAAGGGGTAGAAGCAACACTTAAAGGTAAGTCTGTTTGTGTTCCAACTAAAACATATTCTCTGTTAGTATTTCTTCTAAAGTATTCGCCAACTTGGGTAATGTCATTTGCAGGCTCTTTGTTTGCACCAGGGCGGTACGACAAAAAGTAGTTAAGTTTTATTCAAGACGCTATCTGCTACAAATGCATTATTCATTCTTTCCTGTCCAAAATTAGATACAGGTCCATGACCAGGAATAAATTCTACGTCATTTCCTAAAGGCCATAACTTTGAAACTATTGAATCAAGAAGATCTTGGTGGTTTCCTCCTGGAAGATCTGTTCGACCAATCGACCCCCTAAATAGAACATCGCCAACTAAAGCAAATTTAGACAAGGCATCATAAAAAATTATATGCCCTGGTGTATGACCTGGACAAAAGTATATTTCTAATGAAATCTCACCAACACTAACTTTATCTCCTTCATTTAACCATTTGTCTGGAAAACAGTTTCTTGCAGACATTCCAAACATTGCACCTTGTTTTTCGAGATCATCAAGTAAGAATTTATCTTTAATATGCGGACCTTCAATACTCAATTGAAGAATTTCTGCCAATTCTGTTGCGCCTCCAGCATGATCAATATGCCCATGCGTTAAAAGTATCTTTTCAGGAATTAAATCGTTTTCTTTTGCTGCTATTAGAAGAGAGTCTATATCTCCACCTGGATCTACAAATGCACACTTTTTTGAAGAAGAGCAATAAATAATAGATGCATTTTGTTGAAATGGAGTAACGGGAACTATTAATGATTTAAGTAATGACAATATTTGCTCTCTTGGTTATATTTATTAACATAATGTATTTTAATATATAAAGATAACAGTTATGAAAAAAGAAGATCAAAAAAATATAGTATCGTTTTTGAGTCTCAGAAAACCTTCTAATGAAGACGATGAAAAATTTATATCAAGCATAAATTTATCCTATCAAGCCGCTAAGCTAAGAAGTGCTTCAAAAAATAAGTTAGTAAATGACTTTCATTCTCCAGTAACCTTTTCCTGGAGAGCTTTCTGGAAAACAATGGTTTATGAGAACTTACCTCCGGTTATTTTCTCTCCTCTAGCAGCAATTTTTCTAGAGGGTTCTTTAAGTAGGGCATGGCATGTTTCACAAAACAGAGGCTTAATAGCTGTTTCAACCAAGCATCACCCATTATTGTTCATCTTTCAATCATGGCTCATTATTTATCCAGGCTCTTGGTTAATGAATATAGGATTATTTTTAGCTCTATTTTCAGACAGTCAGTTAATTGCAAATATAGATCCTTTTCATATGATATTAGCTTATTTACTTTTATTTATGAGGCGATTAATAATTGCCACTAAATATGGTTATTTTAGATCAGAGGATTTAGAAAGACTGTGCTTGCCTGCTCCTGATTGGGATAATGATAAAACAATTAGAAGATTGGTGGGACAAGCATGGCTTCAGCCATGGCTTTTTCCAGGTCTGATTCGAGATGAGTTAACTGTAGCGATGGATGAGAATGATATTTGTCTTCAAGGAATCCCAGTTGAATTAGATAATAGTTCAGGTGAAACGTATTTTGATGACGCTAGTTGTGATTTATTTCCACCAAAAACTAGCGCAAGTAAAGAGAACGATGTCGCATCTGGATTTCTTTTATACAATATAATTAAGTCTGTATATAAAGGCCCTGTTTTAAATAATTTTAGGCCTATGTTATTTATAAGTATTTTATTAATGACCGTAACTCCATTTCTATTCAAGTTTCTCTATGACACGCCTATGTTTGGAATAACATTAAATGAGAAAATAATTTCTGCAGCTACTTTAATAGGATTTTTTAATGGATTTCAATTACTTATGTTTGGTCTAGTATGCTCTATAGATTTTGAAAGAAGATTTCAAACATCTAAAAAACTTGGTGATATGGCTACTTATCCAGGACTACCACTAACATCAATTTTTCAAGACAAAAAGAGCTCAATTGACAAAGGAGCAACAATTTTCATAGATCTTCAAAAAAGAGTAAATGTGTTTGCATGGATGAATATGAGAAAAGTTCTTAGGTCGTTTGGTGAAGCTTTTTACTTAAGAATTCAAAGCTACACTTCCATTCTAATCTTCTATTCACTATTTTGCGTCGCTATTCTAAATCTCATTGTTTGGTCTGAAATGAGACACCATATTTCAACAATTTATGCTATTGGAGTAATAATAATTTTAATTTCCTCTATTAGTATCTTTGCAATATTTAAAGCGATTAAACTCCAATCTTTGAGTGCTGAGCACAGAGACTTTATTAGAAATGAACTATTTATTATTGAGGAAGAAATATGGGAATTAAAACTAGCTGAGATAGGTGAGGAACGTATTGGTGATTTGCAGAGTGCCAAAGCTCTCCTAGAGCAAGTTGATGAATCAATTAACTATAAAGAGCTAATATATAAACCAACAACAATATTCGGCTATGCAGCAAACAATGGTGTTATGGGATCGATCTTAAGTTTAGTTCTAACTGGAGTTCTATTTGCTGTCCAGGGATTTGTTTCAACAGGAATAAGTTACGATGCTTTTGGATGGTTTAATTTTTAGAAATAAATATAGAAAAATAACTTTTTTTCTTTACAATTAACAGCATATTTCCGTAGGAGGAAATCACAGTTTATTTTTTATACTCTGGGATTAGAAAGGGGATTTACTTTCCCTTTCTAATTTTTATTCGCACAATTGAATTGTCGTCAATTTCTAAAACTTCAAATCTGTAATCACTTATTTCAACACAGAGATTTGCTTGAGGTATTTGATCTAGGTATTCTGTAATCAGACCATTAATAGTTTTTGAATTTTCTTCTGGTATTGACCAATCCAAAAACTTATTAAGATCACGTATTCTTGAGTTTCCATCCGTTACAACAGAACCATCTTTAAGTTTTATAAATTCTTTTTCAAGCTCAACTCTATCGCTTCCAAATTTGCCTGCAATTTCTTTAAATATATCTTCAATTGTAATTAGCCCTTGAATTTCTCCATACTCATCAACCACAAGAGCCATATGCCTATTATTTAATTGAAACTCTCTTAATTGTTTCATTAAAGCTGTTGATTGCGATACAAAATATGTAGTTTTAAGAACCCTTTCAACACTTTCATTCTCTTCAATTTTATCTAAAAATGTATGAGAGTCTTTTAGATGAAGTGTGCCAAGCTCATTATCTATGGATTCTTTATAAACAGGCAGTCTTGTATAGTCAGTGGATTCAATAATTTGTTTAGTCTTTTTGTAACTTTTATTTAAATCTAAGCCAATAATTTCAGATGTTGGAGTCATTATATCCTCTACAACCAACTCTTCCATGCCGAGAATTGATGAGAGCATACCCCTATATTGTTTAGGGATTAAATCACCAGACTCATCTAATAGTGTTTTCAATTCTTCAGTATTAAGATTTTCATTATCGTTTGCGTCTTTCGCATCAAATTTAAATAGCTTTAACACTCTTGAGCTAATTAAGTTGGTCACTGCTATAAGTGGTTTAAAAACAAACAGCAATATTTTTAATAATAACGAAGATCTTATTGCAAAACTTTCAGGCTTTATTGCAGCCATGGTCTTCGGCGTTATTTCTGAAAATATAAGTATTGCCAAAGTAAGAGCTATAGAACCTAATAAAACATTGCCTCCAAAGTAGTCGATCATAATAATAGTAACAATTGCTGAAGCTAAAATATTTGCAAAATTATTTCCTACCAAGATCGTAGATAGCAATAAATCAGGTTTCTTGAGAAGCTCTAATGCTCTCTTAGCACCTTTGTGCGGTTTTTTTGATAAATTTCTAAGTTTAATTTTATTTGCAGCCATCATTCCAGTTTCTGAACCCGAAAAGAATGCACTCAAAACTAATAGTGTAATAAGGGTACCAAATAGAAAATATAAGGAAGGGTCTTCTTGCATTAACTAATTATAGATTAAATATGAGTTTGCCATATAGGCAAATAAAACTGCCCACATAGATATAAATAAACCACGAATAGCATACTTAATTGGAAAATTAAGAAATTTAATACCAATTAGGGTAATGAAGAAAATAAACCATGCCACAATAGTGAATGAGGTTTTTATAACAAGATTAGCTGTAAAAACTGATTGAATTGCAAAACCAGATATCAGAGCAAGAGTTAGAAATATTAGACCCACACCAAGTATTTTAAAGACAAGTTTATAATTCTTTTCTATAGAAAATGAATCTAAGTCTTCAAAATTACCCATCTTAATTTTTCGAACATGTTTTTCAAGAATTAAAATTTCATAATAAGCAATAAATAACACTAGTAAACTTAAACCAGTGACTAGAAAATGCATAGTGGGAATAAGTGTTATTGATTTATATGATGTGATATACATCGCAACATAAGATAAAGCTGACACAAAAGAGGCAATATATAACGACGTAGACTTCTTAATTAAGACTCTTAAAATGAAATAAATCACTATAGAAATAGTTACTTGGGTTATAAAATTCATATTAAATTAAGGTTATCAAAATCTTTGTGTATTAATACTATCAATATTATCAAGGTTAACCTAAAATACACATCTTTTTTAACATTTAAAATATTAAATTATGGTAATTATCAGATTGGCAAGAAGTGGGGCTAAAAAAAACCCTTATTACTTTATAACAGTTGCGGATGAAAGACGTCCTCGTGATGGCTCATTTATTGAAAGACTTGGATTTTTTAATCCATCAGCACGTGGACAAGAAGAAAGATTAAGAGTTGATCTAGATAAAGTAAATGAATGGGTTTCAAAAGGTGCTCAATTAAGTGATAGAGTCCAGACTCTTGTTAAAGAAGCAAACTTAAGTCCTGAAGATCTTCAAGCAAAAATGGATGCAAAAAAAGCTAAATCAGATGCTAAAAAGGCTGCTGTTGTAGCCAGACTTGCAAAAGAAGCCGAAGAAAAAGCTGCTGAAGAAGCTGCTGAAGCAAAAGCTTCCGAAGAAGCTGCTGCTGAAGAAGAAGTTGCTGAAGAAGCTCCTGCCGAAGAAGCTCCTGCCGAAGAAG
>CESI01025450.1_pt1 | contig 10544 bp, 9 predicted proteins | sample 356301 | NCBI WGS metagenome assembly CESI01 (sample SAMEA2621423, study PRJEB7988) | marine metagenome | biome: marine biome (ENVO:00000447); feature: deep chlorophyll maximum layer (ENVO:xxxxxxxx); material: "saline water (ENVO:00002010), including plankton (ENVO:xxxxxxxx)" | depth 40 m | reverse complement strand
GTCAAACTGCCATGCCGGATTGCGTGACCATCGGTCCTCAAGTGTTGCATGCACACTTTCATGAAAGATGGTTTCCTCAAGATCATGTTGTTGCAGGCGGATCGCAATATTTTTAGGATAAAGGACGAAAAAATGGTCTGTGTTCTGTGCAAAGGCGGTTTCATCCCCATGGTGGATCACTACATGAGACAGAGTTTCGCGCATGGCGCTTGGTAAATGGGATAAGCCACAGGCCACATGTTTTGCATAAGCCAATGCAATTGCGCGCGGGCCCAAATCGGGATGCACCCAAAGCCCAACCCGGGTTCCATCGGCAAAGCGCGCGACAAAAAATAATACGTTCGAAGCTAATAATTTTCTGTGCCGCTTATCGGCCATCTTGGCGCTTCCCGTCCTTTGAAAAGCAATGCAATGGGCCACTGAGGCGTCTGTAGATTTAATGAAGTCAATGTCATTTGAGACGACCAACCTTGAAAACAGCGGTTTTGCGGCTGAAGTTAGGGGGCTGAGTGTTTCGATGTCTGCAACATTTGTCTGCAGGCGATGTCCGAGGGAAATTATTGAAATACAGAGAATAAAGATGGAAAAAATGCGCATTTCAGTGCTGTGATTGAAATTAGACAAAGCCAAAGATCATACTTTTAACTTAAAATGCTCTTAGCTGGTCGTATTTACATAATATTTTTTAAAGAAAATTGACGGTATTCAACAGTCAATCTGGGCCTGTTTTATCTTGCAACTTGGAAAAATGAGCTTTGACCACTGCCCACCTAAGTGGGGACTTGCACGGCGCGCGGCTTGGGTTTATACGCCTTGAGCGGCCTTCCGGGCCGTAGAATCAAATTAGAAACGCCGCGTTTGCCCATTTCGTCGCTCGACGGGTAGTTCCGGCATAAGGAGAAGCGACATGAAACTACATGAATTGCACGACAATCCCGGCGCTACAAAAACCAAAAAACGGATCGGTCGCGGACCGGGTTCCGGCAAAGGTAAAATGGGTGGCCGTGGTATCAAAGGTCAGAAATCCCGCTCAGGTGTAGCGATTGGTGGCTATGAAGGTGGCCAAATGCCGCTTTACCAACGTCTGCCAAAGCGTGGCTTTACCAAGCCGAACCGTAAGTCTTACGCCGTCGTCAACCTTGGTCTGGTGCAAAAATTCATTGATGAAAAAAAGCTCGATGCCAAAGCTGCCATCACTGAGGATGTGTTGATTGCCAGCGGTCTCGTACGGCGCAAGCTTGACGGTGTTCGGGTGCTGGCGAAAGGCGACATCTCCGCCTCTGTCACGCTGCAGGTAACCGGCGCGTCTAAGTCGGCGATTGAGGCAGTAGCCAAGGCGGGTGGGACATTGACTGTCGTATCTGCTGTCGCGGCTGAATAACACCTTGTGAGCAGCGTCTAGGCTGCCTACATATGTTACAGTTTTCCCAATTGGCCGCCCGAGCTGGAAAACGCTTTGGGCGGTTTTTTATCTAAAAGAGAGACCCCTATGGTATCTGCTGCAGAACAAATGGCCGCAAACACAAGCTGGGCTGCCTTGGGTAAGGCCACTGACTTGCGTAACCGTATCTTGTTTACGCTGGGTTTGTTGATCGTCTACCGCCTTGGCACTTTTATTCCTGTGCCCGGCATTGATGGGCAGGCGTTGCGCGACTTTATGGAGCAGGCACAACAGGGCATCGGCGGTATTCTGACGATGTTTACCGGTGGGGCCTTGGGTCGCATGGGGATCTTTGCTCTTGGCATCATGCCCTATATTTCGGCCTCGATTATCATCCAGTTGCTGACCTCCATGGTGCCAGCATTGGAACAACTGAAAAAAGAGGGTGAGCAAGGTCGCAAGAAGATCAATCAATACACCCGCTTTGGGACCGTTGCTTTGGCCACCCTGCAGGCTTACGGGCTTGCGGTCAGCCTTGAAGCTGGTGAGTTGGTTACCGAACCCGGACTATTTTTCCGGATGTCCTGTCTGGTGACGCTGGTGGGTGGCACAATGTTCTTGATGTGGCTCGGTGAACAGATTACCGCACGCGGCATTGGCAACGGCATATCATTGATTATTTTCGTTGGGATTATCGCAGAAGTGCCCGCCGCATTGGCACAGTTTTTTGCCTCGGGCCGCTCGGGTGCGATTAGCCCGGCAATTATTGTTGGGGTGATAGTGATGGTGATCGTAACGATTGCCTTTGTGGTGTTTATGGAGCGCGCCCTGCGCAAAATTCACATTCAATACCCGCGGCGTCAAGTTGGCATGAAAATCATGGAAGGCCAGTCCAGCCACCTGCCGGTCAAGGTCAATCCCGCTGGCGTGATCCCGGCAATCTTTGCCAGTTCGCTGTTGTTGTTGCCCACGACGGTCAGCACCTTTTCGGGCAATCAGACGGGTCCGATCATGTCGACTATTTTGGCATACTTCGGTCCTGGTCAGCCGCTCTATCTGGCTTTCTTTGCCGCGATGGTAGTGTTTTTTGTTTATTTTTACACCTTTAACGTCTCGTTTAAACCAGACGAGGTCGCCGAGAACCTGAAAAATCAAAATGGGTTTGTGCCAGGTATTCGCCCCGGAGCGAAAACCGCCGAATATCTCGAATATGTGGTGTCACGTCTGCTCGTGCTCGGCTCCGCGTATTTGGCCCTCGTGTGTTTGCTGCCAGAAATTTTGCGCGGGCAATTTTCTATTCCGTTTTACTTTGGCGGGACATCAGTGCTGATTGTGGTGTCCGTGACAATGGATACCATTCAGCAGGTTCAATCGCATCTTCTAGCCCATCAATACGAAGGTTTGATTCAAAAATCACAACTTCGTGGAAAGGGTAAAAAGCGCAACAGCAAGGGAGGGACACGCAAATGAACATCATTCTGTTAGGGCCACCTGGCGCCGGCAAAGGAACGCAGGCGCGCCATTTGGTTGAGACCCGTGGTATGACGCAGCTGTCCACCGGTGACATGCTGCGCGAGGCCAAATCTAGTGGCACCGAGATGGGAAATATCGTGGCCGGCGTGATGGCAAAAGGTGATTTAGTCACCGATGAGATTGTTATTGGTTTGATCCGCGAAAAAATAGAATCCAACACGCAGGGCGGTTTTATTTTTGATGGCTTTCCCCGAACCCTGGCGCAAGCCGATGCGTTATCCGAACTTCTAAGTCAAACCAATCAAACGCTTGATGTGGTTGTGGAGATGCAAGTTGATGACAAGGCGTTGGTGGCGCGAATTGCGGGCCGGTCAACCTGTGGATCATGTGGTGATGTCTACCATGATGTGACACGACCACAGCCTGATAATGGTGTCTGCGAGGCCTGTGGTGCGTCCGATTTCCAGCGTCGGGCAGACGACAATGAGGAAAGTCTCAAAAATCGCCTTATGGAGTACTATAAGAAAACATCACCGCTGTTGGGCTATTACTTTGCCAATAAGCAACTGCAATCTGTCAATGGCCTCGCGGATATCAAAATTGTGCAGCTGGAAATCGCATCGGTTTTAGACGCGTTGTGATGTTTTGGTCTTGACCGCTGCATGAATCTCTCTTAACCACCGGGTTTGGTTGAGAGACCACGTCCATGGGCGCCCGTAGGGCTGCGCCGTGAACCCCCGACATGCAGCGCCTTGGCGAACTGGGTCGGGTTTTGTGAAAAAAGGTTCTGGGGTTACGGAACCGCAATGAAAAGGAAGCAAGAATTTGGCACGTATAGCCGGCGTGAACATCCCGACGCATAAACGGGTTCCCATCGCATTAACATATATCACCGGTATCGGTTCAGCGATCGCAAAGGAAATTTGCGCCGCGGTCAATATCGACGAAACGCGCCGGGTCAATGAATTAAGCGACGCCGAAGTTCTGGCCGTACGCGAACATATCGACGCCAATTGCATGGTAGAAGGCGATCTGCGCCGTGAGGTTCAAATGAACATCAAGCGTCTGATGGATCTGGGCTGCTATCGCGGTCTGCGTCACCGCCGCAATCTGCCGGTACGGGGGCAACGCACCCATACCAACGCCCGTACCCGCAAGGGCCCGGCGAGAGCAATTGCTGGTAAGAAGAAGTAAGGGAGGGCTTGAGTTATGGCACGTGATACACGTCGCGGAGGCAAAAAGAAGGTCTCCAAAAATATCGCCGCTGGTGTGGCGCATGTAAACAGTTCGTTCAACAACACCAAGATTTTGATTTCGGACGTGCAGGGCAACGCCATTGCATGGTCGTCTTCGGGAACCATGGGCTTTAAAGGCTCGCGTAAATCGACGCCCTATGCAGCGCAGATGGCGGCCGAAGATGTTGGCCGTAAGGCGCAAGAGCACGGTGTGAAAACGCTTGAGGTTGAAGTTCAAGGTCCGGGATCGGGTCGTGAATCCGCACTGCGGGCGCTGGCTGCTGCTGGTTTTAACATCACTTCGATCCGTGATGTGACGCCGATGGCACACAATGGCTGTCGTCCACCAAAGCGTCGTCGGGTGTAAACAATATTAATAGTACTGGTGGCGTGGGTTTAACTGCGCTGCCGCTTTTCTATTTTAACCTCGGGCGTCTTGCACTTCTGGACATGGGGGCAGGACAAGGATGGAGGATTTCATGATCCACAAAAATTGGGCCGATCTAATCAAACCGACGCAGTTAGACGTTAAGCCGGGCAATGACCCGACCCGTCAGGCGACGGTTACCGCTGAACCGCTTGAACGTGGTTTTGGGCTTACGCTCGGCAATGCACTGCGGCGCGTTCTCATGAGCTCTCTTCAGGGTGCGGCGATTGTAAGCGTGCAGATTGATAATGTTCTGCACGAGTTTTCCAGCGTTGCCGGTGTACGCGAAGACGTCACCGATATCATTTTGAACCTGAAGGGTGTTGCGCTGAGCATGGAAGTCGAGGGACCTAAGCGGCTTTCGATAAATGCAAAAGGTCCCGGTGTTGTGACCGCTGGCGATATATCTGAAAGTGCGGGTATCGAGATTCTAAACCGCGAGCATGTGATTTGCCACCTTGATGATGGGGCAGATGTGTTCTTTGAACTGACTGTCAATACCGGTAAGGGCTATGTCGCTGCCGATAAGAACAAGCCAGAAGATGCGCCAATCGGCCTCATTCCGATTGATGCGATTTATTCGCCGGTTAAAAAGGTGTCCTATGATGTGCAACCGACCCGCGAAGGCCAGGTGCTTGATTATGACAAGCTGACAATGAAGGTCGAGACTGACGGTTCGCTGTCGCCAGATGATGCTGTCGCTTATGCCGCGCGCATTTTGCAAGACCAGTTGTCGATCTTTGTGAACTTTGACGAGCCTGAATCAGCGTCGCGCCAAGATGATGATGATGCACTGGAATTCAATCCGCTGCTGCTTAAGAAGGTTGACGAGTTGGAATTGTCGGTGCGCTCTGCAAATTGCCTGAAAAACGATAATATTGTGTACATCGGCGATCTGATCCAGAAAACCGAAGCCGAAATGCTGCGGACGCCAAACTTTGGTCGGAAGTCTTTGAACGAAATCAAAGAAGTTCTGTCGGGCATGGGACTGCATCTGGGTATGGATGTTGAAGACTGGCCACCGGATAACATCGAGGATCTTGCAAAGAAATTTGAAGATGCTTTCTAAATTTGGATGAGGGGAAACCCTCATCCGTTTGACTGGGCAATCCCGCCCCAAGGAGAGAGGCTGACACGCATCGGCCTCCAGACAAAGAAAAAATACCTGTAGAAGGATAAGAAACATGCGTCACGCAAAAGGCTACCGCCGGCTTAACCGTACCCACGAACACCGCAAGGCACTCTGGGCAAATATGTCTGGCTCACTCATCGAACACGAGCAAATTAAAACAACCCTTCCCAAGGCAAAAGAACTGCGCCGGGTGATAGAGAAGCTTGTGACCTTGGGCAAGCGCGGCGATCTGCATGCGCGCCGTCAGGCTGCGGCTCGGCTTAAGGAAGACCAATATGTCAGTAAATTGTTTGACGTGCTGGGACCCCGTTATAAAGATCGTCAGGGCGGATATGTCCGGATTATGAAGGCCGGTTTCCGCTATGGTGACATGGCGCCAATGGCAATCATCGAATTTGTAGACCGCGATCCCGATGCCAAAGGTAAGGCCGATAAAGAACGCGTTGCCCTGCAAGAGGCAGCAAGCGTCTAAGCACTTGCAAAGGTCTGCACTGTTTGAAAGCCACGGTCCCGCACTGTGGCTTTTTTCATGCACGCTGCGGTTAAATCAGTCGGAGGATCGACGCAGCGCAGCGCGGTATTCAGAGATCTTAAACGCGCCCAAAACTTGCGCAACACCTACATAGCTAACAATGCCCGCAAGGATCAGACCGCTCAACGCAAGATACCGCCAGCCCACGACCCTAAAGCTTGATCCGGCGAGGGCCTGACACAGAAACAGCACCACACCCATCGCCGCAGATGCGGCAAGGATGCGCCACAACCGCGTCCGCAAACGCGCATCAAACTGGGCCTCACGCCCAAAGCGACGCGCCCCCAAAGCCAACAACCCCACCATGGCCCAACCCGCAGCACTGGTGGCGATGGCGGGGGCCAGCCAGCCAAACATTGGGATAAGACCAATTGCCAAGGCGGCGTTGACGATCATCGATACCACCGCGTAACGAAAAGGTGTGCGGGTATCTTCGCGTGCAAAAAATAGCGGTTGCAATAGTTTTTGCAACATGAAGGCGGGCAATCCAAGTCCATAAATTGCAACCGCTTGCGCCATCGCGGCACTGTCGGCCGCAGTGGTGGCTCCGCGTTCAAACAACACCGAAACCAGTGGTAGCGGGATCACACATAACGCCACTGCTGCTGGCAGGGTTAGCGCCAGTGAAATCTCGGCGGCTCGGCTAAAGGCGGCGCGCGCACCGCTGGTGTCATTGGCTTTTAGCTTGCGCGACAGATCGGGCAAAAGCACAATTCCAATGGCGATGCCAACCACGCCGAGCGGCAGTTGATACAGCCGGTCGGCTCCATAGAGCCAGCCAACCGCCTTGTCAAAGCTGCTGGCGACCTGTTGGCCAACCACAAGGTTGATCTGCATCACCCCACCGGCCAAGGCGGCGGGAACTGCAATCACCACAAGCCGGCGCATATCTTTGGTCCAGCGCGGCCGGCCAAGGCGCAGTCGCAGGCCCGCACGCAGCGCCGCATGCCATACCAGCGCCAGTTGTGCGATACCGGCAACGGGTACGCTCCAGACCAGATAAAGCACTGGCTGACCGCCTGTGAACTTGGCGGTTATCAGAGCTGCAATTACCAAAATATTCAGCACAACAGGTGCTGCTGCGGCGGCGGCAAAATGGCCGCCGGCATTTAGAACGCCAGAAAACAGTGCTGCCAAAGAGATAAAGAAAATATAGGGAAACATAATCCGGCCAAAACCCACCGCGAGATCAAAGCGTTCGGTGCCACCAAAACCGCCTGCGGTGGCCCAGACCAGCGCCGGCATAAAGATCATCGCCACAGCCGTCAGTGCCAGCAAAACCAAGGCCAGACCGTTCAGCGCATCAGAGGCAAAGAGATTGGGATCATCTCCGGCCTGATATTTTTTCGAAAACATGGGCACGAATGCGGCATTGAACGCGCCTTCGGCAAAAAAGCGACGAAACATATTGGGCAGGCGGAACGCTGCGACAAAGGCATCCATCACGGGACCGGGGCCAATCACGCCAAACAGGATTATTTCGCGCAATAACCCAAGAACACGGCTCATCAGGGTCCAGAAGCCGACAGTCAAAACCCCATAGACAAGGCGGATCGGTTTCACGATGCCGCCCGCTCGCGACCGGCTGTGATCGCTTCGCGCAATTTTTTCTCAAGGGATTTCTGTTTTGAGGCAGAGTAGAATTTAAGCCCGAACATGTCTTTGACATAAAAGTTATCGACCACTTGCTCGCCATAGGTCGCCACCACCGAAGAGGCGATGTAGATATTGGCGTCGGCCAGCGTGCGGGTCAAATCATACAGTAGCCCCGCGCGGTCGCGGGTGTCTACTTCGATGATCGTATAGATTTCCGAGCCTTCATTGTCGAAAGTGATCGAGGTTGGCACTTTGAAAGCGCCTTCGCGTTTCTTGACTTTGTCGCGGTCTTTGATGGCTTCTTTGGCCAGGACTTTTCCACTGAGAATTTTTTCAATCATCTCCTGCAAGCGCGGCAGACGGGTCGCCGAATATGGCTTGCCCTCGCCGTCTTGTATCCAGAATGCGGCCGTCGCATAGCCGTCTTTTGAGGTAAAGGAACGGGCGTCGACAACATTCGCACCAACAAGGGCCAAAGCCCCTGCGAGACGCGAGAAAATGCCCGGGTGATCGACGATCGCAAAGCAAACACGGGTTGCATCACGCGCGCCTTCGGGGTGTAAGTCAATGCGGATTTCATCCTCGCGGATGCCGTCTAGTAACTGTGCAAACAACACATGGGTGCTGACGTGCAGACCCTGCCAATAGGGTGGATAATGGCGGTCAATCTCGCGTTTTAATGCGGCCTTCGACCACTGGGGCAATGCGGCGCGCAGGGTGCGTTTCGCCTCGCTGCCGATATTGTTGCGGTTGAGAGCCTCAAGCCCGGTCTCAAGCGCTTTGTGGGTCTCTCTGTACAAAGATCGCAACAAGGTCGCTTTCCAGTTGTTCCATGTTTCGGGACCAACGCTGCGAATGTCACACACCGTCAGTACAGTTAGCAAGTCGAGACGTTTGACTGTCTGTACGGCTTTGGCAAAATCGCGAATAGTGCGGGGATCTGAAATATCGCGCTTTTGCGCCATATCTGACATCAGCAGATGATGCCGCACAAGCCATTCCACGGTTTCGGTTTCGGCCTTGTCTAGCCCGAGACGCGGGGCCACTTTGCGCGAGATACGGGCCCCAAGAATGGCGTGATCTTCGTCGCGCCCCTTGCCGACATCATGCAGAAAAAGCGCGATATAAAGCACTTTTCGGTTCAGGCCCGTTTTTAAAATATGGCTGGCGAGGGGCAGTTCTTCTATCAGTTCGCGGCGTTCAATCTGCGCCAGATTGGTGAGACATTGGATGGTATGTTCGTCGACCGTATAGTGATGGTACATGTTGAACTGCATCATCGCCACGATTGGTTCGAATTCTGGGATGAATTTCGCCAAAATGCCCAGTTCGTTCATGCGCCGCAAAGCCCGTCCGGGATTGCCGTGTTTGAGCAGGAGGTCAAGAAAAATGCGCCCTGCAGTTTTGTCGTTGCGCATCGCGTCATCGACAAGATTGAGGTTGGCTGTGACCAGCCGCATTGCATCGGGGTGGATCAACAATCCGGTGCGCAGCCCCTCTTCAAACAGGCGCAGCAGATTGAGTTTGTCGGTGAGAAAATCCGTCTCATCGCCGATTGCCAGCCGATTATGCACTACTTTAAAGCCCTTAGGTGGGCGGGGCTTGCGCGTGAAAATCCGCTGAAGCAATGGCGCAGCCTTGGCATGAGATGCTTCCAGCGAGGTCAGAAAGATCCGCGTGAGATCGCCGACTGCGGTGGCGTGCAAAAAATAATCTTGCATGAAATGTTCCACCGCGCGGCGCCCACTTTTATCGCGGTAGCCAAGCTTTTCGGCGATTTCGACTTGCAGATCAAAGGTCAGCATATCCATGGCGCGCCGGGTTGTCAGGTGCAGGTGGCAGCGCACCGCCCACAGGAAATTTTCGGCTTTCTCCAGCCTTGCAAACTCGTCGGGGCGAAACACGTCCAAGTCCGCAAGGTCGTCGGTACTTGTAATGCGAAAGACATATTTTGCGATCCAGTAGAGCGATTGCAGATCGCGCAAGCCGCCCTTGGCCTCTTTTACGTTAGGCTCTACCAGATAGCGCTGGCCACCCTGTTTTTCATGGCGTGCTTCGCGCTCTTCCAGCTTGGCCTCAATAAATTCGTGCTCGGTGCCCTGAAAGAGATCCTGCCAGAGTTTTACCTCAAGTTCTGTCGCCAGCGCGTTGTCGCCGCACAAAAACCGTTGTTCCAGCATTGCGGTGCGGATGGTAAAATCTTCTGATCCCAGACGAATGCAGTCGCGGATATTGCGGGATGCGTGTCCGACCTTGAGCCGCAAATCCCACAGGATGTACAGCATTGTTTCAATCACGCTCTCAGCCCAGACAGTCATTTTGTAGGGCGTGAGGAACAGCAGATCAACATCTGAATGCAGCGCCATCTCGCCGCGACCATAGCCCCCGACTGCGATAACAGCCAGCCGCTCTGCAGTGGTTGGGGTCGGGGCGGGATGAAACGTATTTTGCGCCAGATGATAAGTGGTTCGGACCAGACAATCGGTCAGTTGGGAATAAGCCCGGATCGCGGTCTGCGCTGCAAGAGGTGCAGCAGCGAGATTTGCCTCTATTGTGGCCAGAGCAGACAGGCGCGCAGCGCGCAATTCTGTAACAACGACTGCACGTTTCTCGCGCTCGTCTTGCAACCCGGACAGAGCCGGTACAATTTTTGCCAAGAGCGCCGCTTCGTCAAGAAATGTTGTGGCGCTCTGCGTGGTATCGGGATCGGTCATTCCCGACTGTTTAGCACAAGTTGTGTCACAGTATCTGCGTCAAATTCTTCTATG
>CESI01155146.1_pt1 | contig 10545 bp, 6 predicted proteins | sample 356301 | NCBI WGS metagenome assembly CESI01 (sample SAMEA2621423, study PRJEB7988) | marine metagenome | biome: marine biome (ENVO:00000447); feature: deep chlorophyll maximum layer (ENVO:xxxxxxxx); material: "saline water (ENVO:00002010), including plankton (ENVO:xxxxxxxx)" | depth 40 m | reverse complement strand
TTGATTTTGACTCTGATGGTTTCGGTGATAATCCTGCTGGCTATCAGGCTGATGAATGTCCAACAATCGCTGGTGTTCTTGAAGGAACGAGTCCTTTCCCAGACGGGACTGGTATCGGTTGCAGATTTTTAGATGCTACCGATGATGATGGTGACTTTGTACCGAATGTAGAAGATATCTGTACTGATACTGATGAAGGACTTTCTGTCAATTCAGTTGGTTGTGCGGAAAACCAATTAGATGATGATAGTGACAACATCATGAATGACATGGATCTTTGTCCTCTCACTCAGTTGGGTGAGATTGTCGACGCAAGTGGTTGCAGTGATGCTCAACTTCAAACCGATGAGGATTTGGATAATGTTGCAGGCCCTTCTGACTTGTGCCCAGATACAATTTACGATGAAAGAGAAGATGTTGATGAGAACGGCTGTTCTGCTTCTCAACGTGATTCCGACGCAGATGGTGTTACCGATGCGAATGATGACTGTCTCGATACCCCACAAGGGTATCCAATTCTTGAGAATGGATGTACTGACGAAAGTGCTTTCGACCAAGATTTTGATGGTGATGGTTTTGCAGGTACATACAACTTCACACTCAACAGTGAAACCGGTTTGAGAGAAAATCAATCAGGAGACGCTTTCCCAACGGACGGTGAACAATGGTTTGACCAAGACGGCGATGGCTACGGTGACAATTCGAACGGCTCTGAATCCGATGACTGCCCGTCAGAATTTGGTACTTCTTTCGTTGATTATCTCGGTTGCTTTGATGATGGTGATGGCTATCGTGATGAGTTTGAACCTGCAGGTCTTGCGGGTAACCCTACCCAATGGCTGGATGAAGATTACGATGGTTTTGGAGATAATTTGACTGGCACTTCACCTGACTTATGTCCGGACACACCTTACTCGGCGAGAGCAGATGTTGATTCAACTGGTTGTATCTTAGACCAACTTGATTCGGATAACGATGGTGTTTCCGACCTCAGAGACAACTGTCCAAATGAAGCCAAAGGCGAAGATGGATATTCTGACGGCTGTCCTCTTCCATCTGCAAACTCCGACGATGGCGCTTCTTCAGTGTTCGGCTCATCAGCCATCATGATTTCAGTTGTAGTTGGTGTCGTTCTCCTGCTCATTGGAGGAGTTCTCTTCATGCGTAGTCGAGGCGGTGGTTACGATGTTGACGATGACGATGACGATGATTGGGACGATGATGAAGATGACGAACCTCTTCCATTTAGAAACAGTCGTAGTACACAATCTCCACCACCCACAAGAAGTACTCCTTCACCTGGACCATCGAGTGGTCCAAAAGGCGGTCCATCGAATGCGCCTCCAAGTGGCCCATCTCGAGGTCCTTCGAAAGGCCCATCTCGAGGCCCACCTGGAAGAGGGCCAAGTTCTGCTTCCCCTCCAAGTGGTCCCTCACGTGGTGGCCCATCACCGCGGGCACGTCCAACGTCGAGTTCCTCATTTGCTGAACAATCGGAGCCTGAACCAGAAAGTGAGGACGAAGGCGCTGCTAAGGTTCGAAAGGCGACGCTCAAAATTGACTTGTCAATCTTCGAAGACTGGCAGAGTGACGATCGAGAATCTGCTGCAGATTGGGTGCGAAGCTCTCTTGATGAAGGAGATGAAGAGCGTTCAATCATGATGCAATTACAAGAAACAGGTTGGACTGCACCGCAATCGAGAGCGATTTTGAATATGGGGCGGAGCCGCTGAAATGGAGTTATGTTTGAGAGTGAAGGAACGCTCTACAACATCATACTCAAGAACAGGATTCAATTGGATGCAGAAGAGGGGGGCTAGAAGTGGACGGTAAAGATCTCGAAGGCGCCTCTATGCCCAGTGGAATTGAGGTGGATGAGGCTGCAGCCTATTTTGGCGTGATTGAATCATCTGACATGGTCCATACCTTGATGGCAATGGAGCACAGTCAAGCGTTAGAGCAATTCTTTTCGATTCTGTCGGATATTGTTCTTTTGCCTGGAGATTTTGATTTTGAAGCAGCGAGTGAACGTATTCAATGTGAAGGTGGCGAAATATATTATTTGGTCACCGGACATTTGGGCCTCATGAGTCTTCCAGACCAACTTTCTAATTATCTTGGGCTACCTGACTCAACTGGGAACTTGAGTGGGAATACCCCTGCAATTTCTGTTGATGACCAAAATAAATTAGCGACACTTGCTGACCCAATGCGAATCATCAAACTGTTAGCTATTGCTTCAACTACGGGGTCAGAAGGGGAAGTAACTCGATATCACAATTCAATAAGAGCCTTATTTGCCGACCCCGCAGGGAATATGGCGACTCTACTCAATGTTGTTGATGAGCTTGAAGCGGCGATGGATGTAGCGGGTCATGCTTTGCCGATACCTTCCTTGGCGAGTGGAGAGGCAGATACGGTCGCGATAGTATCTCTTCCTGATACGGCCACTCCGCCTCAGCCGATTGTTGAAACAGTCCCTTTACCCGGAGCAAAAGTTGAGGGAAATGTTTCCCTGCCTCAAACTTTAGAACCCACGATTACAAAGGACATCGTGGAATTACCTACCATTGTAAAAACTCTTGAGCCAGAACCAGAACCAGCACTCGACACCTCTAATCAGAAATTAGTTGCAAAAGCCGAGGAGGATGCGTTCTCCGGAGCATTTGACATGGGTCTTGGTAAGGAAGAGCCCGTTGTCATTCCCGAACCAGAGCCCGAACCAGAGCCAGAGCCAGAACCGGAACCTGAGCCAGAACCTGAACCGGAACCTGAGCCAGAACCTGAGCCTGAGCCTGAGCCCGAATTCGTAAGTGCAGCAGAACACTTTATTGCAGCAGATGTCGATGGAAGTCAGGAACTTTCTATTGAAGAATTAGCCGTTGCAACAGGGACTTCGCTTGAAGAAGCCGAAACTCTACACAAGCAAGCCGATACCGATGGCGATGGCGTCGTTTCTCTTTCTGAATTTATTTCATCACCAGCAGCAGAAAAAACAGAAGGGCTTCCACGACCAGTAGCTCCAGTCCGAAAACCACTTGCACAACCTGCTTCTACTCCACAACCAACACCCCAACCTACTCCACAACCAACACCCCAACCAACTCCACAGCCTCAACAAGATTGGAATCAACAGCAACAAGGTTGGAATCAACAACAACCTCAACAACAACCTCAGCAACAAGGTTGGAATCAACAACAACCTCAACAAGGTTGGAACCAACAACCATTACAAAATATACAACCTACCATTCGCTCTGGTGTTCTATGCCGTAGTTGTGGCATTGGCCTTGACCCTTATTGGCGATTCTGCCCAATTTGTGGAATGCAGAATGCAGTTCACTGATCATTCCAAAGTACAAATTCCCCTTTGGAAATAAAGAGTGTATCGTCAAGCCAAACACTGGGATTTTTGAGTACGCCTGGAATGTGAATTCCAACCGAAGAAGTACCACCTAATGCCGTGTTGTCTCCAACAGAGAAATAGCACGTGCCAAGTCGCTTTTCATCCTCGAGAACATTGCCAGAAAGACGAGCTTGAGGATTCATTCCGAAACCAAATTCAGCCACTGTCCACACGTTTTCTCGCTCCTTTGCCCGAAGGCGTTTTGCAGCCTCACCGAATTCTTGTCGGATTGTTGCAGCAATCGTGCCTCCTTTGACATCCATGACCATTCCATTTTCGATAACGAACGTAATCGGTTCGTCAACTAAATTCGATTCCCATGAACCATCGATTACTACCGTTCCGTTCATTGTACCTTCTCGTGGCATGATGAATGCTTTCCCTGCAGGAAGGTTTGTCAGCATTTTTGGACGATTACAAATCCCATTATCATCGAGTTTCCATTCTCGCCAGCCGACTTCAAAAGTGACATCAGTTCCCTGTTCAGAGGTCACTTTCACAATCCTTCTTCGACGGAAATAGGATCCAAGGTCACTGATTTTTTGCTTGATGAGAGAGAAGTCTGCCGACATCCCTCCGCGACTAAACATTTCATTCGTCATTCCCGGCATTGTAGCGACACGGGCCCCACCGCGAAGTGATTGGCGTATTGCACGAGTATGTGTGAGTGAATAGCGAGTTGGTGCAATAACAACTTGTTGCTGGCGCATCAAATTTGCCACAGGTGGTGGTGGTTCTTCTCCATGATGACGAGCTTTTGGCATGACGATGAGCAGAACACGGTCAGAGCGTTCGTTTGCTGCTTCATGTAATGCTTGACCAATATCTCCCGTTGTCGGGTCACATACAATGAGTACATTCTCGCCTCGTCGAATGTCCATACATGTCTTAATTACGGTCTGGGCACTGACTTTCAATTGTACAGCAACTTGTTCTATAGAAAGTTCGTCGAAAGGAATTACTTCATCAGTTGTTTCAATATTTGGTTGTCCCATTCGATCGACGGGTTCTTCGGCAATTGTTTTTACTTCGCCAACCACTTCTTCGAGTTCATCATCTTCAGTGTTTTTCGGCTCAATCTTCTTCTCTTTACTAGAAAAAGGTCGGACCATATAACTCCGAGGGGGGCTTATACCTTCAATGTGTGGCAGTCGTTTTCGAAGAAATACTTTCAAACTGTTCAAATGAAGGCAAGGTACAAGCGTTCATGACTGAGGAAGAAGTGGCATAAACCATGCAAGCCTATACTACATTCATCGAACGAGTCAAAGATATTCATCGTCTTGGAGCGCTACAAGGGCATTTAGGTTGGGACCAAGAGACCATTATGCCAGCAAAAGGCTCTGAAGCACGTTCTGACATCCTTTCTTGGCTTGCTGCAGAACGGCATAACCGTTTGATTGACCCAGAAATGGGTCAGTTGTTGAACTCACTTGAGCAAGATGAAACATTAGACGATGATCAAAGAGCCAATGTTCGAGAGATGCGTAGGTCTTACGACAAAGCAGTGAAACTACCATCGGAGTTTGTCGCTGCATTTGCTAAAGCCAAATCCGAAGCCCTCTTATCGTGGCAGAAAGCACGAGTAAATTCTGATTTTAGTGCATTTCAACCCCAATTGGAAGTTCTCATCGGAATGACGAAAGAAAAAATAGCTTATTATGGAGGCCAAGACAATCCATACGATTTACTTCTTGATGAATACGAAGTAGGTATGAAAGTATCAGATTATGACCCATTGTTTGCAGGTCTTCGTTCTCGTCTGGTTCCACTTCTTCAAAAAATCACCATTGCTCAAGAGACGAACCCAGACCCAGTACTACCGGAAGGTCTTCGATTTCCCATTGCATCTCAAACTGACTTTTGCATCAAAGTCTCAGAGGCGATGGGATTTGATTTTGATGCCGGTCGTATGGATGCATCAACACATCCTTTTTCTGCAGGGCTTTGGCCAGGTGACACACGTTTCACTACTCGATTTGATGAATTGGACCCGTTTTCATGCTTGTATGCAGTGATGCATGAAACCGGACATGCTCTTTATGAGCAAGGACTTTCGAAAGCGTTCTCATTAACGCCAAGAGGTGCAGCAGTTTCACTCGGTGTCCATGAATCGCAAAGCCGATTCTGGGAAAATCAAATCGGAAGAACACCTGCGTTCTGGAGTATCGCTTTACCTTGGTTCAAGGAGCACTTTCCTGAGGCACCAGAATGGGACCCTACGACATTGAATCGTATTGCTAATACCGTCTCAAAGGGTTTTATACGAGTTGAGGCTGATGAAGTGACTTATAACTTACATGTCATGCTACGCTATGAAATAGAGAAGAAAATATTCAATGAGAATTTACCGATCTCTCAATTACCGGAAACATGGAATACGATGTTTGAAGAATGGTTCGGAGTAAAAGTACCTGATGACAGCGTTGGTTGCCTTCAAGATATTCATTGGTCTATGGGTGCTTTTGGTTATTTCCCAACGTATACTTTAGGAAATCTCTATGCTGCACAATTACTTGAAGCCATGGAAAAAGACTTGGGGAATATCGATGAGGTTGTTTCATCAGGTAACTGGTCGAGTTTGCTTCAATGGTTACGGCCTCGTATTCACGAGCAAGGAAGTAAAATGACGCCTGCTGAACTTATTGAATCTGCAACTGGATCTCCACCTTCACCCGAACCTTTCCTTCGATATGTTGAAGGTAAATACGGTTCTTTGTATGGTTTGTAATCACTCATCTTCTGAACCAAGCATCGAATTCATTCGAGCTGTAAGTTCATTGATAGCGTTCATCAAATCATCTGTTCGGTCTTCTTCACTGTCGGTTCCAAATGACAGTCCAAGCATGGTGACCATTGCACCTGACAGCATAATTACTGCAGGCATATAGACATCTGATGCAGACATTACGTTATCTGCTGCTTCCAACCAACCGAGTAATGCGCCAATAATAAACACAGTAAAGCCGATAACGACTTGTTGATATCCTTCTCCAATATTTTCTTCGAGCCAACTCATATAGTATCCCAAAGATAAATTATCGGGCTGAGTGTATAATCCTATCCCAATAATTGATGATAAATGTAATAATCAACACTTATTTCCAAGGTGCCATGATGATTGGAGTACCAGAAGTTCCCTTTTCAACCAGAATACGACCTTTTTGCCCAGTTGCTTCTGTTCTCTCAAACACTGGGACTCCACCTACAATTGTAACTTTTGGCCATCCGACTAAACGACGTCCGCTGAATGGGTTCCAGCCAACTCGTGTCCAGGCATGCTCATCTTTGACTTCGTGTTCAGTTTCCATATCAACCAATACAAAATCAGCATCTGCACCAATTTCAATACGTCCCTTTCCAATCATGTTGTAACAGTCTGCAACATTAGTAGACATCCAACGAACAACTTGTTCAATTGTGCACTTTCCTGCTTTTGCATGCGTCAACATGACGGGTAGTGAAGTTTCGACGCCAGGCATACCACTTGGTGCCTGAGGGAAGCCGAGTGCTTTGCCCTCCAGGGTATGCGGTGCATGGTCTGTCGCAATGCACTGTATCGTGCCATCGAGTAAACGGTTCCAAAGAATTTCCTTATCTGCTTGGTATCGAATTGGTGGATTCATTTGTAAACGTGTGCCATGAATCTCAACATCATCTTGGTTAAACGTGAGGTGCTGTGGTAGAGCTTCTGTGGTGATGATTGCCCCTTCACTTGCTTCAGAAGGTAATGAAGTAATTTCATTCAACCAATCAGCCTCGAGACCAGAAGTCAAGTGCAGAATATGTAATCGATGGTTATGGGTTTGAGCTAATTCTACCGCAAGTTGAGTTGCGAGTAAGGCAGTTGTATCATCACGCCATTCAGCATGTGCAGCGATGTCAGTGCGATGTTCAAACTCTGGGAATCTTGAGTTCAAGCGCTTTTCATCTTCTGCATGAACTGCGATAAGCCCCGAGGTCTTAGAAAAGATAATTTCCAACGCTTCCCGTTCATTGACCAACAAGGTTCCCGTTGAAGACCCCATGAATACTTTGATTCCACAAATACCTGGGATTGAAAGAGGTGCGCCTGGAGTTCCAACAACCTCTTGCAAATCTTCTACATTTTCAGGAGTAGCGCCGATAAAGAATCCATAATTGTTGATGCATTTTGCTGCAGCGGTATCTAATTTCATTTGCATACCTGCCATATCGGTAATGGCAGGTTTGTTATTTGGCATGTCGAGGAATGAAGTTATACCACCACTTACCGCAGCAGCAGAGCCGCTTTCGAGGTCTTCCCTTTCGGGTTGGCCAGGGTCTCGGAAATGTACTTGCGGGTCGATTGCGCCTGGTAAAAGATGTAAACCAGAACCATTGATGAGTAATTCGTCGTCAAGTGGTTGAAGTTGTTGAGGTTCCGTTATTGATTCAATGATCCCCTTTGAGATACGAATATCTGCAAGGCGTGTTGAATCCGGTAAGACGACGGTTGCACCGAGAATAAGCATATCACCAAGGCTTCGGACTGACTCCATGGAAAAGTTTGAGCGTATCAACTCAATGAACTATTGCATTGGTCTCTTAGCGGCGACGAGCAGATTTCGGCCGGAATGCGTTGCAGATAGTATCGATGGTATCGATGTAGGGGCCGCCGATGAGGTCGACACAATAGGGGACTGCCTTCCAAACTTCATCGATTGTTTCTCGAATTGATTTTGGCCGTCCAGGTAGATTAAACAGAAGACACGAACCCCTGACGCCACCGATTTGGCGTGAGAGAATTGCTGTAGGGACAAAATTCAAAGAAACCGCTCTCATTTGCTCGCCAAAACCTGGTAGTATTTTTTCACAGACCTGTTCCGTCGCTTCAGGTGTTACATCACGTGCAGCGGGTCCTGTTCCACCAGTGGTCACAATAACATGGCACCCTAGGTCGTCACAGAGTTCAATGAGAGTTTGTTCGATGAGTGCTTGGTCATCTGCAATACAACGGTAGTGTACGGTCGAAGGACTTGCTAAACCTTCTTCTAAAAATGTAAGAACAGCGGGTCCACCTTCATCTTGATAGGTGCCCGAACTGGCTCGGTCACTCACCGTAACAATGCCAAGGACAGCATGCTCGCCATGATGGCTTTCAACCCCAGGGAGGTGGTGGATCGGCTGCATAGACTCAACTCGATCATTGGTTGCCGTATTTGGCTTTGATGTTAGCGTGGAAATTATCAAGCAAAGTATCTTCAAATAATTCGGTTTGACGACGCATCTTTGTTGAACGGATATGCAAGAATGCAGCACCAACAAACACGATAATAATCAGTGGTATAACCGCCTCAAGTTTGTATTGGTGCATGAATTTGACAATGCCTTCTGCTGTGTAGGCCCATGTGATTGAAGCTATTGAACCTCCAATGATTGTAGCGCTTAAGACGCGCATGAAATTCATCCGAGATAAAAGTCCAAGCATGGCTCCAACAAGAACACCCGATGCCATGAATGGAATCCAGACGAAGACGATGAGTCCCCAGAATCCCCATTTGTTAATCATCTCACGCTTTTCATTGGCCATATATTCGACAGTTGAAAGGGTGTCACCAAGAAGTTTAGTCTGTAACATTTTACCGCCAAAACCATCTTGTTTTGCCACAGCAACTATTCGTTCATCGTTCTTCAAGTCACGTTCAACACGTCCAGCACCTGAACGTTCTGACAGTGTCGAAACTTGATTACGTCCTTTGACAATCAATTCTTGTGAGCCTAACAAGTCAGCATTTCGCTTTGAGATGAAATGGTGAAGTTCAGTTTGGACTTCATCTCGGGTCTTTTTGAATCTGAAGAAAGCAAAGCGTTGGGTAGGTCGATAGATGACCGATACAAAGATGACACGGTCATCACTTGTGACGACAGCCGCTTCCATCTTCAAATCGTTTCGGCGTGCGAAAAACAATTCCAAACTTTCTCGGACCTCATCCTCAACACGAGAGAGTGTATGTAACTCGGAAAAGAAATCTGAATAATTTTGCTCCTCTTCATTCGTACCGTGGTGGGCGGAAGTTCCGATACCGACTCCAGATTCAAAATCGATTGCTTGGTTGACTCCAATGGTTCGAACAGTGAGTTGGACAGGTTTGAAGACTCGGAATATAGCAAACTCTTCGAGTACTTCACGAAGAACTTCAGCACGCACATCTTTACTATCGGAGAGTGTTGATTCAGTATTTTTGTACGGTACCATGATGTCAATCGACAAATCCCTTGGTTCGATTTTATATAATTCCCAATCGATATCAATGTTCAAACGATGAGCAGTCTTGTTTATTGAGTCTTCTACCAAACGGGAAATATGGGTTCTCGAGAGAATATCGTCACTGTCTTGGTGATAGACTTTGTACATCAATGGATAGATAATTAACAAGGATATTGCGGAGAGAGAGAGAGAAGAAAATGCCATCCACCATGCAGGGATTCCAGCGGCTCCACCTGCGAGCATTGCAGTTTCACGTCCACCGCCAAGTTCAGCTCCGATCAACACATAGCCCCAATTACCCAGGTCCTGAACGCCCCAACAGGAGCGTGCACCGGTGTCGGTCATGCGGATTTGTTGCTTCTTTTCCGAATCTACGAAGGGTAGGAATGCAAAGGTTTGCTTTGAAATGTCAAGTTCAAATTCGACACTTTTGGAGATTTCTTCTCCACCCTCTACAATACTTGCATTAGGGTCTGAGTGATTCGATTGATTGTAGACTGAAATGGAATAACTCAAATCATACACTCCTTCTTCGAGACCATCAAAAGGTGCTGCCAAATACATTCTTCCGGCGTCTGATTCGCCCGCAGGTTTGATGTACTTTGTTGAAGAATTTGTCCAAGACATTTTCTCACCGCCCTCTTCATCGACTTGAACAATTGTGTACGTTCCATGTGCATACCCAGTTGGAAGGTTATATGCGTTCATTGAGAATCTACCAGCATCATCATTTGGCCATATGAGTATCCAAGGTTCATCGGTGATTTCTTCACATTCTCCACCGATGTCGAGGAAAGTATTCGATGCGGCATGGTCGATGTACGTTGAATTTCCGAATGTTCCAGACGTCATTCCTAAAATGAGTAATACATACAATATGGTGTAGAGGACTCCACCAGCCAAGACAAAG
>CESI01002909.1_pt1 | contig 10545 bp, 10 predicted proteins | sample 356301 | NCBI WGS metagenome assembly CESI01 (sample SAMEA2621423, study PRJEB7988) | marine metagenome | biome: marine biome (ENVO:00000447); feature: deep chlorophyll maximum layer (ENVO:xxxxxxxx); material: "saline water (ENVO:00002010), including plankton (ENVO:xxxxxxxx)" | depth 40 m | reverse complement strand
TACTACGAACAAGTACCAATTAGGTCTTTGGCGTATTTTCTTTTGAAGAATCATCATTTGAAGCACTATTTGGTGTTTCAGACGCAATCTTCTTTGGTTTAGCCGCTGCTTTTGGTTTAGCTGGCGCACGCTTCTTTCTAGGGTCATTAGATGCTCTAGGAGCCGCTTTAGCCGGCACTGGCTTAGCTCCAGCAGTTTCCGTTGATTGTGCAGGGGCTGGCTTTTGGACGCGCTCAGTGCTTACTTCAACTTCAACTTTAGGCTTAGGTTTTTTCCGTGGGTCATTGCTAGCTCGTGTTACCGTCTCAGATACCGCCGAAGACTCCTCTTTTTGCTCTTTAGCAACCTTTGGCTTTGCGGCAGACTTTCTAGTTGCGCGAGGCTTCTTAGGCGCTTCGGTAGTAACCGAAGTATCTGTTTTGGCATCAGACGGTACTTTTGCAGCTTCAGATTTAGCCACCTTGGGTTTGGCAGGTCTACGCTTTGCTTTGGGCTTAGGTACGGCAGCAGTATCAGAGCTCGCAACATTATTAGTGGTTTCACTACTTGGCGTTACCGCAGATGTCTCTACCGCTGGCTTGCTAGTAACAGCTGCGTCTTTAGCAACCGCAGGAGCGGGTGCCTTAGTCTCAGGTGTTGGTGTTTCCGTAGTTGTCAGTGAATTTGCTTGATCTAACATTTCCTTGGGAACATCCTGACGTTGACGACGACGACGTGGAGCACGACGTTTATCATCTGGCCGACGTTGAAGTTGATCACTTGCCTCTTTTGGCGCCGCGCTTTCTGCCGGAGCCGTTATAGTTGCTTCAGTTGCTACTTGAGTGTTTGCAACCTGATCCTTGGGCCGATTATTTCTGTTTCGACGATTATTGTTGCGGTTTTGATTGCCTTTTGGCGCAGTCTTTTGATCGCCAGACTGATCGTTGGTACTTTTAGTTGCAGTTGCAGCGTTGCTCGCAGCCGCTGCTTTGGTACCTTCAACTTCACGCTCATTGGGCCGTTGATTGTTATTGCGACCACGGTTATTTTGACCACCACGACTTCGGTTTTGGTTATTGCGAGTGCGATTGCGATTGTTGTTATTAGGTCTTGGTTTCTTCTCTTCCTCTTTGACTGGCTCTACGGTCTCGCCAAACATGCTTGCCCAGAGACGCTTTACTAAGCCTTGGCTTTTCTCTTTAACGACCTCAGGGGCAGCCATAACGGGAGCAGGCGTTGCAGGTATCATGGTGTTAACCGCTGGTTTCGGCAAATTTTGAGGCGTAGCTGTTTCTGTTACTACCTCTTCGTCCGCTTTACTCAACTCATTGGCAAGGCGATAGCTGAAGTCAGAATTATCTTCGTCTTGATTACGGATTCGAACAACCTCAAAATGTGGAGTTTCCATCTCTGTATTGGGTAATACAGTCACCTTAATTTTATTGCGTGTCTCTATGTCAGAGACTTCTTTGCGCTTCTCATTGAGTAGGAAGGTGGCCACAGGCACGGGCACAATAGCTCGGATTTCACGGCTAAATTCTTTTTGAGCTTCTTCTTCGACCAATCTTAGTATTGATAGCGCTAGAGATCGAGTGCCACGAATAGTGCCCTGGCCTTTACAGCGTGGACATGTGCGCGACATGGTTTCTTCTAGCGAGGGACGTAAACGCTGTCGAGACATTTCGAGTAATCCGAAGCGAGAAATACGGCCCACTTGAACGCGAGCACGATCAACCTCTAGGGCATCACGCATTTTGTTTTCAACTTCTTTTTGATGCCGAGTGTTAAGCATGTCAATAAAGTCGATAACAATAAGACCGCCAACATCTCGCAAACGCAATTGGCGAGCAATCTCTTCTGCGGCTTCTTTGTTGGTATTAAAGGCTGTTTCTTCAATATCGCCGCCTTTTGTTGCACGGGCTGAGTTGATATCGATAGAGACCATAGCCTCAGTAATGTCGATAACAATAGAGCCGCCAGAGGGCAGGGTGACTTCTCGACAAAATGCGGTTTCTATTTGATTTTCAACTTGATAGCGATTAAAGAGCGGAATCTCATCGTTATAGAACTTCACTTTGCTAGTAAAGTCAGGCATGACGGTCGCAATGAATGCGGCAGCAAGGGCGTAAGCTTCTTCACCATCAACAATAACTTCGCCAACATCTTGTCTTAGATAGTCACGAATAGCGCGGACAATGACATTACTTTCTTGGAACAAAAAATGAGGAGCCTTGGCTTTGCTAGATTCCTCAGTAATTGTATTCCACAACTGAAGTAGATAATTAAAATCCCACTGCAGTTCTTCAGTAGCTCTTCCGATGCCGGCGGTGCGAACTATTGCACCCATGCCGTCTGGAATGTCTAAGCCGCGCATGGCTTCACGTAGGTCTGCTCGCTCTTCGCCTTCGATGCGACGCGAAATACCGCCCGCTCTAGGATTGTTAGGCATGAGTACTAGGTAGCGACCTGCCAAGCTAATAAACGTAGTCAGCGCCGCGCCTTTGTTACTGCGTTCTTCTTTTTCAACTTGAACAACGACTTCTTGACCTTCTTTGAGTGCGTCTTGAATACGTACTTTGCCGCCTTCAGATGCACCTTTTTTGAAGTATTCTCTGGAAATCTCTTTTAATGGCAAGAAACCGTGTCGTTCTGCGCCGTAGTCTACAAATGCAGCCTCAAGACTGGGTTCTACACGGGTTATTCGGCCCTTGTAAATGTTTGATTTTTTTTGTTCTCTTGTTCTATTTTCAATATCTAGATCGTACAACCGTTGGCCATCGACCATAGCTACGCGCACTTCTTCGGTGTGCGATGCATTGATTAACATACGTTTCATAATTCACCTTTACTCGTTGTTTTGAGAGAGTGCCAGTGCATAGGAATGAAGGAGAATATAGGCGACGAAAATAAGAGGTTAATAAGACAGAAACAGACACCGCCGGGGTTTACCGTCGGTGTAATGTTAATCTGGCTTACTATCTTTCCAGCTCTCAGATGGTAGATTGAAAGTCTACCTATCAAGGAGTGTACAAACAAACCAATCTTACATTAGGTTAGAGAATTAGCGGCTTAAGGGGCAATCTGTTAAACAATTCACCCCAAAATACTGAGATGACGTAGGCTGCCTATCGCCTTAAAAACCTTTCTCTAAATCTACTAAAATTTTCGTATTTACTTGGCCTTCCACTGTTTATCAACGCGTTTCTAATCAGGTATTGTCGATTGATATTCGACGACCGCAGCGGCAGTGGGATGCCTAAAACCTTTGTCTCTTTCGGACCATTACTGGCTGAGCTCACTCAGCTATTGTTTGCTTCCTGCTATTTATTTAGCAGGTCGCCATGTGTGCTTTGCCTAAACCATTTTAGGCCTTTGCTTCTGTCAGTGTTGCGTGTTTCTTTGGTGCAGTGCTCTGACAGCGGGTGCAATATACCAATAAACAACGGAAGGCACAAACTAAAGGTCCTAATAAGGTATGTTTATGGTAGTCACCTCGTTACAATGCGCGCCTATTACAACCTATGAGCCTCATTTCCGTGGAAGAAACGTCTAAGTTCAATAAGGTGTCCTTTGTAGAAGTTGGCGAAGAGCATGCTGGCCAACGACTGGATAATTTCCTTATTCGCCACCTTAAAGGTGTCCCTAAGTCGCGTATTTATAATCTTCTTCGCAAGGGTGAAGTACGTGTCAATAAAGGCCGGGTTAAGCCTGATACTCGCGTTAAAATAGGCGATGTGGTCCGGATCGCGCCTATTAGGGTAGCTGAGCGCGGAGCTGCGCCGACGGTTGGCAAAGAGCTAAAGAGTTATTTGTCGGAGAATATTCTATTTGAAGATGAAGGGCTACTTATCTTTAATAAGCCTTCAGGGCTTGCCGTGCACGGGGGCAGCGGTGTGTCTCTTGGTGCTATAGAGGCGTTTAGGGCGGAGCGTCCAGAGCAGCGGTTTTTGGAACTTGTTCATCGGCTAGATAAAGAAACGTCTGGATGTCTTATGTTTGCGAAGAAGCGGAGTGTTTTGCTTGAGCTGCAGGCCGCCATGCAGCGCAATCAGATTACTAAAAAGTACCAAACGCTGGTCATGGGTAATTGGCCCAAGGGTAAGACCACCGTTAATGCGCCGTTGCTCAAGAATCAAGTATCCTCGGGTGAGCGGATTGTTAGAGTAGATGTGCAGGGAAAGGCTTCTGTTACCCACTTTAAAATTATTGAGCGGTATAAGCAGGCAACATTGATGGACGTGACGCTAGAGACTGGCAGAACGCATCAAATTCGCGTGCATTGCCAGTTTTCAGGTAATCCAGTGGCAGGGGATGAAAAGTACGGCAATAAGGACTTTAACCAAGCTATGCGGAGTTTGGGAGGTCGGCGCCTGTTTTTGCATGCTAAAAGTCTACGATTCAAGCATCCCTTATCTAATGATTGGGTGGACGTCGAATCGCCTATCCCAACGGATCTAAACAAGTTACTAAGCAACTTAGTCTAACCGCACCAAGGAATTTATGATGGCTATGACAAAATTAGTTATTTTTGACTGGGATGGCACACTCTGTGACTCCGTTGCTCGTATTTCTAGCTGTATCCAGTTGGCTGCAGCCGAAAACCAGCTAAGTGTTCCCTCGCGGGAAAGCGCAGCTAATATCATTGGTCTTGGCCTGCCCGAGGCGACTAATCAGCTATTCCCTGGAATTGACGAGCAAAAGGCCGCGCTGTTCACGGCATCTTACTCAGCTCAGTTTCGCGCTCAAGACAGCGCTCCCTGCGAATTTTTCGATGGCGTGCTTGAAACTCTGTCTCACCTAAGAGCCCAGGGTTGTCTTTTGGCTGTGGCGACAGGAAAGAGCAGGGCGGGACTTGATAGAGTGTTGTCAGCAATGAATATGAGTACTTTTTTTGATGGATCGCGCTGTGCTGACGAGACACTGTCTAAGCCAAACTCATTAATGATTAAAGAGCTACTCGCCGAGCTGTTGGTTAGCCCGGATGAGGCCGTTATGGTGGGTGATACTGAATTTGATTTAGAGATGGCGCAGAACGCGGGTATCCGTTCAATAGCCATGACTTATGGAGCTCACTCGAAAAAGCGTCTTGCAGCTTTTGAGCCTATGGCGTGCCTTGATAATTTCACGAATATAGTTAATTACCTATAAATATCAGTTATATACCGTAATAACATCAAGTGAATTGCTAGTTTACTTTCACCTTAAAGTTGGCTAGCAAAGAGCACAAATCTATTAGCGGTAGTCCTATCAATGAGCTAGGGTCTGAGCTTATGATGCTGGTGAACAGGCTAATACCCAGACCTTCAGCCTTAAAGCTTCCCGCGCAATCATAGGGTTCTTCTGTGCGGAGATAACCTTCTATCTCATCGTCGCTAAGTTGTCTAAACATTACTTTAGTTGTATTCACGCAGCTGAAATGCTCGCAGTCGCCAGTTGATGTATAGCGGACAATGGCGAGTCCACTGTGGAAAAAAACCTCATTTCCTGATTGCCGTTTAAGCTGCTGGACCGCAATGTCATGGGTTCCTGGTTTATTAATAGGGTACCCGTTAAGGTCTGCGACCTGGTCCGCACCAATAACAATTGATCCATGATGTTTTTGGGCAATACAGTACGCCTTTTCTCGCGCTAGTCTCTCTGCTGTCTGGCGTGGTAACTCATTGCCAATGGCGCATTCCTCGACTTTGGGGTATTCAACCGAAAATGGCAGCATTAATCGCTGCAAGAGTGCAGCTTTATAAGATGATCCTGAGGCAAGAATTAGATTCGACATATTACCTTGTCTTATTAAGTAAAGTTTACAAGTGATTAATGGCTCGCATTTGCCTGATTTTTAGAGCGATGCGACATTCTAAACCCCTACATGACTTTAAAGTACTGAAATTACCCAATTTTCTTTGACAGGCCATAGTGTTGTGCCTATCATGCGCGGCTAAAAGAGATCGACCTTATTCTATGGCATTGCCAACGCACATTGACCCGCGAAAACTAGCCTTGCAAGGGTATCTCCTTGAAGGAGAGGTCAAAGCCGATAGTTTGCCTAGATTAGGTTCGTCTGTTTCAGCCATATGTTCACCCTTGATGGCGTCAGTTCAGTTTGAACTTGATGAGTCTAGAGCAAAAGTGGCACACGGTTCGGCAGATGTTTCAGTCGACGTGATTTGCCAGCGTTGTTTGGATACTGTGCAGATTGAGTTGCATGCAGATTTTGCTGTACAGGTCATCTGGTCTGAAGAGCATTTGCACAGGGTGGCTAGTAATTATGAACCTTGGTTAGTCGTTGATAGAATGGCTAGTCTGAGTGAATTGCTAGAAGATGAAATTTTATTGGCTCTACCATTAGTGAACTATCACAATGTGGGAGAGTGCACTGGAGACGCTTTTTTAGATGAAGCGGCTCCAGAACCAGATGGTACTATTGAAGATAGTCCGTTTAGTATTTTGGAGCAGTTGAAGCAAAAGCACTAACTGCAAAACTTTTTGATTAGGAGTAACTCATGGCTGTCCAGAAAAGTCGAAAAACACGTTCAAAGCGAGGCATGCGTCGTTCACATGATGCATTAACCGAAGCCACTGTATCTACTGATTCAGTAACTGGTGAAAGACACTTACGTCATCACGTGACTGCAGATGGATTTTACCGCGGTCAGAAAGTCGTAGAGTCAAACGCCGACTAGGTATTGTTTTGGCGAGTTCAGTAAGGGTTGCTGTAGATGCTATGGGTGGCGAGTTTGGTCCCCCTATTATTGTGTCTGCTCTAGTTGCTTGCCTTAAGAAAAATATGTCTGTTGAAGCGCTGATATATGGCGATGAGCGTGCAATTAATAAAGAGCTTGTCTCTCACGCTTTACCTGCTGTTCTTGGTAGAATTAAAGTTGTGCACTGCGCTGAGCATGTCAGTGACCTAGATAAGCCGTCCGCGGTGTTAAGGTCTAAAAGAGATTCCTCCATGGGATGTGCCGTGAAAGCGGTGGCTGACCAAGTGGCCGATGCGTGTATAAGCGCAGGTAACACTGGGGCGTTGATGGCTCTCGGGCTATTTTGCCTCAAAACCCTTCCGGGTATTTCCCGTCCCGCAATTTGTACCACGTTCCCAACTGTCCGCGGCCGTACTTATGTACTTGATCTTGGCGCTAACATTGAATGTTCCGCCAGCCAACTTCATCAGTTTGCAGTGCTGGCCAATTTCGCCGCTCAATTACTCGATAACAATACCAGCCCCAGCATACGAATTTTAAATGTCGGCGAGGAAAAAACCAAAGGTAGCGATCATTTGCATATCGCGGCTGATTTGCTTGAGAATGATACGGACCTAAACTATGAGGGTTTTGTAGAAGGTGACGGTATTTTTGAGGGCGTTGCTGACATTATTGTGTGTGATGGATTCAGTGGTAATATTGCTCTGAAGACGTCCGAAGGCTTCGCCAGTATGATTAAGTCGTTGCTGGAAGAATTATTTAGTAAGAGTTGGCTTGCGCGGATTGCTTTAAGCTTAATAAGCGGCTCTTTTAAGGATCTGAAGGTAAAGCTCGATCCTGCTCTGTATAATGGTGCTTATCTACTGGGCTTAAATGGGGTCGTGGTTAAAAGTCATGGAAGTGCCTCCGTAAAGGCCTTTGGTCATGCCCTAGATGTTGCTATATCGGCCGCTGAACGAAATCTCCCCAAGGCATTGACGCCATTGTTAGAAACTAAACTTATCAGTCGTAGCAAGGAGTAGCTTTAGCGCATGAAAAATAATTTAGCGTTCGTGTTCCCAGGTCAGGGTTCTCAGAAAGTAGGTATGCTTAAAGAGTTAGGTGATGCACACAGGATAGTTTTGGATACTTTCGCTGAGGCATCTGCAGTGCTTGAATATGACCTTTGGAAGCTGTCGCAAGAGGGGACTCAGGACGAGCTAAATCTCACGGAAACAACGCAACCGTTGCTATTGACGTCGAGCGTGGCCATATGGCGCCTTTGGCAGCAAATGGAAGGGCCTTTGCCCGCTCAAGTCGCCGGCCACAGCTTAGGCGAATGGTCTGCTCTGGTATGCGCAGGAGCTCTACAGTTTACGGACGCCGTGTCGATTGTTCGGGCTCGCGGGGCCTACATGCAGGATGCCGTGCCGGTTGGCGTTGGCGCTATGGCAGCGATTATTGGGTTAGATGATCAGGCTATACGCACGGTGTGCGCTGACTCTCAAAGCTATGGTGTTGTAGACGCTGTTAATTACAATGCACCAGGTCAGGTGGTTATTGCTGGTGAGGTCAAGGCTGTCGAGCAGGCGATGTTACTGTGTAAAGCAGCTGGTGCTAAGCGTGCCTTGCCTCTACCTGTCAGCGCTCCTTTTCATACATCGCTAATGAAGCCGGCGGCTGAACGTCTCGCTGGACTGGTTGAGTCTACAGTCTTTACTGCGCCACTATTACCAGTCGTTCATAACGTCAATGGGCAAGTGGCTTCAGATGTCTCCTTGATCAAAAGTCTCATGCTTGAACAGATTTATAGTCCCGTACGATGGGTTGACTGCGTTCTCACACTGAGAGAGCGAGGTGCGGAAAATCTCATTGAGTGCGGCCCGGGAAGAGTCTTAAATGGTCTTTCTAAGCGAATTGATCGTGAGTTACGATCTTTTGCTACTGATGATATCGATAGTCTTGAAAATGCGCTGGTCTCTCTAAACTAACTTATTTTGGGAACATTACATGAATGATCAATCTAAAGTAGCTCTTGTCACTGGTGCAAGTCGCGGTATTGGGGCGGCTATAGCCGAGACGCTCGGGCTTGCCGGGTACACTGTGGTCGGTACGGCAACATCACAATCTGGCGCTGATACTATTTGCGAACGCTTCAAATCATCTGATATCAATGGCGCGGGAATGGTACTGAATGTGACTGATCTAGAGTCCATCAATAGTCTTCTTTCGGCAGTGATTGATAGGTTTGGTGCGCCTACTATTCTCATTAATAATGCGGGTATTGCGAAAGATAACTTGCTGCTTAGAATGAAAGAAGAGGAATGGTTAGACGTGGTTAATACTAATTTAACCTCGGTATTTAGATTGTCAAAAGCCTGCGTTCGAGCAATGACTAAGGCACGTTGGGGCCGCATTGTGACCATTAGCTCGGTGGTTGGGTCCATGGGTAACGGGGGTCAGAGCAATTATTCTGCGACCAAGGCTGGCGTCGAGGGTTTTAGTCGTGCGCTTGCAAAGGAGCTTGGCTCGCGGAGTATTACCGTCAATTCAATAGCACCAGGGTTTATTGAGACTGATATGACAAAAGAGCTGCCAGAGGCTAATAAAGCATCTATGCTTGAACAAATCCCGCTAGCGCGGCTTGGTGCTCCGAGCGAAATTGCAGCGGTAGTCAAGTTCTTAGTGAGTGATGCAGCAGGATATATTACGGGCGAAACGATCCACGTTAATGGTGGCATGTACATGGCCTGATTTATTTGATCTATGGATTAAAGAGTTTTTTTCAGCAAGGTACTAGCAATTTAGTTTCTGTAGGGTAGAATGCCGGCCTAGTTATACCGAATGTCGCTTTTATGCTATCAGGCTTAGGAGCAAGAAAAGCACCAGATCCCTTACATGGAGTGGACCGACGATGAGTAATATCGAAGAACGTGTTATAAAGATGGTTGCAGAGCAATTGGGCGTTAAAGAAGAAGACGTGAATGTTACATCTTCCTTTGTAGAAGACTTGGGTGCTGACTCCCTAGACACGGTTGAGTTGATCATGGCGCTGGAAGAAGAGTTCGATGCTGAGATCCCGGATGAAGAAGCAGAGAAAATTGCGACGGTAAATGACGCAATTACCTACATCAACGCGAACAGCTAGAGCCACAGTTATTAAAGACCGTCCTTATAGGGCGGTTTTTTTTTGCCTCAAAGTTCTGTTTAATAGACCTATGCAAAATGATGACGAATTATCAATGAACACTCTTGTTGGCGAAGGAGCTGAGAATGAACTCCATATCCCTTGCTCTGACCGCGGACTAGCTTATGGCCATGGTGTCTTTGAGTCCATGCTTGTCAGTAATGGTCTAATCCTGCTTGAAGATCGCCATTTAGATCGTTTAATGGTCGGTGCTCAAAGTTTGGGTATAGTAGTCATTCGAGCAAAGATAGCGTCCTCCCTTCATAAGTTTTTAGGAGAACTGAAACTTAACAATAGTACTAACTGCGTCGTGAAGGTCATTCTTACAGCTGGTAGTGGCGGTAGGGGGTATAAAAACCCTGATACGATGAATCCGCGCTTGATTATCACGCATGCGCCGCTGCCTAGTGATCTTGCTGAGCAAAAAGCGTTAGGGATTAATCTGTGGCGATGTAACACCCAATTATCAATTAACCCAAAGCTTGCCGGCATAAAGCATTTAAATCGACTAGAGCAGGTTCTTGCTCGTAACGAGCCGCACCGTTCAGACTGCGTAGATGGTTTGATGTTTGATTATTCAGGTTGCTTAATCGAAACTACCGCTGCAAATGTGTTTTTGAAAACGCCTTCACATGGGTGGGTTACTCCAAGCATAGTGACAGCCGGAGTCGCAGGGGTTATGCGGTCGATATTGATCGATAT